>Ga0209100_1001882_pt1 | contig 13636 bp, 9 predicted proteins | sample lystaG_FD_185480 | JGI IMG/M metagenome (GOLD analysis project Ga0209100, IMG submission 185480) | Glacier valley bacterial and archeal communities from Borup Fiord, Nunavut, Canada, to study Microbial Dark Matter (Phase II) -... | ecosystem: Environmental > Aquatic > Freshwater > Ice > Glacier ...
GCCAAGTACTTGATCGCCGGAGTTCTTCGCGGCGAGCAAATACGACGAGAAATCCGTCGTTCCCTGGAACGGATAGAAATCGGCCTTCGTAATCTTGCCGCCATTTTTCGCAACGGCAGCGCTGAAGTCCGTAACCATCTGCTGGCCGAACGCGTAGTTCGGAACGACCGCATACCACGTTTTCGCATTGGCTTGACGAGTGAGGTTGGTCCCCGTCGAATTTGCGAGCGCGTACGTATCGTACGCGTAGTGGTAGGTGTACTTGTTGCAATTCGCGCCGGTAACGGCCGAGGTGGCGCCGCCGGTGACGATCGCAAGGCGCTTTTTCTCTTTGGCCACCGCCGCGACGGCGAGCGCGACCGCGGAGTTCGTCATGTCGAGGGCGAGATCCGAGCCACCGTCAAACGCCTCGCGCGCCTTGGCGCCCGCTTCCGTTGCATTGTTGCGATGGTCGACCGCATCGACTTCGATCTTTCGTCCAAGGACCGACCCGCCGAAATCTTCGACGGCCATCTTGGTGGCCATGACTGCGCCCGCCCCCGCAAGCGATGCGTACACACCGCTCATATCGGTAATGACGGTGATCTTGATGGGATCTGCCGCCATCGAGGGCACGGCGGACGCGGCAACGCAAGCCGCTGCACAAACGGTGGCGAGCGCTTTGCGCGCCAACTCGAAGGATCGTTTCACGCGAGCTCTCCTAGGGTGAAATTGAATTTCACCCTAGATTGCCGCAGGTAGCGCGAACTCCTATCATCGGAGCGCGGAAAGCGCTACGCCGGAGAAACGACGCCCTCCGAGGAGCCCACGACACCGCGCGTCATTCCGTTGCCGCCATCGTTGCCGTGTCCGCGGCCACTCAACCGTTGCTCGAGGGTCACGATGAGTACGTAGAGCACCGGCACGACGAAGAGATTGAGGAACGTCGAGACGATCATGCCGCCGAAAACGACGTTACCGAGCGAGTTGCGGGATGCCGCACCGTTGCCGGTTGCGATGACGAGCGGGAAGATCCCCAAGATGAACGCGATCGACGTCATCAGAATCGGCCGCAGACGCGTTTCGGCGGCGCGCACGACGGCGTCTTTGATCGACATCCCCTCTTGGCGCAGTTGGTTTGCGAATTCCACGATCAAAATCGCGTTCTTCGATGCAAGGCCGATGAGCATCACGTAGCCCACTTGCGCGAACACATCCGATACCTCGAACGTGTGCGTCAGGCTTGCCAATAAGGCATTGCGAATGAAGATCGCCGAGAGAGCGCCGAGCAGCGCGAGCGGCACGGCAAGCAAGATGATCAACGGATCGATGAAGCTCTCGTACTGCGCGGAGAGCACCAAGAACGTGAACACGATGCCGAGGATGAAGATGAATGCCGCCTGCGAGCCGCCTTCGATTTGCTCGCGCGTGATGCCGCTCCACTCATAGCTCACCGACGGGCCGAGTTGCGCGGCGAGCTTCTGCATCTCCGCGATCGCCTCACCCGAACCGTGGCCCGCTCCCGGGCTGCCGTTGAGTTCGACGGAACGGAAGAGATCGAAGTGCGAGATGACCGGCGCCGTTTTCGTAATGCTCGTTTGCATGAGCGCGGAGAGCGGGACCGTGCCGCCGCTGAGGCTGCGCACGTAGATCTTATCGAGATCGCTGATGCTCGAACGATACGGCGCATCGGCTTGAACGTAGACGCGATACGACCGATTGAGATAATCGAAATCATTCACGTAGACCGACCCGAGATATACTTGCAGCGACGAGAAAATATTGGCGAGTGGAATGCCCAGGCTCTTCGCTTTTTCCCGATCGATCACCGCGTTGAGCTGAGGATTCGAAATCGAAAACGTCGTGTACACTCGGCTGAGAATCGGATCCTGCGCGGCCATCCCCATCAACCGATACGCCGAAAACGCAAGCGGTTGAATCCCGATGTTTCCACGATCCTGGAGTTCGAAGAAAAACCCGCCTTGGAAACCGAGGCCGTTGATCGCCGGGGGCACGAGCGGAAACGACGAGGTCTCCGCGATGCTACCGAGTTGACCGAACAGTCGACCGACGACGGCGCCCGCGCTATGCGGTCCGCCTCCGCGTTTCGCCAAATCTTCCAACCGCACGAACATCGTTGCGTGATTGACGCCGTTGCCCGTAAAGCCGAATCCGCCGACATCGAAGACGTCGGTAATTTCGGGTTGTCGGAAGAGCACGTCTTCGACTTTTTTGCGCGCGACGAGCATGGCGTCGGCCGAGGTCCCCTCGGGCGCCTGTGAGGCCACGATCATGAAGCCTTGATCTTCGTCCGGTACGAAGCCCGTCGGCGTCGAGGTGAAGAGAAATCCCGTCACGCCAAGCGCGAGGATGAAGAGCACCATCACGACCGGCGTGTTGCGGATGACGCTCGGCAGCGCGCGATCGTAGCGGCTACGCAGTCCGTCGATGGCGCGGTTCACGGCACGGAAGAACGGATTGCGCGGACGCTCGACGCGGCCGAGCAACAGCGCGGAGAGCACCGGGGTCAACGTAAGCGCGTTGAAGAGCGAGATCGCGATCGAACAGGCGATCGTCAGCGCGAATTGCTTGTAGAGTTGGCCGGTGGTACCCGGAAAGAACGCAACGGGGATGAAGACGGCGAGCAGCACGAGCGATGTTGCAACCACGGCGCCCGTGATTTCTTTCATCGCCGCGCTTGCCGCTTGAAGCGGCGGCATCTTCTTATCTTGGATGAATCGCGCGATGTTCTCGATGACGACGATCGCGTCGTCGACCACGAGTCCCGTCGCGAGCGTCAAACCGAAGAGCGTGAGCGTATTGATCGAGAACCCGAGGATCTTCATCAACGCAAACGTACCGATCAGCGAGATCGGAATCGTAATTGCCGGAATGAGCGTCGTGCGCCAGTCTTGCAAGAACAGGTAGATGACCGCGACCACGAGCAGAATCGCGATGAATAAAGTGATGATGACTTCGCGAATCGATTCGCGCACGAATTCCGTCGCATCGAATGCGATTTTGTAGTGGACGCCCGCCGGGAACTTCTGTTGCAAGCGATCCATCGTCGCCCGGACCTTCGAGCTGATATCCAGCGCGTTACCGCCGGGCAATTGCTGAACGCCGATGCCCACCGACGACTGGCGATCGAAGCGCAAATTCGTCGCGTAGTTTTCCGCGCCGATTTCGACCCGACCGATATCCGAGAAGCGCACGGTGCCGCCGTCGGCGGTGTTACGTAAAACGATCTGGCGAAACTGGTCCGGCGTCGAGAGACGGCCGGTCGCGTGAACCGAATACTGATAGGGTTGATGGCCCGTCGTCGGCGGTGCGCCGATCGACCCGGCGGCGACCTGAACGTTTTGGTCTTGCAGCGCCGAAACGACATCGCCCGCGGTCAGCTGATTGTCGGCAAGGCGCTTGGGGTCGACCCACAGGCGCATCGCGTACTTGCGTTCGCCGAAAATGATGACGTTGCCGACGCCCGAGATCCGTTTGAGTTCGTCTTTGATATTGAGATCGACGTAATTGGAGAGCTCGATGTCGCTGGTATTGCCATCGGTGAGCATGCCCATCGCCATGATGAACGAGCCGGAATTCTTCCCGACAATGATTCCAGTCAGCTTCACTTCACTCGGAAGTCGCCCGGTTGCAAGGTTGACCGCGTTCTGCACGTCGTTTGCGGCTTGATCGAGATCGCGATTGAGATTGAAGACGACGGTGATCGTGGAAGTGCCGTCGTTGCCCGACTGCGAGCTCATGTAGCGCAATCCCTGAACGCCGTTGATCGCCTGTTCCAGCGGCGTCGTCACGGAGGCCTCGACGGCCTCGGCGCTCGCACCCGTGTAGAACGCCGTGACCGTTACGGTCGGCGGCGCGATCGAGGGGAACTGCGCGATCGGCAAGGTCGGAATCGACACCAGCCCGACGAGCAGAATGATGAGCGAACAGACGGCTGCGAAGATTGGGCGTTTGAGAAAGAACTCGATCACAGTGGTAGGCCTCTCCCGATGGGCTGACTTGCGATTTCAACCCGCCATGCTCCAGCCCGGTTTCGATTGAAGAAAACCCGGATTCGTGTAGCTAGTGCGCGGCGTGTCCCGTTGCTGGTGCGAGTGCACCGAATCCCGCGAGCGCTGCAACTTCGCCCGTAACGACGCCCGCGACATTGCGCACCGGAGCGTGCGCGAACGACGAGAGGCGGGCGACGTCGGAATCGTCGATGGCACCAAGACCGCGTAAGAGCGCAATCGCCGCGGGGGGCGCCGCACGACGGTTGCCATCGATCACTTTGAGCACGAGTCCCGCGCCGCTTGCGAGCAACGCATCGGCATGAACGCCTTCGGCGCCCGCCTTCGCGCAGACGGTCCCAGCGGTGAGCCGCATGAGTTCCGTATCGAAGCGATCCGTGCCGCCGACGTACTCGGGATGGGCCATCATCGCTTTGCGCACGACGTCGATTGCCGCTGCATCCTTATCCTCGAATTCCTCGAGCGTGGCGATGCGCGCGAACGAGCGCGCGGCGCGACGTAGCGAGGTTGCGTACACCGGGATGCCGCAGCCGTCGATGCCCAGCCGATCGTCGGCAAAATGTTCGCCGGACGCGCGCTCGCAGAGCGCGATGACGGCGGCTTGTGCCGGATGGATGCGCCCGAGGTAGCCGGCAAGCGGCGCACCGAGCAAACGCGCGAGCGCGAGGATGCCAGCATGCTTCCCGCTGCAGTTGTTATGAATGGCACCGAAGCGCTCACCGTTTTCGGTAAGTGCGCGGGCGGCCGGCTCGTACGACGGCGCGTTTGCGCCGCAAGCGAGATCCGCTTCGGTCGCGTCGATCTTGTTCAGAATACTTCGCACCGCGGCAACATGGATCGGTTCGCCGTTATGCGATGCCGCCATGACGGCAATTTCATGCGACTCGAGACCGAAGCGCGCGACCGCGCCTTCTCGCAGGACGGCCGCCGCAATGAACGGCTTGGAGGCCGAGCGCAAAAAGACGGGCGTCGTGATGTCGCCGACGGAGGCGATCACGTCGCCTTTGACGTTCGTCGCGCACGCGGCAACATTATGGATGGATTCGATACGCGGACCGCGGGTCACGCCGACCGCCGGTTCGCCGGTAAGAAGCTTGATCACGGGTCCTTAGAAACGCCCGTGACCTCGATTCTCCCTGCCAAATCTAGACGAGCGCCGATTCGACGACCGTCGCCTCTTGATCGGCAAACACGGGGTTGGAAAGATAGCGCTCGCCGGTGTCGCAGCCGATCGTCACGATCGTCTTCCCGGCAAACTCCGGACGTGCCGCTATCTGCAGCGCCGCCCACACATTCGCGCCCGCCGAAATGCCGACCAGCATGCCTTCTTCGCGAGCAAGTCGGCGCGCCGTTGCGATCGCGTTATCCGCGCTCACCTGAATCACTTCGCTATAAACGGACGTGTCGAGATTCTTCGGAATGAATCCGGGCGCGAATCCTTGCAGCTTGTGCGGGCCGGGTTGGCCGCCCGAGAGCACGGGTGATGCGTCGGGTTCGACGGCGATCACGACCGAGCCGGGCTTGCGTGCTTTGAGAACGCGTCCGACGCCGGTCACCGTTCCGCCCGTACCGACGCCGGCAACGAACACGTCAACCGTCCCATCGGTATCGCGCCAAATTTCTTCGGCCGTCGTTTTCTCGTGAATCGCGGGGTTGGCCGGATTTTCGAACTGACCGGGCATGAAATATTTCGTCGGGTTGCTATCGCGAATTTCTTCCGCCTTGCGAATCGCGCCCTTCATCCCTTCGGCTCCCGGCGTGAGCACGAGTTGTGCGCCGTACGCTTTGAGCAGATTGCGGCGTTCGATCGTCATCGTGTCGGGCATCGTGAGGATGATCGGATAGCCTTTGGCGGCTGCGACGAAGGCAAGCGCGATGCCGGTATTGCCACTGGTCGGCTCGATGATGACCGTATCAGGGCGCAGGCGCCCATCGCGCTCGGCTGCCTCGATCATCGAAACGCCGATACGATCTTTCACGGAACCGCCCGGGTTCATCGATTCCATTTTCACGAGGACCGTGCCGCCGAGCCCCTTGTTCAGGCGGGGAATCTTAACGAGGGGCGTGTTGCCGAACGTATCGGACAAATTGTCATAAACGCGCATGGTAGTCTCTTTGACCGCACGCTTGATCGAAAGGGTGCGTTTCTCAAAAATCGAACATCCGTTCGTTCCCATGTTCTCCATTGCCGAAAAATCACTCTATGTTCGCGAGCTCGATCTCTGGATCGATTCGATGCGGGCGCGCAGCCGCTGCTATGTTTCCCACGGACATAGCGATCACGCGCGCGTGCACGACATCGTCGTGAGCACGCCGCAAAATGCTGCCGTCTGTCGCCATCGTTTCGGTGGCCGCGCCGCGCGCAAACAAATTAGTCTACTACCGGGGAGCGAGCCGCCGCCGGTGGTGTTCGAAGAACATCGCTACAACGAGCCGTGGAACGACGGCGATCATCACCGCCTGACGCTCTTCTCCGCCGGGCACGTGCTCGGCAGCGCGCAGCTGATGATCGAGGGCGAAGCGGGTCGCTTCGTCTATACGGGCGATTTCAAACTCGGCCGCGCGTATACGTGCGAACCGGCCGAAGTGAAACCGTGCGACGTGCTCCTCATGGAGTGCACGTACGGCCGACCGCAGTACGTCTTCCCCTCGCGCGATGAAGTGGAGGACGGCATGATCGATTTTGCGCTGAAAGCGCTCGAAGACGGCTTCCCACCGATTTTCTATGCGTACTCGCTTGGCAAAGCGCAAGAAGCGATGGCGATTTTGGGCAAGGCAAACATTCCGATCACCGCGCATGGCGCCGTTTACGGTATGGCGCAAGTGTACGAAGCGGTCGGCGTAAAGCTCCCGCCGTACGAACGTTACGACGCTCAAACGTACGATGGAAAAAGTGCGCTCATTTGGCCACCCTCGGGAAAATCAAAGCCGCTTGCGGTCAAAGGGAAAGCCGTCCGCAGTGCGATGCTCACGGGCTGGTCGCTCGATCGCAGCGCAGCGTACCGCTATGGTACCGATACGGCGTTCGCGCTCTCCGATCACGCCGACTACCCGTCGCTCCTGCGGTATCTCGAACTGGCCCAGCCGAAAAAAGTTCTGTTGAATCACGGTTGGAAAGATTTCGTTCATCGTTTGCGCCGCCAGGGAATCGATGCGGAGTATCTCGAGGAACACGCGCAACTCACGCTGTTTTAGTCAGCAATTTACGCGCAGTCTATTCGCCGAGTTCCCACAGCATGCCGAGATCGCGTTTCGAAAAGGCGCGAAACGCGATCAGCGTTTCAGTCGTAAGGACGCCGTCGCGCGAACCGATCATCTCGGTAACCAGATCGCTCAGCTCTTCATGCTTCTTCACCCGTGCGATCGCGACGAGATCGTAGGGGCCTGCAACGCTGTAGACTTCGGTCACGCCGTCGATTTCGAGCAGCTCCTCGGCCAGAGATTTTACCAAGCCCGGCTCGACTGTCAGCAGAACGATCGCAGTAATCATAAATTGCCGCTACGCCGCCTTACGCGCGGGACCTCTCAGCGGCCGCCGTCGGGAGCCCCGATCGACCGGTCGCGTCGTGGTTGCTTCGAGCGATCCGACGAGTGGCACGAATGTGGTTGCATCCGCACGACTGAGTTGGTCGCGACAAAAAACGATCGTGTTCAACAACGTGCGGATGCCGTGCCGCTCGACGAAATCCGATCGCGTCGCGTCCCACGCCGATCGAACGCCAATTTCCGCCAATCGCACGCCGACAATCGTTCGATTTGGCGCGTCGGCCGACTCAGCGATGAGGAACTCCGTCCATGACCGCTTACCGGATGTTCGCCGAAAAAACGGGAAATAGGACGACATGACGACCGGACCGGCCTTGGATGAGTCGACACTCCGCGACTTCGCGCAAACGTGCGATGCGATCGCGCACACGCCCGGAAAAATTGCAAAAATCGCGCTCGTAGCCGACTATTTGCGTTCGCTCGATGACGCGAATCTGGAAGCAGCAACGCGGTATTTTACGGGCAACCCGTTTGCAGCAAAAGACGACCGCACTCTCGCCCTCGGCGGCAGAACGATCGTTGCTGCGGCCGAGTCGGTCTGGGGTATTCCCGATGGGGCGCTCGGACTAGCGTATCGTGAACGTGGGGATCTCGGAGCAGCGCTCGGCGGATTCGTGCGACCGCCGGTCGATCTTGGGCTTTTTCGAACCATCCTTACGCCCGCGTCGCTCAAAACGATCTTGGATGCAATCGCCGATACGCATGGCAAAGCGGCCGCGCGCAAACGGCAGGTGCTGTGCGAGCGGATACTCGCTGCGTGCGCGGACGAACTCGAAGCGCGTTACGCAATCAAAATCCTCACCGGCGACTTACGCATTGGTCTACGCGAGGGACTGGTTCTCGATGCGATCGCGGCGGCATTCGAACGCGCACCGGAGGTCGTGCGGCGGGCTGCAATGGCCGCCGGGGACGTCGGTTCCGTCGCACTCGCCGCGCGCGCTGACGGTTTGGATGATGTTGCTATCGCCTACGGCACGCCGATCGGCTTCATGCTCGCATCGCCGATCGTCTTCGGCTCATCGTACAAAGAACTCGAGGGCGCAGGCTGGCTCGTCGAGGACAAATACGATGGCGTGCGGATTCAAGCACACGTCGACGGCGATCGCGTCCGGCTCTTTTCGCGGACGCTCAACGATGTCTCGCGCGCGTTTCCCGAGGTCGTGGACGCCCTACGTAAAACGGAGCGACGCGCGATCTACGATGGAGAGATCATCGCGCTGCGCGACGATCGCGTCCTACCGTTTCGCTTTCTCCAAGCGCGCTTACAACGCAAGGACGTCGCCGAGGAGCTCCTGCACGAGGTGCCCGTCCGGTTCGTCGTCTTCGATTTGCTCGCGCACGACAACGCCTTCGTCCTTGACGATCCGTTGGCGACACGACGGGGATTGCTCGCCGAGATCTTGCAACCGGCGGCTGCGCTCGAGATCGCGCCGTGGACGGCACTCGATGCCGACCCGAGTTCCGTCAACGAACGATTCGAACGGGCACGGGAGCGTGGCAACGAGGGTCTCGTGCTCAAACGCGCGGATGCGCCATACGTTCCGGGCCGGCGCGGAAAATGGTGGCTCAAACTCAAACGCGAGCTCTCGACGCTGGACGTCGTCGTCGTCGGTGTCGAGTGGGGACATGGAAAACGCGCAAAGGTGCTCTCCGATTATACGTTCGCGGTGCGCGACGCAAGCGGCGAACTCCTGACGATCGGCAAAGCCTATTCGGGTTTGACCGATGTCGAAATCGCCGAGATGACGACGTGGTTTCTCGACCACCGCACGGGGATGCTGAACCGCCACGCCTTTGCCGTCGAACCAACGCAAGTCATCGAGATCGCGTTTGACATCTTGCAACCCAGTACGCTTCACGAAAGCGGCTATTCGCTTCGGTTTCCGCGCATCGTCCGACTGCGGCCTGACAAGCCCGCAAGCGAGATCGACACGCTCGCTCGGGTCGAAGACATCTACCGCGAAATGCTGGAGCGAGAAAACGTCGGCGGAGCGGCCACGTCCAGTGCTCGTTCCGGCGCCCCGGCTGACGTGTAATTATCGCTTCTCATTTTTTCGAACTCTTCGCGAAGGCGCTCGATCGCTCGTGCTTTCCGCAATGCATCACCTTCTGCCGTAAATCGTTCGCGCGGAGAGTGGCTTGGAGATCGGAAATTGCTGCGACTTCTTCCATTCCCGTATCGCGATCGCTCGGTTTGCCGATCGATACGCGTCCGCCGTCGCGAAGGACGCGAAAGAATCCACCAAAGGCCTGAGTCTTGACGAACGCATCGAGGAGGACGGACCGCACGGTGACGATGTCAACGGACGCATCCCCGATAGACCTAACGTTCGCGGCCGTGCCTCGAACAAAATCGATTCGATCCGAAACGCCAAGGCCGCGTGCCAACGCCCGACCGACATGTAGCAATGGCCACTGGATCAAGGATAGCGGGCTGATCCTTGATCGATTCGACGCTTCGTACAAGGATCAACGCCCGATCATTGTAGTAGAAAAGGCGTTCCCGGGCGTTACCATACGGGGCTCCCGGTCGAAGCGGGTTCAAAAGCGCCGCGTAAGAGAGAACGTGATCGCGCGTCCCGGTAGGGCATACGCATCGGTCGGGATGGGCCCATCCGTTCCGCCGTAGGGGACGCCTCGACCGGCCTGCGTGAATCGCGTTGCGTAGACGTTCGTCAAATTCGTACCGGAGAGTGCGAATTCGACCTGACCGATCGTTTGCGACGCGCCGGCGCGAAGCGTCGCGAACGGTGCGCGGTTGAGTTCGTTGTAGCGGCCTTCGTACACGAGGCCGGCGTGGTAGTTCAAACCGACCGGCACGCGGTGTTCGAAGGCCAGCGTTGCTTTCGTGAGCGGAACGCCTAAGAATTGTTCGCGCGCGACGAGCGATCCGTTCTGCACCACATCAGGCGCATCGAGCGCGTACGTGCTGTCGACACCGAACCCAACGTGCAGCACCGAGTGCGCATCGATCGTGCGGTCGAGCCGCATCTCCGCGCCCGTGTATACCGCACTGCCGATGTTGATCGGAAAACTCGCGCACGAGAGGTCGGGCACATTCGGCGCACAGGTTGCCGCGGGCAAGAAGCGCTGCGCCGGCGTTCGAAGATTCGTTCGATAGACGTCGGCTGCAAGCCGCGTCGTTCGTCCGATCAACTGGTCGAATCCAAGGTCGAACTCCGTTGCATGATCGGCTTTCAGATTCGGGTTACCGATGGAGATGCGCCCGTTTGCATCGGGAGCGGGAAGCCTCGCCGGGACATAGAGTTCCGTCAGCTGCGGCGATTGGAACGTCGTTCCAACCGAGGCGCGCACCGCGGTTGCAGCGCTCGGGGTCCAGACGATACCCAGGCGCGGGTCCAAACTGCGGCCGAAGATCGAAAAATCACTATAGTACGCGGCGGCCGTATAGTGCAGACGCGCACTCGGGTCGTACGTAAATCGGATCGCCGCCGAGCGTTGCGTCTGCGCAAGCCCGGAGACGGTCGTCGACGGGCTCGCGCTCACGGCATCATCCAGTGATTCGCGCAGGACGTAACGGCGCAGACTTTGCTCGCTGATCGCACCGGCTAGGCTCGGATCGAACGTATCGAGTCGTTCGCTGCGCAAGCGAAATTTGACCGCTAGGCTGGCTTTAGAAAAGACGCGGTCGAGTTCGAGCGTATCGTCCGCAATCGTATCGCGGTCGTTGAAGTAGGTCGGGCTGCTCCCACTCGCTCGTCCTTCGACGGATTGGGTTGCAAAGGACGTGAGATGACGAACGATCGCCGTCGTGTTTGCGATGCCCGTCGACCGATCGAATGCAAGTGGAAGTTCGACATCCAGACCGTAGCCGGCGTTATGGCCGAGCAAACGTGAATTCGGCGATGTGGCATACGTGCCCGGCGCGACGAGCGAGCTGAGAGCTCCCGAGAGATCGCGCACGACGCTCTGGTCGCGAATCGTTACCTCACCGTATCCGCCGCCCTCACCGCCGAACGCATAGCGAACTTTCCCGAGCGCCGTTTGCGAATCGACGTCACTACCGAGAATGGTCCGGCCTTGTGCGTCGTTCACGCTTGCGTGCGACACGTCGTTTGCACAGTTTGCCTGATGCAGTGAGAACGCATATCCGAGCCGGTTTTCCGTACCGGTTGCCTGGAACGTCGTCCCGGTGCTTGCGAAATTTCCGACCGACAGGCGCAAGAGACCGTGCGGCGTGCGTGTGGGTTCGAGCGTGCGGACGTTGATCGCCCCACCGATCGTGCTCGGACTTAGAAGGGATGATGGCGCGATTCCGTACACGAGTTGAACGCTCTCGAAGTCGGCCGGGTCCAGCAGTGAGAGATCGAAATCGCCGGAGATGCCGTTATTGAGTTCGTGGCCGTCGATGTCGACGAGCGTCTCGGTTGGATCGGGTCCGCGTAAGGCAACACTTCGCGGGGCGGCAGCGCTGCCGCTCCCCTGACGGATGACCGTCGTCGAGAGCGCATCGACGAGCATGTCGCTCACGCGCGTGTAGCCGCGTGCGGCATACTCTTGCGCGCGCAAGGATTGTGTCGGTGCACTCGCCGTCGAGACCGTTGCCGAGCCGTTCGCCGTGACGCTGCCGATCGTGGTCAGCGAACTTGCCGAACGCGCGAGCGTCAGTTCGACTTCCGTCGCCGAACCCGCGCGAATCGCTAGCGGCTGATCGCGCAGATCGGTAAAGCCTGCGGCGCGCGCGGAGACGCTGTAGGTTCCCGGCACGAGCTCGTCGATCGTGAGTTGGCCGCCAGCGCCGGTCGTCGCGCTCCGCTCGTGGCTGCTTTCACGGAGGATCACGTGGGCGGTCGAAATGGGTGTGCCATCGGCACTCCTCACGCTGATGTGCACGCTACCGGAAAGGGCGCTTGCGAATGCGGCGCCGGGAGAAAGCAATGCACCGATGACTGCCGCCGCGATCCAGCGGCGCGCGAAGGTGAACACGTGGTCGTACTCCATCGAAAAGAGGCGCACGGAACGAACCATGCGCGGCACGTAACCTCGGCAAAAGCCGACTAGCCGAATCGAGGAGTAAGCGGTGGTCCGCGTTTTGCCGCACGGCGAACGACAACGAGGGACGAGACACGCGGAATCCGGGATCGGACACGGTCAGCAGCGACGGGCTGCGACCGATCGCTCGTCGCACGGAACGTGCTGCGAACCGCGACGACCAAGCAATCGTATGTACGCGCGACGTACTGCAGAATGCGCGCACCGAGCACGGAAAAAAGCGTTCCGAGTGCAACGCTAACGCTCAACCCAAGCAAGAGCGAGCCGCCGAACGCGTCGGCCAAATCCGTCGCCGCTTCACCGCCGCGAAAGACGTCGACGCACTCCATCCCGCCGATCATCACGACCGCAAGCCCGATCGTCGCGATGATGGCAACCGGCGTTGCGGTGCACCGTCCCGCCGAGATCAAGAGGTCGCGCACGCCGCTCCGTGGCGTGCGTGCGTCGGCCACAGCCGAGCACCAAAGCCAAAACAGCGCGAGCGTCACAAGACCGACCGAACCGGCGAAGATGACGAGCCGCGATCCATGCTCGATGCGATCGTATGCATCGTGCACGAGGGCGAAATCACCGAGCATATCGATGAGGACGTGTGCAACCAGCGCCGTTACGCAGGCGGTGAGAACGACCGTAATTCCGAGCAAGAGCGGCGGAAGCAAGCGGGGCACGTGGGATCCTTTCGCCCATACGCGATCCGGCCTGTCCGCTTAAGACCGATTTAACGTCGGGTCACGAGCCCAAGCCGGCGACGATCCCAGCGGCGCTGGCACGATCGCGGACGACGATCCGCGTGCTCGAGGCGCTCACACCGAAACGAATCCCGTTTTCGGTCGCAGCTGTAAGGCTTCGCGCGCACCGGTTTGAAACGGGACATCTTTTGCGAGCAAGAGCGCGGCGGACCGCACCTGCTGCGCTGCGGGCTCGAGACCCGGCGGCCTGCCCCCGGCGGCCACATCGCGTGCGGCAGAGAGAAGCCGCTGGCGCGCCATGATGATGCCGCTATCGCTCGTCCCCAAACGTTCGCGCGTGCGATCCTGGATGCGACCCATACTTTCTTGCAGCAAGGC
>Ga0209100_1001887_pt1 | contig 13618 bp, 13 predicted proteins | sample lystaG_FD_185480 | JGI IMG/M metagenome (GOLD analysis project Ga0209100, IMG submission 185480) | Glacier valley bacterial and archeal communities from Borup Fiord, Nunavut, Canada, to study Microbial Dark Matter (Phase II) -... | ecosystem: Environmental > Aquatic > Freshwater > Ice > Glacier ...
ACTGATAGTGCCATTCGCCTTTGACCTTGAGATACGTTTCATCCACTTTCCACGAGTCGTTGGTCGGCTTCAACTGCGGCTTGACCCGCTTTTCCAGTTCCGGTGCATAGGCCAGCACCCAGCGTGCGATCGTACTGTGATCGACTTTCAACCCACCTTCCGCCATGATTTCTTCCAAATCCCGATAGCTCAAGCTATAGCGTAAGTACCAGCGGAGGCAGAGCACGATGATTTCGCCCTGGAAATGTCGCCATTTAAAGATCGTTGGGGATTCAATAGTCACATCCGTCTTGGCCTTGGTTGTTTTTGAGTCGCACCTTTGACTCTATCCAACCGTGCAGCTTTTTGCGACAGAGCCCGGTGAAACAACACCTCAGCGGCACGAATGGCATCCTCATTAAGCGCGCCGATCATGAACTCAACGGCAATTTCGAGCAGTACGTTGGTGGCGTCGTACAAGTGCTCGCGCTGCTGAGCGCTCAAATCGGCCAGTACGGGGCGATCGAAGATGAAGGGCGCAGGGGCGGCTTGTTTGGGCGGCTCGGACGACGGAACACGCGCCGGAAGTAGCCCGGCAATGGGTGCGGGCGCAGGCAGCGCCAACATCGGCGGAAAACGGCAATATGAAGGAGACACGGATTGAGATACAATTCGCATAAGGTGGTACTCCTACCTAGCGGTAGCCAAATCCTCTTGTACAGGTTGGCTACCCATCACTTTGTACTAGTATAATACGAAGCAGGCACAATGTCAAGTATTTGGTTCCACCAAATTTTATGGAATTGAGGTATTCGTGTTGAGAGGGGATCGCCTGCGTGCAATTCGTGAGAAAGCAGGCATGTCTCAACGCGAACTGGCGCGCGTTTGTGGCGTTGGGGAAGTAATGATTTACCGTTACGAAAGTGGTATCACCGATCCATCAACAAAATACCTTACCCTGATAGCTGACAAACTCAACGTAAGCACTGATTATTTAGTTGGATTAAGTGACGAACCAAGTGGTCATTTGAAAGATAAACAAATGACTGACGATGAACGTATCATGATCGATATGTATCGTCGTGAAGGATGGTCTGGCGTTGCTCGGCTCAGCATCGAAAAAATGTCCGACCGGTAAACATTGAATACGCACAAAGTGCAGGTCTGGGCGATTCGCAGGAAACGGATATGATTACGTTATTCAAAAACGCTACTCAACAGTGTATGGTGCATCACCCTAAACTTCTGTTGCTGGTCGATCAAAATATGCGTTTTGTGTTCAATAAGTTTGCCAAACAACAAAACCAATCGACACAGCTTTCGCGACACGGATTACTTGATGGACTGATAATCGTGCGGGTAGCGCGCCTACGCTACTCATGCCACGCTACCGCATACAGGGACGAAAGTGACAGGATAATTTACCCGAATGAGCCATGACACGTCGCCTAGGTCAAGGCTCCGCAATGCACAGGAGATTGTCATGGGGCGCTGCATCGCCTTGATGACACGTCTACTCCGCGGCCCCGCCACTACTGATGAAATGCTCCGCGTCGCCGCTGAATACGATGATCCAAACGAGTCTCGCTCTGACGATGCAAACACCAAACGCTTCGAAAAGGATCGGGATCGCCTACAAAATTGGTTTGGCTGTGAATTAAGCTACGATCGACGGACAGCTACCTATACATTAGCGAGAGTCAACCGTCCGCTGTTTGACCTGTCCGATGACGCATTACGCGGGCTGGCTTTTTTGCAGTCAACGTTTAGCGACGAAACCGTTGTAATGAGCCAAGAAGTGCTTGCACTTTTCAGTGTATTACAACGTACTTTATCTGAGCAGCGACGGCATGATCTACAAAAACAGCGTGGCCTAATTGAAATTGATCTAAGCCCGCGCGACAGCGATCCAATTGATCAGAGTGTGATCGATACGGTAAGGCGCGCCTATACAAATCATCACGAACTAGAGTTCGAGTATCTATCACCTAGCCGTATCGATGGGCAAAAGGTTATTCACCGCGTCGAGCCATATCGCTACTTTTTTGGAAGTGGGCATTTTCTCTTAGAGGCGTTTTGCCTCCAAACGCGCAGTCACATTGGCACATTTTCGCCAAATGAATTATGGCGCTACCGAATCGGGCGCATGAGCGATGCCCAAGTACTACCCGCTCGATTTATACCTGGCCGCCGCTCCGTTCCAAGCGATGAACTGGTCTATGAGCTTTCGCCCGACATAGCACGTTTAGGTGTAACCGAACATTTTGTGAACAGTGTGGTCGAGCGACACGAAGATGGCAGCGCAACCATCAAAACCGTTTCGAGGATACTTTTTTTGGATTTGCGAGCACTGCTGCATTACGGATCAGGTTGTCGCGTGGTTGGTGGTGAACGCGCGGTGAAAGAAATGAAAAAAATGGTCGCTGCCCTCTATTCAACTTATCAGGACGCTAATTGATCCCATGCCTCAATCGGCTTGTCAACCAGTTGATTGCAAACGCACTTATTCGTACATTTCAATGCCCTAAACGGCAGTAATTTCTAACACAAGTATAGTCTGATCTGAGCAAATTTCAAATTTAGAAAAAAGGTTGTACGGATAAGATGCGTTAAACACATACTTGACATGCAAGGAATTAGGGCTATGATTTGAAATACAAACTGCACGCTTCCGTTGCTAAACAGAAATAGCGTGCAGTTTGGACTACAGGGCGATAACCTGCACTTCATCTTGGAGTAGTTCTAGGAAAACCACTTCAATACTGAAGTTTATCTCGGTCATTGCTCTATGTCAAGTTTGTAGAACATGTGTTCATAAAGGAATCTGACATGGACGAATACATTCAACTTTCGTTATTTTTACTCGAGGTAGACACATCTTCTGGGATTTCTACTAAACCAATTCATGACTGGGAAACTGAGACCTACTCAGTCTCGTGCATCGATCTTGATGTCAGACAACAACTGATTTGGCAAGAGTTTGAAGCTCTAATGATTGAGGAACGCATTCAACAGGTTTGAATCTTCGTAGTTCATCCCCCATAATGTGGGGGAGTCTTTTTGATATACTGACGGTATACCAAACAAACGAGGATTTATGCACACCATTCATCTCGAAGCTGTCGACTCTCGTCAGGCTACTGCTGACGAACTCGATGCAGCGCAGATCACCCCCGATCAGGTGCCACCTGATAAGCGCATTATGGCACATCAAGCGGCGACAATCCGTGCGCTGCGTTTCGGCACGGCGCCAATCGTCATCAACTCGGCAATTACTGGCGACGGCAAATCACTGGCCGGGCAGTTTCGGCTGTTCGCGGATGGTACACCGACGCTGATCATGTACCCGACTAATGAACTATCGCGCGACCAGAAGCGCAGTTTGGATGCACTGCTGAGCGAATGGACGCCGCCGCGCTGGACGCGCTCTCGGCCGAGTCTGTCGACTTTGAATGCCAGTGAACTAGATACGTGGCAAGATGCGCTTGAACACCTGGGACGCCCGGAGGTACTCAAAACACAGCTCGATAACGATTTAATTCTGACCAATCCGGACATCTTCCACTTAATGATGCAGTTTGGCTATCAACGGCGCGGCGCAGCGCATGACTTTCTCCTAGGCGAGGTATTGAACCGCTTTTCGTTATTTATCTTCGATGAATTCCACCAGTTTGGTGCGGCGCAAACTGGGTCGGTGCTGATCGCGATGCTATTAGCGCTCAAGATTGGCGAAGTCAAAAACCCGCCGCGTTTCCTGTTCATGTCCGCCACGCCGCAAGCGCAGTTGCTACATCTGGCACGGCTGGCGGGCGTCGAAGTTGAGCGTATCAAAGGTGAATACATACATGGTTGTAATGTGGCCGAAGATGGCTATCGACGCATTCTGCAGCCAGTAGATTTGCATCTGTATTCTGGAAAGCTGGAAACATGGGTGACCGAAAACCTGGAAACGGTAATCCTGCCATTTTTTAAGCGTAACCGTCCCGGTGCGCGCGGTGTGATCATCGCTAACAGTGTGGCTACAGCATATCGCATCTATGCACTGATCAAAGCGCGCACTGCAAATATCAAAGTTGCTCTCAATACTGGTCTAACGCCGCCTGAGGATAGGTTAATCAGTGCTGAGTTGCTGGTTGCCACATCAACGGTGGATGTCGGAGTCGATTTTCGGGTGAATCTAATCATTTTCGAGAGCATAGACGCGGCTAGCCACATTCAGCGCCTGGGACGGTTGGGGCGACATGAAAAAGATGAACACGGGAACGTTTTCCCAGAGTTCGAAGCGCACGCGCTGCTACCGCCTTGGGTCGTTGAGGCGCTAGCAACCAAATTCCCGACGGGTATCACAACTGACCGCGAAAAATATGCGGATACCGTTCAATGTGAAGAGGTGTACCCGCCTTTGCAGCATTTTGACGCCTATTTGAAACGATGGTCAGGTGTGCAAGCTGCACACGTTTTGGGTAACTTGAGCCGAACAGAGATTAAACGTCAATATGACGCCATTTATGCGCCGCTTGCAGTGCAATATAAAGCGCTCTTCCCAAGTGGCAGGCCTATCTATTACCGACTGAGCGCAGATGAGCAAATCAAAGTTTTGAAGGAAGCGATTTCGTTCAGGGGGGGCAGCCCATTCATGGCGTTAGTCGTTGATAAGCTCAATGGTAGTCAAAGTGTGGTTCCATACAACTTGATTGCGCTGCTGCTGAATTGCGAATTGAAAAGCGTGCCGCTCGACGATTTGTACGACCGAGCACAACGGCAAGGAAAAAGTGTCAAGGCATTAAAGCGTGCTCAGCCGATTGCCGGATACGAGTTGCAAGGCTGGTTGCCACAGTCGCGTCCGCTTGATTTTTATGTGGATCGTGAGTTGGACGTGACGCGCTTTGATGTGGTCATTGAACAAACAGGTTTTCGGCTGAGCGCGCCAGGTGTGCCGGAAATGACAGCACTCAACGATCAATTAAAGCAACAAACTCTGGTGGCACTGCTGCTGTGCAATGAGGAACCGGAGGCAATTCGACGACGTTTGCGACTCGGTTTCCAAATCGATCTGTTCAAGTTTCACTCTGCCGACGGCTCAACTGGTTCTGTGGCGTTTGCCCGCGACGCACTTCTACTTGATTCGGTGCTGTTTCGGTTTCGCAAATCGAACGATAACCGTCCGATTATTTGTTAAATTACGTGAGCAGGAGACGATGATGGTTGATTCCATGCAAGAACACGACGCACGGGAAGACGATGAATTCGATGACAGCGAGGCTGGCCGTGCTGCGCTGGCCGCGATTGCCGAAAAGCTGGAGGAGCGTAAAGGTGAACATGTTCGGGTACGACCCGCTAGTCAACCGCTGTTCCAGACGCTATTCGCCCAGTCTATCGACCGGGATGACCCAGTGCTGCGCGATTTCGCGGATCACGTAGTCGGACCGTTGTCCGATGTGTTGGGGATGACAGCTGCCAAAGGTGGCGCATTCTTCCGGAAGAAGGATGCCGAACACGCCAAAAACACCGAACGTTACCAACGCGACCAGACCTTGCGCGGGCATCTGATTAATGGAATGCTGCCCGTATTGCACATTGCGCGTTATTTGGCACGCTGGAACGCGAAGCCAATGCGCCGTTACGATGAAATAACCGAGCGGTTGTTCATCGCCGGATTTATGCTGCATGACTATACGAAAATTCCGGCAGTCAAAGTTGCGTTAGAAGCGGCGGGTTTCGTAGAAATGGAAGCGCCAAGCGCCGCCAAAATGCCAGCTTTAGAAGCTGTTTTTGTTGATTGGTGCAGCAAACTCGGCCTCGATGCATTTTTAGCGCCGATAGGCGGCACCACACCGTATATCCAGGACTTGATCTATGTGGTACATAATACTCAGCAGTTCGGGGGGACGATACACGCGCCCTTCTTACTGCCTAACAAGCATACATCATCGGATGTCCATATGCTGGCCGCAACGCTTAGCCATTTGGCCGATCTATTGGCTTATGTAGCACGGACGCCACGCGATTTGGTGGCACATCCGACCATCAGAAAAGCATTGACCGATTTGGGAGTTCCGTACACGCCTGGCAATGCTGTTGCGCACTTTACATATCATCATGTCGCGGAAAATCGTGGGCTGCTGCTGAACTTCATTCACGACGCAGCATTGAACGTGCTCACCGTCGAAGATCAGCGCGTCCCATTGCTATACGCGCCAAGTGGAGTTGTTTACTTAGAACGGTATGATGCGCCAGCGATGCTCGATCCGGCAGCCCTGACAACGCAGATTGTCCAGCAGGTACGCGCCAAAGCTGCGGCTCAACTGATTAGTACCGGTAAGGGTGCCAAGCGCGGCAACGTTGGCTTACAAATCGATGACAGCTATAACGATTTCTTCGACTTGCGAGAGCTAGTCAGTAAAAGCGTGTCGTTGGTCAGCAACTTGATCCGCAATAACAAAAGCGCCGACCGGCTCGCTCCGCTTCGTGATAACAATTGGCCGGGCGGTGCTAATATCCCACCATTGTCATCCGACCCCAAAGACGCACGGCTCGACCAGATCGCGGAATGGGCAGGGCTGATGGAAGTCCAGTTCCGGGATCGGCTGCCTGGTTTCGACGCATTAGGTTGGCTGTTGAATGCACTGGGAGTCGGTGATTTGACGGACGAGTTTCAGGCCTTACGCGATTTTCCTGCAGCTAAAAAAGGCGGCATCAAATATTGGTGGTTTTGGGTAGCAGCGCACGTTATTTTCCGTAATCCGGGTATTCAGCCCGATCAAGTGCTGGAACGCCTGATATGTTTGGCGCATGATCTGGCGGAGGTGTTGCCCGAAGAACTCCCGCCATCAGCGCGTGTCAATGAGGAAACGTGGGACGACTTAGCCGCATACATCAGGCGCGTACTGACACTCGGCGGCACAAAAGCGATTCAGGTTGATGCGCAAGACGGCGAGCTTACCCGTTATGCACGAGCAAAAGGCGGTCGTGCTAAAACGATCTGCGCCATTTGCGGCAGCGATTACACAACTCGCAAGCCTGCTGAAACAGCAGTCTCGTTCCAACCGGGTGTGTATACGGCGCGCATCCGAATCGGTGCAAGCGACAATGGTCGCAGCCTGTGCTCAATTTGTGCGCTCGAGCAGCTTCTGCGGCAGTTGTTCATGACCAACCTGGATACAGGCGGCACGGTCGAAGAACAACGTGTGCGTTATCTGTCATTATATCCATCCTATTTTTTCACACCGGAAACACTCCGCTTAGTGCAGCGTTTCTGTGAGCGCATTAAGGAAATGCGACTGAGTGATAAAGACTTGAAACTCGCACTCCAAGAAGCTACTGCTTCCGGTGGTGCGGCATTTTGGCAACGGTTGGAGCCGTTTATGATGCGCACCGATATGGATGAGCCATCGCGCCGAGTATTACGCTACAGCAGTCAGGTACAGTCCACTTTCCTTACAATCGGCTTCCGTAATTTCAATAAACCGACAGATACCGAGTCATGGGTGTGGCCCGCGTTCTTGGCGCTGCTACTACCCATTTGTCTGGATGTCAAAGTGGTCGTCAGCGAAAGCAGCACGCCGTTGTTGCTGGAAGCTGACGACCTCCCAGAGACGATATGGTTCGATGGTGCACATCCAGCGGTTCAGTCACTGGCCAAACAGGATCGCATCATGGTAGATGACGTGCTGCCCATTTTGGAACGGCTGTCAGCGGCTTATACAATCCATTTGGACACAGAATACGCGCCGCCTAAAGAGAACTGGCAACGTCTGCCACCTCTTGCCAACTCACTCATGGAGTCGCCACTTTACGTATTTTACTACCTGAAAAAGCAGGAGCGCGATGGAAAATTTGTGAGTGATAAGCAAGTCCGCCGTTATGTCCGCTATGCTGAGTCAGTTTTCAATGTTCAAAAGGATGTAGCTATGTCCAAAGCCAAAAAACTGGTCGAGTTGTATCGCGGTTTCTATCGCGCCAAAAATAGCAACGCAAACAGTATTCTGCGCCCGCTCAGCGTAATTGCCGACGCGCTACTAATTGCCGATCAACACTTGTTTGACAGCGACGAGGCGCTGACCGAAGTGGCCTATGGAGAATTATATCGTTTTATGGATCGGGTAAGTAAAGGCCTGGCTGATGGACGTTTCCCGAAAGGGATCAGCTTGCCAGAGCGTGAAACACACATGCAACAGTTCTGTGAAATATTCGTGATCGAAGTGTTCAAAGGTGTTTTTCGCGGAGATGTGGCTGCTTTGCGCGGTAAGCAGCTAAATCTGCTGCGCAGTGCCTGCGAAGTGTTGTACCGTAATGCGCAAACGAAAGAGTGGGCAGAACGTGATCAAATCAGTGAAGGTGCTGAACCAGCTAACGACCCCAACACTGATGTAAATGAAGCTTAGTTCGTCTCATTTGCAAACCGATAGCCGTATATAGAAAAGGATATTCGTACCATGATCAATACCGATTTTTTCCACCAAGAACTGCCATTCCGCCCAATGGGGCGATATGCCCATATCATCACGTTGCGCGTCACCGAGGGCTATGCCCTTTTTCAGACCGATGGTGAATTGAACAAATCACGTGTTTCAGCAGGCGTAGCCGATTCAACACTAATGACGCGAATTACGTTGTTCAAACGTAAGCAGACCACACCGGAACGTCTGAGTGGACGTGAATTGCTACGTAGCTATGGCATAATGTCGTCTTCGGGCGACGAGAAAGACCCAGATAGCTGCATTTATAACGTGAAGTCTTGTCGTAAATGCCCCGACTGCATCACTTATGGCTTTGCAATTGGCGACGGTGGCAGTGAAAAGAGCAAGGTGTATTCGGATACAGCATTCTCACTGACCGATTATGCCAGTAGTCATGAGGTATTCACGTTGAATGCACCATATGAAGACGGCAATATGTCCGACCACGGTGAAGTCTCGTCGCGTATTAATCAACAAGATCATGTCAAACCACAAACGGTCTTTCCATCGGTGTTAACGACTCGCGATTTGACCGATTCTCTGTTCCGTTACGTTCTGCTCAACGTTCTGCGGACAACACGTTACGGTGCGACGACGACGCGTGGCGGCACGATGCACAACCATATCGTTGCAATCGTACTGAGCGATGGAGAGATTTTCAGTAATTTACTGTTCGCACAACGTCTATACGACGTGCTCCGTCCTGTGGCGAATGATCCTGTGCAGATTGGGGATACGCTGCTGGCTGCGTCCGATGTGATTCCAGCGTTGCTGGCCGAAGACGGCGTGCGCGATCAGCAAGTACTAATGGGCGACGCGCTGAACCAATATTTGGCGGAGATGCGTGGGTTGGACGAAACTGCGCTACAGGCAATGCTATCTCAAGCTGGTCGCGAAACCGGTGTCTATTACGATGCCTACATTGCCAAAAAGAGCAAAATCGAAAACAAGAAGCGATAAGGGGGTGAACATGCGCCTATATCACTGTACGCTCACTTTTCACGACTCCCTGTTTTACGAAACGCGGACAATGGGGCGGCTGTATGAGACAGGACGACTGCTTCACAATATCGCGCTCTGTTACGCCTTAGGCTTTGCACAGACCAGTTACTATCATGCACTCGATGTGCCGCAGTACGCAGAAGAAATTGCCGTTTTGAACGAGGCCGGAGTCTATGTGACTCCGGCAGGCGGTGTCGACATTCATTACGTGGTGAACACATTCAAACTAGGTGACGAGCGTTCGGCAGTGCTGATGGAGCGCAGCAACGCGAACATCCCGACCTATGGACGAGCAAAGGAAATTGGGATCGGCAGCCGTTTCGCTTTCGGTGTGCTTAGTGAGAACCCGCTGTTGTTTCCAACTTGGATACGAATGGGAATATGGCTTAGCAAAGCGCGCTTAGAAACAACCGAGATCGCCCTGACCTACGTTTCAGAGAGTAGCGAACAGGTCGTCTCGGCCTATCCGCTCAACCCGACCGACTTACCAGACACGGCAGATCTGCGCTTGTTTGATCTAGTGTCGATGCGACCAAGCAGTCTGGTCGAAAATGCCCTAATCGCGGCAGATGGCTGGTGGCACGGCACTCTAGCAGGGACACCGCTTTGGCTGCCTACTGGGCTTACTCATCGTATTGCTGCATTGGGAGGCCGAGTCCTATGAGCGAACTATGTTTATACGCAATTGTGCTGCGGTTGGTCGTGCTACGGCCTGGCGCTGTGCCTTACCATCATGGCGACTTCGCACGCGATGCGCTACTTGACTTGATTGGCAAAGGGGATATTGAACTAGCCACGAGTTTGCACGATCAAAATGATCATAAACCGTACACGATTGCGCCGCTTTACGGTGGAAAACGGCGCGCGGATGGCGCACAGCACTTCGGCATTGGAGACACGGCATTTTGGCGATTCACATTACTGTGCGAACCGGCGTTTGAGGCAGTACTACGGCGCTACATTTTGAGTCGAGAGCTTCCTCATGTGCGGATCGGCGCGGTCGAGTTTGGCGTCACCGACTCCTTCGCATCGAACAATAGTCACCCAGATAGTGGGTATGTGACAGTTCCTGCCTTGTACGAAAGGTGGAACGTGCCAGTAGATACGCTGTCGCGTACCTTAACGCTCGATTTTCTGACACCAACTGTTTTCAACTTAGGCTATGACCGAGAAACGAAAACGCGCACGTTGCACACCTTACCCAGTCCACGTTTCGTGTTTGGGACGCTGCGGCGCGAATGGCTCAAGCTAGGCGGCGTGGGTCCGGGTGATGAATTTGATGATTGGACGGAACGCAATATTGAGATCGCTGCACTCGACTTACACACTCAAGAAGCACGCATCAAGGGACATTTCATTTCAGGCTTCACCGGTCGTGTGACCTATAGTGTGCGCCGTGATAATCGTTGGTGGGGAGTGACGCAGTTATTAGGCGAATTCGTGTTCTGGCGGGGTTGCGGCTACCAAACTACTTGTGGTATGGGACAAGTGCGGCGCGTCGATGCGGCACAAAAGGAGCAGATGCCATGAACGTTGAACTGCCGGACTACCTACCTTTGAGCTACCTAAATCAACTCGTGTACTGTCCACGTCGTTTTTGGTTGATGTACGCTCAATCCGAAATGGAAATCAATGCGCCCATTCTAGAGGGGACACTGCGCCACCAAAACGCGGATACACCCGGTTACCAGACCGATGAATATGGCCGCACATTACGCAGTATTCACATTTGGAGTGATGTTCTGCATATTGCGGGAATCGCTGATTTTGTGCAGGAGCGGGATGGGCTTCTGATCCCGTTGGAACACAAGCGTGGCAAAATGGGTAAATGGCTCAACGATCATGTTCAGCTTTGTGCTCAAGCATTATGTCTGGAAGAACGCACTGGAATGACGATACCCTATGGAGAAATCTTTTACTGGACGAACCGCCGCCGCGAAAAAGTTTTGATCAACGACGAATTGCGTCAACGAACGCATACCGTTATTCAACAGGCTTTTTCCCTTTTGGAAACCGGGCACATGCCTACGCCAACAGACCATGTCGCCAAATGCAATGATTGCAGCTTAGAGCCTGTTTGTCTACCGAAAGAAACTCGACTCATGCTATTGGAGGAAACATGACTGTTTTATATCTCACCGAGCAGAATAGCTCCATGCGGCTGGACGCCGATACCCTTCTCATTCGTATCCCAGAAGATGCGGTTGTAGGACGTGCAGAACAAAAAGTTCGTATTCCGTTGGGGAAAATATCACAGGTTGTCGTTTTCGGCAATCCGACCATCACTACACCTGCAATCGCTGCATTGGCCGAACAGAAAGTAGAAATTTGCTATCTGACGCGGTATGGAAAATTCGTAGCTCGCCTTTCGGGTGATGATCACAAACATGCTCAACTTCGGCTATTGCAGCACCACGCTCATCATGATCGTAACGCGGCATTACACGTCGCCTATGTCTGTGTGCGGAGCAAGCTGCATAATCAACGCACACTCCTGCTGCGTAGCAATCGGGCGCGCGAAGACGAAAGAATAGGCGAAGCAGCAGAAGCAATTGGGCGGATGATTAAACAAGTGGACGAATTACCCAATGAAGAAACGAAAACACTCGACCCGTCACGGCCACAAGCAAACACGATACACGGTCAACTCATGGGACTCGAGGGTGCATCGGCGGCAGCCTACTTCAAGGTATACGGCTTTCTACTCGAAACCCCTTGGGACGTACATTTTACAGGACGTCATAGGCGCCCGCCGACTGATCCAGTAAATGCCTTGCTATCGTATGGCTATACGTTGCTCATCAGCCAAGCCGCAGCTGCGGCTCACATCGTAGGTTTTGATACATGCGTGGGATATCTGCATAGCACGCAATACGGAAAACCAGCACTGGCGTTAGATATTGTCGAGATGTTCCGTGCACCGGTGGTCGATTCGGTAGTATTGACGCTTTTTAACAATCGCATGTTGTCACTGAGCGATTTTGAAGAGGGCTTGGGTTCATGGCGATTGACCGAACGCGGACGCAAGATTTTTCTCCAAAAATTTGAGGAGCGCCTCAATACAGAGATCATGCACCCTATATTCAAGTACAAAGTTAGCTACAGGCGTTGCTTGGAGCTACAAATGCGGTTGCTTTCTCGCTGGTTGTTGGGTGAGCTTAATCGGTATCGGGGATTTTATACGCGATGAGTAAACTCGAAACGTTGTATGTAATCGCTTACGATATACCCAATGACCGACGTCGTACTAGGGTTCACAAAATACTGTGTGGCTTCGGTGAGTGGACACAATACAGCCTGTTCGAGTGTTTTTTGGATGCTCGTGAACTTGTTCAGTTGCGTGCAAAACTGCAAGCGATTTTGGAGCCAGATGAGGACAGTGTACGGATTTACCCGCTTAATGCTGATTGTCGGTCTGCAGTTGAGACAGTGGGCAGTCCACCACCGGAGCCAAAAACGGTGTATGTGGTATAAATCATGAATGCGAGAGGGACAGCAGCAGTCATAGTCTGCATAGCCTCTCGCAGATTTCGTCTAACAAAAATGACGCAACAACATAAAGGAAAATATGGGGTATGATGACTGTTTATGGTTTTCGCCTAAATTGGCGGCTTTTATGGTTTTTAGGTACTATAATGCGCTGTGCAAGGGGTTTGAGGATCGATCTAGCCGACTGAGGCATTGAAACGCGTGATCATTGCTTTTTACGCTTTACAAAACGCCTGGTTTGAGGATCGATCTAGCCGACTGAGGCATTGAAACTCTGACAGCGTATCATTGAATATTCCGATTTGCCGGTTTGAGGATCGATCTAGCCGACTGAGGCATTGAAACTAGCTGACCGCAGCGGCAGCGATCGGCTCTTGAGTTTGAGGATCGATCTAGCCGACTGAGGCATTGAAACTGATACCTGGCAGGCAAACAAGGTTGAATATCAGGCGTTTGAGGATCGATCTAGCCGACTGAGGCATTGAAACTCTACCAGAACCAGCGCGTAACGGTTGCTGTAGCAGTTTGAGGATCGATCTAGCCGACTGAGGCATTGAAACCACAAAATCAGCCCTAAGGGCTCATAAAAGTATAGCCTCCCGCAATCAGGCAGCACGGGGGTAAAGGGTGTAATTCCATTGCGGACAGACTTCGTGAAACTGAATAGTGAGGGCGTGTAAGACAGCATC
>Ga0209100_1001890_pt1 | contig 13611 bp, 11 predicted proteins | sample lystaG_FD_185480 | JGI IMG/M metagenome (GOLD analysis project Ga0209100, IMG submission 185480) | Glacier valley bacterial and archeal communities from Borup Fiord, Nunavut, Canada, to study Microbial Dark Matter (Phase II) -... | ecosystem: Environmental > Aquatic > Freshwater > Ice > Glacier ...
GAGGCTGCTCTCCCGTACCCGCAGGGCGGTGCGGCTGATGCTGTTGTTGCCGCGAATCTCACGCGCGGCCAGCGACCAGTCGAAGAAAGTGAGGTCGCTGCCCGGACTGTCCGCGCCGTCGGCGTAGAACAGATGGTAGGCCCGAACATCGTCCTGATTCACGGTCTTTTTGACTAGTCGCAACCCCAGAATCTGGGTGTAGAAGTGCAAATTTTGACTCGCTTTGGCGGTGACGGCGGTGACGTGGTGAATTCCGCTGAGCTGCATAGTGAACTCCTGTGATTTTCAAGCAAAACGCTCGAGCGAACCCAGCCCACTCGAGTTCTCATGGTCGGCGTTTTGAGGATGCAGGACGGTGAGCGGTTTTGCACTCGAGCAAAACCTTGCTCGAGTGCGTCACCCGTGCTCAACCAAACAGCCTCGAGCGCAGGTACTCTGCCAAATCCGTTATCGCCACGCGGTCCTGCAACATCGAATCACGGTTTCTGACCGTCACGGTGTCTTTGAGGTCGGCGTTTTCGGCCTCACCGCCCAGAGTGCCGTAATCCACCGTCACACAAAACGGAGTGCCTACCTCGTCGTGGCGGCGGTACGCCTTGCCCACGTTGCCGCTGTCCTCGAGCAAAATGCGTCCCCAGGCCAGCTTTTGCAAATCCTGCTTGATTTTGCGAGCGGTTTCGACCAGTTCCGGCTTGTTGCGGGCCAGCGGAATCACTGCCACCTTGATAGGACTCAGATGGGGTCGCAGCTTGAGCACGATTCGCTCGTTGCCGTTCTCGAGCGTCTCGACGGTGTAAGCCTCACTCAGCACCGCCAGCACCGCCCGGTCCACCCCCGCTGACGGCTCGATGACGTAGGGCACGATGTGTGTGTTGCTGGTCTGCTCGAGCACGGTGAGCTTCTGGGTGCTGTCCTCGTTGGGCAAAACCGTGGCGCTGAGGTTCATGTCCCCCTGGCTGCGGGTGTGGCTGCCGAGGTCGTAGTCGGTGCGGTTGGCGATGCCCTCGATTTCCTCGAAACCCAAGCTGGGGTAGTTGTACATCAGGTCATAGGTACGCTTGGAGTAGTGCGCGAGGTCCGCCTTTGGCACGTCCAGAATCTCGATTTGATGGCGCGGAATGCCCACGCTGTCCCACCAGGCCAAGCGGGCCTCGAGCCACTTTTCGTGCCAAGCCTCGTCCTCACCGGGCCTCACAAAAAACTCAATCTCCATCTGCTCGAACTCGCGTACCCGGAAGATGAAGTTGCGCGGGGTAATCTCGTTGCGAAACGCCTTGCCAATCTGGGCGATGCCGAAAGGCAGCCGTCTCGAGGTACTGTCGAGGACGTTTTTGAAGTTCACGAAGATGCCCTGCGCGGTCTCGGGCCGCAGGTAAGCGTAGCTCTCGAGGTCGGCCACCGGACCCACCGTAGTTCTGAACATCATGTTAAAGGGCCTCGGCGCGGTCCATGCACCGGGTTTTCCTGTTTCGGCCTCAATGACTTGAGCACCCACCAGTACGACTTGAGCTTTATCAGGATGTTCCATCATGGCACTGACTATTGCAGTGATGTCTTCAGCATTGTCCAGTCTCATCATCGTGGCGATATTTTGACGAACAAGCAACGTCTGCTCCTTAAGTAAGTGGTCGAGGCGGTAACGCTTGTTCGTTTCGCGGCTATCCACCATCGGGTCGGAAAAGGTGGATTCGTGGCCGCTGTGGCGCAGCACCAAACGGTGCATCAACACGCTGGCGTCCAGTCCCTCCATGTCGTCGCGCTCGTAGACGTTGGCTTTCCACCACGCTTCTTTCAGGTTCTTCTTGAGTTCCACACCCAGAGGGCCGTAATCGTAGGTGCCTTGCAGGCCACCGTAAATCTCGGACCCCTGAAAGATGAATCCCCGGCGTTTACACAAGCTGACCAGTTCTTCCATAGTTTGTGCGGGCATGTTAGCTCCTGTCGGTCCGATTCTGCTCGAGAGTTGGAGTTGGGCGCTCAAGTCAGAAGGTATTGCGCCTCCGGCGGGTTCTTGGTTTTTAGTACTTGGATGGTTTGATGTTAGGCGCTTGAGCACAGACCAACCAATAACCAATCACTAATAACCCGCCGCATGGCGAATTCTAACCACTCGAGCACCATAAAAAATCCCCAGATGGCCCGGTTGACGGTTTCCATCTGGGGACGAGTTTTGCGCTCGCGGTTCCACCCCAGTTCCTCAAGACTTAAGCTGCTCGAGGCCCTCAAACTGTTATTTTCTCAAACCCGCTGCCTTTCGCGCGCTGCACTCCGCTGGACTCACACCGTCTCCAGCTCGCTCGAGGTCGCCTGTGCGCGGTACTCCTGCGGGTTCGGTTCGCTCCCCGGTGCTCGAGCGAACGACGTTGAGTCTGGCAGATGGGCCGGGGCTGTGTCAAGTGCCGACGCGCCGGGTCAGCGGTAAACCTTAACCCTTGCCCTAATCGTTTGATTCTGACTCGGGACTTCTCGTTTATCACACTTTCTCGCTCTGAACACCTTGTAGTATGAACGCAATCTCTAAGTTTATTGGAGATACTTTATAAGATTTTATAGATACCAAGCATGAAACCCAAACCATTTGAATGTGACTGTCTTCACCTCCGCACCCCGCCCCGCCCTACTGGAGCCGTGCTGCACACCTCGAGCTTTCATATGTGGCGCAAGCTCGAGCTTATGCTGGGGCCGGCTTCGGCTTCGCAGTGGACCTTGAGCGGTGAGGAAGCCGCGCCGTGGCTCGAGCGGCTGCACGCCCACTTGAGCTACACCGAGCGGGCCGAAGTGCGGGTGGCCCCGCTGTTTGAAACCGGGCCGGACCTGTGGCAAGCCATGACCCTGGAAGACTGGCTCGAGCGCCAGCGCAGCGCTTGGTTCGGGACCCTAGAAGGCAAGCTACATTTCGAGCTGCAACCCATCGCGCACCTGAAGTCTCGCCAAACCTGCGGCTTCGAGGCCCTGGTGCGCGCCCGGCTGGAGGACGGTCAGCACCTGGGGGCGGGGGCCTTGCTGAGCGCCGCTCGAGCTTACGGTCAGACCCACGCCTTCGACGCAGCGGCCCGAGTGGGGGCCATCGAGCAAGCGTTTCCCCTGCTCCCCGCGCCGCACGCCTTGTTCGTGAACTTCGCGCCCAGCGTGGTCTACGACCCGCAAGTTTGCCTGGCGACCACCCTCAAAGCCTGTGAGCGGGTGGGGGCCGACCCCTCCAGACTGGTGTTCGAGGTGGTCGAGACCGAGGCGTTTCCCGACCTCGAGTTGCTGGGCCGCATCATCGAGCGCTACCGCGACTTCGGGGCGCGGGTCGCGCTCGACGACCTGGGTGCGGGCAACACCAGCTTGACGTACCTCGAGCGGCTGCGCCCCGATTTGGTCAAGCTGGACCGCGACCTCATCCGGGGCATTCACGTTGACGACCCGCGCAGCAAACTGGTGTCCGCCCTGATAGATTACATTCACCGCTTGGGCATCGAGGTGGTGGCCGAGGGGGTCGAGACCGCCGCCGAGTTTGGAGCCGTGCTCGAGCTGGGAGCCGACTACGCCCAGGGCTACTTTCTGGGGCGTCCCGAGCGAACCGCCCGGCCCGTCAACGAGCAAGCGTGGAGCGCGCTCGAATGAATTCTTAACTATGTTTTGGGCCATCGCTGCAAATCAGGTTTTCTCGAGCGGCAGTTTGAGTGACAACTTTATACGGGCTACCTTCAGCGCTTCACATTGTTTTAGAAACACAGCGAGCATGCCAATGTGCCTTTGACACGTTACTATACCGTCTGGACGGTATAGTAACGACATGACCCAAAGTACATTAAAAAGCAACGCCCGTGAGTCTCTGCTCGAGGCGGCGCACGGGTGGGTGCTCGAGAACGGCACGGCGGGGTTCACACTCGACGCGGTGGCGCAAAGGGCCGGGGTGAGCAAGGGCGGGCTGCTGTACCACTTTGCCAGCAAGGACGCCCTGCTTGAGGCGATGCTCGAGGCGCAGCTCGAGGGCTTCGAGCGGGCGCTCAGCGCGTCGCTGGACGGAGCGGGTCCGGGAGAGTTCACCCGCGCCTTCGTGCGGGCCTCGTTTCCCGAGCGCACGGCGTCCCAGGCCGCCGACTCCACCCTGCTGGCCGTGGTGGCCCACCGCCCCGACCTGCTCGAGCGGGTGCGCTCAAAGTACGCGGCGTGGCAGGACCGGCTCAAGGACGACGGCCTCCCCAAGCTCACCGCCACGCTGGTGCGCTTCGCCACCGACGGGCTTTACTACGCTGAACTCTTCGGCTTGGCCCGGCCTGACCCGGAAACTCGAGCCGCGCTGATAACCCATCTGCTCGAGCTGGCTTCTCCCTCGAGTTCAGTCTTCTCGAGTTCGGCCTCCTTAAGTCCGGCAGGAGACCCGTCGTGAATCCCTGGCTTTTGCTCAGCCTCGCCATCGCCTGTGAGGTGGTGGGGTCCAGCAACCTGCGGCTGTCAAAGGGGTTTAAGAAGCCCATTCCCAGCGTTCTGGTGGTGGTTCTTCTTCGGGCTGGCGTTCAATTTCTTTTCTCAAGCCTTGCTGAGCATTCCGCTGGGGGTGGCTTACGCGGTGTGGACCGGGGTGGGGGTGGCGCTCACCTTCGCCGTCAGCGCGACGCTTTTCAAGGAAAAAGTCACCACTCTCAAACTGGCGGGGGTGCTGGTCATCGTCTCGAGCGCTGCCCTGCTCAACCTGGCTGGAAGCGGAGCCTGACATGCTGGGGCGCGTCAATCCCTGGGTTCTGCTCTCCATAGCCATCGTCGCGGAGGTGCTGGGCAGCAGCAGCCTCAAGGCGTCTCAGAACTTCTCGCACTTTGGCCCCAGTGTGTGGGTGGCGCTGGGCTTTGGCCTGACCTTTTACCTGCTCTCCATCATCGTGCAGAAATTACCGTTGGGCCTGGTTTACGCCATCTGGGGCGGGGTGGGTACGGCCCTGACCGCGCTGGGCGGAGTTCTGTTCTTCAACGAAACCCTGAACGGACTGCAAATCCTGGCCCTCGGCGGCATCGTCCTGGGCGTGGTGCTACTCAACCTCTCGAGCGACAGGCCCTCGAGCGACAGGCCCTCGAGTGATGGGGTTCACTGATGCGAAGTTTAAAAGCGTTTTTTTGGTTCACCGACCTGGGATTCATCTTGTACTGGAGCGCCACGGCCCTGCACCTCATCCCGCTCGAGTACGCCTTCAACGATTACCAGGACCCCATCCTGGTAGCCTGGAACTGGAGCTTTTTTCCGCTGGACATGTTGATTTCGCTTTCTGGACTCTCGAGCCTTTACCTGCACGCTCGAGGGCATTCGTCGTGGCGCAGCCTAGCGGTAGTTTCACTCACCCTGACCCTGGTGGCCGGTCTGAATGCGCTGAGTTTCTGGACACTTCGAGGTGATTTCTCGCTCGAGTGGTGGTTGCCCAACCTGTATCTGACGATTTATCCACTGTTTTACCTGCGCGGCTTGATAGGAGTTGTTCCCTGGTCCAGCTCGAAACACAAGGCTTGAGTCAGGGCTTAAAAAGCTCGAGCTGTTTCCAGCCCATTTGAACCGAGACGTTGGCGCACCTCGAGAAATATTGCTGCTTCGAGCAAAAATCTTCCTGACCACTCGAGCGACAAACCTGCCACCACTAAATCATCACCGCTTTGGGCAGATACGCGCTCACCACCCAGTTGGGCGCGTCCACGATTTCGGAGATTCGCAAATCCACCGCCACGCTGCACAGCAGGTATGCCTGAACCGGCTCGAGGCCGTAGGTTCGCGTCAGATGGTCAATCATCTCGAGGGTGGCGTCCCTGGCCGCTGCAAACAGGTCTGGGCCAATGCCAGTGGTGCAGTAATACCCCTTTTCATCGTGGTGCCGCGTCACCGGACCCGAGGTTTCAAAGCGTGGGGTTCTGAAGTTCGCCCCTTTGAGTAGTGAAAAGCGCAGGGTGATTTCCATCGGCGACTCGATGGCGGTGCCGCACACTTCGCCGTCACCTTGCGCGGCGTGGGTGTCGCCCACCGAAAACAGCGCCCCTTCCACCTCGAGCGGCAAATAAAGCTTCGAGCCAGCCGATAAATCTCTGATGTCGAGGTTTCCTCCCACCCGGCGCGGCGGCACCACCGAGTGCAAACCACTCTGGGCAGGCGCGACGCCAATCACCCCGGTGAACGGCTTGATGGGGACTCGAGCCACCCCCGGCAGGAAGTCGGCGGCTTGCGCGTCGTGGTGCGAGACGATGAGATACGGGTCGGGAAATTGGTCGGCCAGCAGGCCAAAACCGGGGATGTTGGCGGTCCAGCCCCAGCCCGAGGTCCTGAACTCGAGCAGCTCGACACACAACGCGTCGCTGGGTTTGGCCCCCTCGATGTAAACGGGTCCGGTGACGGAGTTAATGTTGCCAAAATCGAGGTTTTTGAGCGTCTCGAGCGTGGCGTTGGGGCTGAATTGACCGCCCCCCGCGTCCTGGATAACAAACGAGAGGGTTTCACCGCTTTGAATGCGCTGCACAGGCTCGAGGGCGTTGTTCCAGCCGTAGTGGTGGGTGTGGATGGTGGGCCAATCGTGGGAGTGTTGGGTCATGGGGGTTTGTGGGGGGTGGGGAGATAAGGAGATGAAAAGTGGGTAGTACGGGGTTGTCGCTCGAGCGGAACCGGGCGAATCCCCCGATGACAAGCGCTGCGCTTTCGTCGGCCCCCCTTGTTAAGGGGGGCAAAAGCACCCGCAAATCCTTTTCTTAAATACAAAGAAATTCAAGCGACAGATGGTTTCAAGTAGCCCCCCTTAACAAGGGGGTTGGGGGGATTCAGAGCCTCGAGCCAATGCGATTTCTGCTTTAGCCCTCTGCACGGCCAAGCCGCTACTTCACACTCAAGCGCTCGTACCCGATGTAGTGAATCGGGTCAATGAAGTCAGTGGGCGCGCCCTGCAAGCGCTCCGAGCGCATGGTGTAGCGCACCTCGTTGAACATCGGCACCCACGGGGCTTGGGCCATCACGCTCGAGAACACTTTGCGGTACTCTCCCAGACGCGCTTCGCGTTGCGAGGCGTTCACCATCTGGTCGGCTCTGGCGGCCTGCGCGTCGAGTTTCTTGTCGCACAAAAAGGCCCAGTTCCAGCCACCCTGCACCGCGCTGCGGCAGCTTAAAATAGGCCAGTAGAAGTCCGAGGGGTCGGGGTAATCCTGGGTCCAGGCCATGCCGCCCGACCACACCAGCGCCGCCGTCTTGGGCGTTCCAGCGGCATCAATCACCGTGCTGGCCGCCTGGGATTTTAGCTCGAGCGAAATGCCCACCGCTGCCAAGTCCTGCTGGATGCTCTGGGCAATGCGGGGATTGGGGTCGGTGGAATTGGTCAGCATAACCGTGGAAAACCCTTTCTCGAGTCCGGCGGCTTTGAGCAGCGCTTTGGCTTTGGCCGGGTCATAGCTGTAGCCCACAAACGCCTTGTCGAAGCCTGGCATGTTGGGCGGCAGCACCTGACCCGCCACCAAACCGCGCCCGTTGATGAGCTTCAAAATCTTTTTCTTGTCAATGGCGTAGTTCAGCGCCTGCCGCACCCGCACGTCGGTGAACGGCTTGAGCTGGGTGTTGATGGTGATATATGTGGTGTTGACCTGCGGCGTGAACACCACCAGAGATTTGAGCTTAGGGTCGGCCTGCGCTTGCAAGAACTGCGCGGGCGGGATGCCGTCGCCCAACAGGTCCACGTCACCGCGTTGCAGCGCCAGGTAAGCCACGCTGGGGTCCTGGCCCACCTTGATGGTCACGCGCTCGAGCTTGGGAAGCGCTTTGTTGTAGTAGTTCGGGTTTTTCTCGAAAATTAGTTCCTGCCCAATGGTCCACGACTTGAGCACGAAGGGGCCGCTGCCGATGGGCTTGCGTCCCCACCCGTCGCCCGCTTTGACCACTTCCTCCTTCGGCACGATGAAGGCGAAGTTGGTGGCCAGCACGTTGAGAAAGGCCGCGTTGGGTTGCTTAAGGGTGATTTTCACGCTCGAGGGTGAAAGCACCACAACCTTGCTGATGTCGGCGAAAAAGCCCGCCCCCGGACTCTTGGTTTTGGGGTCCAGAATGCGCTCGAGGGTGTATTTCACATCGTCTGCGACCAGGGTGCGCCCGTTCGAGAACTTGACGTCGGTCCGCAGCTTGAAGGTGTAACTTTTGCCCCCGTCGGTGATGGTGGGCAGCGCGGCGGCGATTCGCGGCTCGAGCACCGTGGTTCCGGGTTTGTAGTCGAGCAGCGCGTCGAAGAGCATCTTGATGGCGGGCCAGTTCTGCCAGTCGTAGCCCACCTGCGGGTCGAGCGTGGCCAAGTCGTCCTTGTAGCTCACGACCATGCTGCCCTTCGCCTGAGCAAATGCACTCTGAGAGGCGCTCGAGGCCAGAGCAGCCAGGGACAGCACGGCTAGGAACTCGAGCTTGGTTGGGTTGCGTTTCTTCATCGGATTCTCCTTGAACGGGGTCCTCGAGCAGATTTTACAGAGTCTACGCGCGCGAGGTGAATTAGGCTTGTAAGCCGCGATACGCAATACTTTTGAACGAAAAGTTGGATGCACTCACCCAGTCGAACAATCTGCGAACTCGAGAAACGTCGTTTGGTGCGCCATTTCGTTTGGCGTGAATGAGCGAGTTTCCATTTGCTCTTACAAAAAACCTGTAACCCGTCACCTGTAACTTGCTCTCTCAGTCATAGCGCACTCGAGGGTCGAACAGCGGCATCGCCAAATCGGCCAGCAGGTTGCCCAGCACAATCATCACCGCGCTGAGCAGCACCACGCCCAGAATCACCGGTACGTCAATCACCCGCACCGCGTCCCAGGTGAGCTTGCCCAGCCCCGGCCAGCCGAACACCGACTCGACCACCACCGAGCCGCTCAAGAAAAAGCCGATGTCACTGCCCACCATCGCCACCACCGGCAGCAGCGCGTTCTTGAGCGCGTGTTTGCCCATCACCTTGCGGCGCGAAACGCCTTTGGCCAGCGCGGTTCGCACGTAATCCTGACCCAGCACCTCGAGCAGGTTGCTCCGCACCACGCGGGCGTACCACGCCGCCCCGCCGATGCCCAGCGTGAGCGCGGGCAGCACCAAATGAGCGGGCGTGCCGTAGCCGCCCAGCGGGAAGATGGGCAGCGCGAAGGCCAGCAGGTAGAGTAGTAACAAGCCCAGCACGAACTGCGGGGCGCTGACCCCGACGAACGACAAGCCCATCAAGGTGCGGTCCAGCCAGCCGCCGGGATTGAGCGAAGCGAGTATTCCGCTCGAGAGTCCTAAAAGCAGCTCGAAGAAAATTGCGCCCAGCATGAGGAGCAACGTGGCGGGCGTCCTCGAGAGCAGCAGCTCGGTCACGCTCGAGGACTGCTTGTACGAGCGGCCCAAATCGCCCTGCACCAAGTGGCCCAGGTAGGTGCCGTACTGGGTCCAGAACGGCTTGTCCAGGCCCAGCTCACGGCGAATGCTCTGCACCGTTTCCACACTGGCGCTCGGCCCCGCCACCATGCGGGCCGGGTCGGCGGGCAGCAAGTAAGCCAGCGCGAAGGTGATGAGCGAGACGGCCAGCAGCACGGCGAGGCCCTGGAGAACGCGCTCGAGGATTAAGCGCATGGGTTTGCCTCTTGGGTGTATGGGTTTTGAGTCGGCGGCTCGAGCGGGAGCAGGGGTGAGGGGGTGAGGGGGTGAAAAAGACTCGCCCAAGCTTTCTGCTCGAGCAGAAGCTCTCTCCCCATCTCCCGCTCTCCCCATCCCCCCATCCCCTCGAGCACCAACCCAAACCCAGGGCCTTCAAACGCCCTCATTACACCCCCCTCGAGAGCGCACTTCTGCGCGCCGGGTCGAGCGCCTCGCGTAGTCCCTCGCCCAGCAGGTTGAAGGCCAGCGTGGTGAGCACGATAGCGACCCCCGGAAAGGCCACCAGCCACGGGGCCAGGGTCAGGTAGCTTTGCGATTCGTTGATGATGCCGCCCCAGGACGGCGTGGGCGGCTGCACCCCCACCCCCAGAAAACTCAGCGTAGCCTCGAGCAGCACCGAGGTCGAGATGCCCAGCGTGCCCCACACGGTGGCCAGACTGACCAATTGTGGCGCGATGTGTCGCGTGAGGACGCGCCCGCTCGAGCTACCCAGGCTGCGCGCCGCCATCACGTATTCCTGTTCGCGCAAACTGAGCACCTGTCCGTAGACCACTCGAGCCAGGCCCACCCAGTTGAGCAGCGCGATGACCAGCGCCACAATCCACAGGCTGGGACGGAGGATGGCGGTGAGCGCGATGGCGAGGAGCAGCACCGGAAAGGCGGTCATCAGGTCGGTGAAGCGCATGAGGAGCGTGGCGGTGAGGCCGCCGAAAAACCCGGCGACCAGGCCAACGGCCAGCCCGATGAGCACCGCGAGGCCGTTGGCAATCAAGCCGATGAGCAAGGACACCTGAGCGCCGTAAGCCACCCTCGAGAGCAGGTCACGGCCCAGTAAATCGGTGCCAAACGGATGCGCGCTCGAGGGCGCGAGCGGCGCGCCGGAATCGCTCAAGCCGTTCGGGTCACCGTAGTTGGGGTCGTAAAAGTGCAGCAGCGGCGTGGCCAACGATACGATGAGGAGCAAGGCCAGGACCACCAGCGAAAACAGCACGGCGGGGTCACGAAAAAATCTTTGCCAGCGGGGGGGAAGTGCCTCAAAGACGCGGGATTTAGCCGGGGTGGCCTGCATGGCTCAATATACAAGTTCTACCGCCTCGAGCGCGGTTTCGTCTACTCTGCTCGACCCTGCGCTACTGGATTGCTAGAGGCATGGAGAGCGGCTCATCCTCGAGCGCTTGACTCTCGAGCAGGGGCAGGCGCACGAACACCGTGGTGCCCCGCCCTAACTCGCTCTCGAGCCAGATGCTGCCGCCGTGCTGGGTGGCAATCCACTGCGCGATGGGCAAGCCCAGACCGGTGCCGCCAGGGTCGCTTTCGCTACCCTGAGCAGGGCGGCGTACCCGGTAAAAGCGCTCGAAGACGCGCGGCAAATCAGCCTCGGGAATGCCGGGACCTCCGTCGGAAACCTTGAGCAGCGCACTATCACCGTCGCGCACCAGCTCGAGCGCCACCCGGCCCGGTGCCGGGGTGTACTTGAGCGCGTTGTCGAGGAGAATCAGTGCGAGCTGCTTGAGACGGTCACGGTGGCCTTCGACCTCCAGCGGCTCGAGCACACCCAACTCGAGGGTGTGGCCCCGAGCGAGCCGCCCGGTTTCCTTCCACACCTCGAGCAAAATCGGCTTGAGTTCGAGTTCGCTCATCTCGAGTTCCACGCCCGCGTCGCCGCGCGCCAGGGCCAGCAGGTCGGTGGCCAGTCGGCCCAGGCGCTGGGATTCGCTCAGCGCTTCCCCCACCGCTTCCACACGGTCTTGCAGCGTCATCTGGGGGTAGCGCAGCATCAGCTCGAGGTTGCCGCTGATGGCGGTGAGAGGCGTCCTGAGTTCGTGGGCCAAATCGTTGACGAAGCGGCGTTGCGAGTCGTGCGCCTCGCGCAGCTCGGCTTCGCGCTCCACCAGACTTTGAAACACCTCGCGCTGAGCGGTCATGTCGCGCGACACCGAAACCAGGCGCTGCACCTCGCCGCCCGCGCCCCGAACCGGGGCCACCACCACGTCCCACCACTTGAGGGTTCCCTTGAGGGTCGCGCTCTGGCCCTGGAAGTGAACCGTCTGCCCGCTTACGGCCTGCTGCACGGTGTCCTCGATAACTGCTTTCATCTCGAGCGGCCACAAACTTTTCCACGGACAATCACGCACCGACTCGAAATCGTCAATCTCCATCACCGCCTGACCGGGGTTGTTCATTTGCAGCACTCGCCCCGCAAGGTCGAGCACCTTGATGCAGTCGGGACTCGACTCGAGCACGCTGCTGGCGAACTCTTCGCTTTCTCTCAGCGCTTGCAGGGTGGCCCGCTGCTGCGTGATGTCCATCGTGCTGGCGACCAGTAGAGTGGGTCGCCCCGAGGCGTCGGTCTGGATTTCGCCCCGCTCCCACACCGCCAGATAGTGACCCGCCTTGTGGCGCACCCGGTACTCGGCGCTGTAAGGTCCTCCCTGCTCGAGCGCTGTTGCCACCGCCTGCTGGCCCAGCGCCAAGTCGTCGGGGTGGATAATGGCCAGCCAGCCGTCCAAAGACTTCTTGAGTTCGTGTGGGCCGTATCCCAGCACCTCCTCGACCCCGCTCGAGCGCTCCACCGCACCCGAAAGCAGGTTCCACTCGAAGACCCAGCTCTTTGAGGCGCTCTGGGCACGGGCAAAGCGCTCTAAGGTGCGCTCGAGCGCTTGCTGCTGCGCTTTGCGCTCGGTGATGTCGAAGTTCACCCCGCTCATCCGCAGCGGTTTTCCTCCCTCGCCGCGCTCGATGCGGCCCCGCCCGTAGAGCCAGCGCACGCCGTGAGGATGCACAATGCGAAACTCGTGCTCGAACTCGTCGGGTCCCTGCGGGTCGAGCTGGGCCTCGGCGCGGCGCTCGGTACGCTCGAGGTCGTCGGGATGAATGAGGGCGCAGTAGGCCGCGTAGGTCCCGTCAAAACCCCCCGGCTCGAGACCGAACAGCTTTTCCTGCTCCGGCGACCAGTGCTGCACCCCGGAAACGATGTTCCAGTCCCACAGGCCCAGACCCGCCGACTCGAGCACGAAGTCGAAGCGTTCTTGCAGCGACTCCACGAACTGAGAGCGCTCGAGTGCCACCCCCACGGTGGAGGCGGTGCGGCGCAGCAGGTCGCGCTCGTTGAGTTTCCAGCCGCCCTCGCTCGGCTCTCGCCACACGATGAGCATCCCCTCGAGTTCACCCAACGGTTTGCACACCGGAACCACCGCGCTGGCCAGGCCGGGAAAGTGGGCCAGCGGGTCCGGCTCGAGAGGTTCGTCGTCCAGGTACAGCGCCTTGCCGGACTGCATCACCCGGCTCAGAATCGGCGCACTCGAGAGCGACACCTGGGCCGTGTTCACAAAGGGTCGCGTCTGCACTGGCAGCTCGCCACAAATCAGCGGAGGACGTAAAAAATCGCCCTCGAGCTGGACGAACAGCATGGTTTGAGCGTTCAAGACCACGCACAGGCGCTCCATTGCGCGCCGCGCTACCGTGTCCGGGGTCTGGGCGCTTTGCAGCGAATCGGACAGGTGAGCCAGCAGCTCGGCCTGGGCGCGAGACTCTTCCAGGGCCGCTTCGCGCTCGGTGCGCTCGAGCGCCAGACCCACGGTGCGCGCGACGCGGGCCAGCAGGTCGCGCTCCTCACTCGTCCACTCGCCCTGCGCGCTGCTGCGTCCCACGCTCAGCGTGGCCCGCACCGCGCCGTCGGCTCCGCGCACCGGCTCCACGCCAACCGCCAGACCGGGCAGCTCGAGGTCCAGGCGACCCGGCGCGCTTTGGTAATCGGCGGCGTATACGCCTTCTCCCCGGCTCAGGGCGGTCCAGGTCATGCCCCCGCCCGACCTTGCAAACCCCCGAGTCGAGCCGTTGAGTGCGCTCGGGGGCATGGTGCCCCACAGGTGAAACAGCTTTAAAACCTCAGTCCCGGCTCGAGCTTCGGGGCGCATCAGGCAGGTGTAATCGAGGCCCAGCGCCCCGGCCAGGTGCTCACTGGCCACCTCGAACACGCCCTGAGACGTGCTCTGCACAAAGAGCACGTCGACCAGCGC
>Ga0209100_1001891_pt1 | contig 13608 bp, 12 predicted proteins | sample lystaG_FD_185480 | JGI IMG/M metagenome (GOLD analysis project Ga0209100, IMG submission 185480) | Glacier valley bacterial and archeal communities from Borup Fiord, Nunavut, Canada, to study Microbial Dark Matter (Phase II) -... | ecosystem: Environmental > Aquatic > Freshwater > Ice > Glacier ...
TTTAATATAATGGAGACCGTCGCAATGGATACTCCTGCTTCTTTGGCGATTTGCTTAATTGTTGTTTTCATCTTACCACCTATTGAGTTAAACGTTTTACTTATTACAATTCCAATTATAGAATCTACAGGGCAAAATTTCAATGGTTATTTGTAAACATTTACAAAATTATCACCTGATCTATTTCTATTCTTCATCTTAAAAATACATAATTCATTTTTTCGAATTAAAGTCATTCTAATTCATCTTCCTATATGCTAAACTCGAAATAGACTATATTTTAAAGATAATAAAAAATATTATTCAATTATCAAGGAGGCTAAAATGAAAGACTTCAGACCCTATCTAGAAAAATACGCTAAACTAACCGTGAAGGTTGGAATAAATCTTAAAGAAAAAGAAGGCTTAATTATCACAAGCACTACTGATGGTCTTGAACTGGCTAGGCTGATTGCCAAAGAAGCTTATGAAGCTGGTGCAAAACATGTTGAGCTCCAGCTAAACGATGATGAATTTGGGCTGATGAGATTCATTTATGGCAAAGACTACGTATTCGAGAATGTCCCGGAATGGAAAATTAATCAATTACGAGATATTTATGAAGATAATTATCATCACTGCTTTGTCATATCACCTGACCCTGAACTCCTTAAAGGTGTTGATCCTGAAAGGGTGAAAATTAATCAAAAGATAACAAGTATCGCTATGGCCCCTGTCATGAAGTACAGAATGACAGGAATAACCAAATGGGCAATTGTTGCTGTGCCATCAGTCGGTTGGGCCAAGTCAATCTTCAAAGATGACACTGATGAGGCAGCTGTAGAAATGCTCTGGGAATATATCATCAAGGCGACAAGGCTCGATTTCGAAGATCCTGTAACCGCATGGGAAAATCACGACACTAATCTGAAGAAATATGAGAACTTCCTGAACAACGCTGATTTTGAAAAGATTCATCTGCTCGGACCAGGAACCGATCTCGAAGTTTATCTGGCAGATGATCACAATTGGATTGGTGGATCAAACCTGAGTAACGAAGGTGTCCCCTATATGGCTAACATCCCTACCGAAGAGGTCTTCACCACGCCACATGCTTACAAAGTAAATGGTACCTTAATGGCAACTAAACCCCTAAGCGTAAATGGCAATCTTGTTGAGAACTTTGGCTTTGAATTTAAGGACGGTAAAGTTATCGATTTTCATGCAGAAAAAGGCTATGATACTTTAGAAAATCTGCTCAACAATGATGCAGGCGCTGTTAGATTAGGTGAAATTGCACTTGTTCAGGATGATTCACCAATCTCTAATACAGGCATCCTGTTTAATAATACTTTATTTGATGAAAATGCATCAGTTCATTTTGCTCTCGGAAGAGCTTATGGCTATGCCATTAAAAATGGTACCAGCATGAGCCAGGAAGAACTGGATCAAAAAGGTGCAAACTATAGTCTGATCCATGTTGATTTCATGGTTGGCGGACCTGAACTTGATATCATCGCTTTTAAGAAGGACGGAACAGAAGTTCCACTCTTCAAGAACGGAAATTGGATCATCTAGAATTTTTAAGCCAATTGTCTTGAAGTCATTTGAACCACGTGTGAATCTTTATAGACCATTAAATAACGAAGATAAATGAATTAGGCAAAGAAACTCCGGATGGGATCCCATCCGGAGTTTCTTTGCCTATATGAATTTTACTTTATTACCTGGAAAAAACAATCGATCAACTACTTTGTCAGCTTGTCCATCACTGTAATGATTTCCTGTATTTTCTCATCTTGCTCAACAGTGCCGAAGGCACCGTGTACGCAATGGTCAAGATGTTCATGAAGGATTTCACGATTCACCTTTTTTAGTATCGCTTGTGTGGCCATAAGTTGGTTAGAAATATCAATGCAGTATCGATCATCTTCAACCATCTTAATTAAGCCATCCAATTGGCCTCTGGCTGTCTTAAGGAGTTTCGTGACTTTAGTTTTATCTGCTTGCATTCTTACCTCCTATTTGCCGAATAATCCTTTTTTCACTTCAACAGAAGTTAGTTTAAGATTAGCATCGTCAAGTGCCTGTCTGAGGACTTCATCATCAATGTCATTTTTTAAATCAATGACAGCATTGTTGTGCTTTAAATCAACTTTTGCGGATACCCCGTCAAGTGCTTCTAGTGCCCTTGTCGCTCTTCCTACGCAGCCTTCACAATGCATTCCTTCAATTCCTATTACTTTTTTCATCTTTCATTTCTCCTTTAGTTTCTTACTTCCACAGAGGTAAGCTTTAGATTAGCATCGTCAAGTGTGCTTCTAAGAATTTCATCGTCGATATCATTTTTAAGATCTAACATTGCATTATTGTTCTTTAAATCTACCTTTGCGGATACACCGACAAGAGCCTCGAGTGCTCTTGTCGCCCTACCTGCACAACCTTCACAATGCATTCCTTCAATTCCTATTACCTTTTTCATTTTTCATTTCTCCTTTATTCTGTTTCGTTGTAACTTGTTCTCTTCATCAGATTCGATTAATCGTTCTCTTATCTTTCTAACTTTACTTCGCAAACTATATTTTACGATTCTAATTTTTAATGATTTACCTTGAAAAACTTCAATCGAAGTGCATTAGTTACAACAAATACTGAGCTAAGACTCATTGCCGCAGCTGCGAGCATAGGATTCAGCTTTAAACCGAATGCTGTATAGAATAAGCCAGCGGCTATTGGAATTCCCAGTATATTATAGAAAAATGCCCAAAAGAGATTTTCTTTGATATTTTTAATGGTTGCTCTTGAAAGTTGCACTGCTGTGACTGCATCAAGAAGATCACTTTTCATCAGGACTATATCAGCTGATTCAATTGCAATATCAGTTCCTGCTCCAATGGCTACACCAACATCTGCTCTCGTAAGGGCTGGTGCATCATTAATACCATCGCCGATCATTGCAACCTTCTTCCCTGTTGCTTGAATATCTCTGATTTCTCTCTCCTTATCCTGAGGAAGTACTTCAGCTACAACCCTGTCAATATTCAGTTCCCGTCTTATTGCTTCAGCAGTTCTCTTGTTGTCGCCTGTGAGCATGACAACGTCAATACCCATACTCTTGAAAAGATCAATGGCTTTTCTGCTATTCTCTTTCACAACATCGGCAACTGCGATAATCCCAATTACTTTTTCATGATCTGCAAAATATAATGGGGTCTTGCCTTCATTTGCTAATGTATCAGAGTATGCTGAGAATGTGGAGAGTTCTATGTTCTTATCGTTCATCAATGCCAGGTTTCCAGCGATATACGCTTTTCCATCGACAGTAGCTTCTATTCCCATACCTGATATAGAGTTGAATGATTCAATCTCTTTCAGTGGAAGATTCATATTCTTAGCCTTTTCAACAATCGCATCCGCTAAAGGGTGTTCTGAAGGTTTTTCAATGGAAGCTCCGATTTGAATGAGGTCTGCTTCTGAAAGATTCCCATTTGTGATGATATCAGTAACTACAGGTTTTCCTTCAGTAATTGTCCCTGTTTTATCAAGTACAACGGTATTGATGGAATGTAATGTTTCGAGTGCCTCTGCAGATTTTACAAGAATTCCATTTTGTGCTCCCTTTCCTGTACCGACCATGATTGCTACAGGTGTAGCTAAGCCTAAGGCACAAGGACATGAGATGACAAGAACGGTGATTCCCATAGCAAGTGCAAATTCAAAGGATTGGCCGCTAACCATCCAAAGTATTGTTGTCAATATTGCAATGACAATGACAACTGGTACAAAGACACCACTAATCTTATCTGCAAGTTTTGCAATTGGTGCTTTTGTTGAGTTCGCATCTTCCACAAGTTTAATGATTTGTGCAAGTGTGGTATCGTCTCCAACTTTCTCAGCCTTAAATTTAAAATATCCAGTCTTATTGATGGTTGCTGCAATGACCTTGTCACCGATATTCTTCTCTACAGGAATACTTTCACCTGTCAGAGCACTTTGGTCTACTGATGAAGAGCCTTCAATAATCTTTCCGTCAACCGGAACGCTTTGTCCAGGTCTTACGACCACAACATCATCAATGACAACTTCTTCTATCGGAATCTCAAGTTCAATTCCATTTCTGACAACCATCGCAATTTTCGGTGCGAGATCCATTAGTTTTGTAATAGCTTCTGACGTTTTTCCCTTGGATCTGGTTTCAAGAAACTTTCCTAAGGTGATTAAAGTCAGTATTGTGCCACCGGCTTCAAAATAGAGGTCTGTTGCAAACCGATGTACAAGCTCCATCTCACCATGGCCTAAACCGTAACCGATTCTAAAAATCGCATATATTCCATAAAGGAATGCTGCTGACGAACCAATTGCTATAAGTGAATCCATATTTGGAGATCTGTGCCATAAGGTTTTGAACCCCATCTGATAGTATTTTCTGTTAACATAAGCGATCGGAATTGATAAGAGCATTTGTAAAAATGCAAACGTCATTGCATTTTCCGGCCCATGAAGCAATGTTGGTAGTGCATAGTTGAACATATGCGCCATGGCAATATATAAAAGTGGTATAAGAAAAATAAAGGAGACGATCAGCCTGACTCTCATTTCTTTGAGTTCTTCTTCTATAGGATTTGCCTTAGCTACGGCTCCAGCATTTTTGGCATTCGACTTTAATGCTGCACCATATCCTGCACGCTTTACAGCTGTGATTATTGTATCCGGGTTTGCTTCATTGCCATCGTATTCAACGGTCATGGTATTTGTAAGCAAACTCACCGTAACATTTCCTATCCCTTGAAGTTTTCTTACTGATTTCTCAACTGTTGTTGAACAAGCTGAACAAGTCATCCCGGTTATATCAAATTTTTGATCCATACTTTACCTCCTACTACACCCCCAGGGGGGTGTCTACAATTAGTATATTACTCCAATTGATTGAGGTTGTCAAGTCAATCAAAACCACTTTTTCTTCTTAAAATAGTAAAGCATGGATCCTGCAATAATCAGCATGATTACCCAAAGCAGCGGATAGGACCATTGTTTCTCCAATTCAGGCATATATTTAAAGTTCATTCCGTAAATTCCAGCAAGAAAAGTCAGTGGAATAAAAATCGTGGAAATGATTGTCAATACTTTCATGACTTCATTCAGTCGATAACTTACATTTGAAATATTAAGCTCAACCAACCCTGATAATAGTTCCCGATAGGTCTCAGTTGTATCGATAACCTGCACAAGTTGATTATAGATATCCCTGAAATAAATTTGTGTACCTTCCTTAATAAGTTCTGAATCACCCTTGCTGATCCATGACATGGTTTCTCTTAATGGCCAAGAATACTTATGGATAAACAGCAGCTCTTTTTTTAATTTCCTAATTTCTTTTCTTTCTTCTTCAGATGAAACAACCATCACCTTTTCTTCCAAATTATCAAGCTTTTCACCCACAGTTTCCAAAGCGTCAAAATAACCATCTACAATCGCATCCATGAGCGAGTAGAAGAGGTAGTCTGCGCCACTTTTCCTAATAAGGCTACCTTTGTTCTTCAGCCTATTCCTCAAGTCATCAAATACGTCACCTTCAACTTCACCAAAAGTAATCACATAATCTTTCCCCAGAATAAAGCTGACTTGTTCGAGTATAAGTTCTTCATCTTTAAAATATATCATTTTGGCCACAGTAAAAGAATAATCAGCATAATCATCAACTTTAGGACGTTGTTTCCGAAGAACAATATCTTCTTTAACAAGTGGATGAATATTAAAAATATTGCAAATCAACTCGACCGCTTCATCGTTGTAATCATCATCCACATTAATCCAATGTTTTAAACCGTCGTTATTACTTAATAATGAATTGTTTTCATTTAAATCGCCTAAGGTGATTTTCTCTTCAAAATAATCATTTTCATTATATCTGATGAGACTGATGACTTTGCTCAGAGTTTCACGACCATCTTCTGCAGAATGTTCGCTTTTTATATCATCCTCGTGATCAGATTGAATCATATCTGCCATGTTTTTATCTACATGCTCAGGTTTAGATGATTCTTTTGTTTTTTCGATTTCCTTGCCTTTCCGATTTTCTTCCATGCTTAAACACCTCTTCCATGTTTATCTTATCTTTTGTCAAATGACCTGTAAAGATAAACTTGAATTTTTACCGCTATTTCTCCTTGCATCGATTTCAATGAAAAATAGACATTGCAATAAGGATTAATCCGAATTGCAATATCTACTCTTTGGAGGAAACAATGGTTTCTATTTTCAAAATGTCATCGTATAGATTTTTTTGAACGAATCAATATCTTTCATGGTTTCTTTCAGTAGATTTTTCCTGTATAAACTGATAAAGTAAGCCACAGACCTTGCCTGACAGGCAAACATCTTATTCATATTGTATTCAATGTCGGTAAAAATTTCATAGGCTAAAAGCTCTTCATGATAATCAGGATGAACATTCAAGGCATTAAGATAGATTCAATCATAGAAAAGGCTTCTTGGCTGAAGCTCATATTTTTCGCCTTCATATTCGAATCTCAGAAGTTTACCTGATGATAAAGCCTTATATCTCTTTTAGCTTCTAAAGGTTTGCGATGAAGTAGTTCAAGGTATGGTCCGCCCTTCTCAAAAACTTTTGAACCTTCGAATATGTTGACAACAGGAATGCCTTTCCCCTGCTCTTATCAAAGTATTCTAATTGGAACCCACTAAGGACATTACCAAGGGGAGTTCTTGACTTTGTAGAAACCTCTAAAATATCCCCCCCCCGCTTTCCACTGCTCTGATGGTATATATCATGGAATCGATCGATTTTTGTTTCTGAAACTTGCTCAGTCCTGCAAAAAAAGTGAATTCAATATTCTTTTCAACAATTAGCACGTGATCTGAAGGTTTTGAGATAAAGTATAATCTTTGTGCCACATTAGTCACCTCACTCTTCAATATTATTATACTTATAGAAATCTGTAAGTTATATCAAATTTAGAAAGCTTCTGTTAATAATGAGAACTGCTCAATTTGCTTCCCAATTTTGGTATATTATTGAAGTATGAAAGCAATCACTGGATGTGATTGATAAATTGAGCTCAATATAACATAGAAAGGCGTGATGAAAAATATGATGAACCTGATGAAAGCACAAGTGATCCGTTCCTTTGGTGATCCTGATGTTTTTTCTTATGAAGAAATTGAAATTCCTGTGATCAAGCCCGATGAAGTACTGGTTAAAGTCGCTGCTACAACCTTTAATCCTGCTGATAATGGTGCCAGAAAAGGTCTTTTTGGAGAACTTATCAGCGTCAATCCGTATAAGATTCTTGGCCTTGACTTATCTGGTGTTATCGAAGAAGTAGGCGCTGAAGTCACAGATTATAAGTTTGGCAACAAGGTATTTGCAAACTTGAATATTAGAGATCCTGGATCCTATGCTGAATTCATAGCCTTAAAGGCAAAGGACCTATGCTTAGCCCCTGCCAATTTAACCCTAAAGGAAGCAGGTGTACTCCCATTAGCATCCCTCACTGCTTTTCAAGGACTTTATGAATTAGGGGACTTGAAAGAAGGACAAAGGGTCTTAATTAATGGAGCAGGTGGTGGAGTTGGGAGTTTTGCTGTACAGATGGCCAAACATACAGGAGCTTATGTCATAGGCGTAGGTTCAGATAAAAGTATTGATGTCATCAAAAGAGTGAATCCTGATCAAATGATCAACTATCAGGGAGAAAACATCACGGAAACTTTAAAAGAAAAGGTCGATCTTGTTTTAAATTTGGCACGTTTATCAAATGAGAATATGTTAAAAATGATTTCTTTGATTAAGCCAAACGGCAAATTTGTCAGTAGCACGGGGATCCCTGACCAAACTTTTGAAAATAAGGATAATATTTCACTCCTTGCCTTAAATACCAAGCGTGGTGGAGAACGATTAAAGAAAATCAAAGAGTTAGTAGAAAATGGGGCAATATCTCCTATCATTACAAAAACTTATTCCCTTAAAGATATTCCCGAGGTTCACAAGATGGCTGAAGAAGGCTTACTACACGGGAAAATTTCAATTATCGTCAATGAAAGTATAGCTTCATTAACTGGCAAATAAATGCAAATGCTTCATTAGCTTTTGGATCAAGTTGACTTTGATGCGATAGTTAGCTAAGAAAAATGATTAATTATAGCAAATAAGTAAAGAGCTGGGTGATTCCAGCTCTTTACTTATTTGTGATGGAATAGTATATAGGATGGTATTTATTCCCGCCCTCTTTTTCGCATTACTTACCAGTTCTCTTTCTGGCAATGTTGACGATTCTTTTAATCAGCTCATTATATTCTATTCCCTTTGCTTTCGCCATTTTAATAATATCGCTGTGGTACTTGTCAAGACCCGGCAGACTGTTGATTTCGATGACATAGGCTTTTTGATTCCTTAACCTGATATCAATTCTTGCATAATCCCGTATACCAAGACTGTGATAAGCACTAATCGCAGAATTCTTTATCAGAGCTTCTGTTTCTTCGTCAATATTTGAAGGAATATGATAGATAATATGTTCATCATATTTGAATTTTGCTTCAAAGCTATAGATTTTGTTCATTCCGTCGGGTAAACCAGAAAAATCAATTTCCATGATGGGGAGTACTTCTAAATCTTCTCCATTTCCGAGGATCCCCACAGTAAATTCTCTTCCTTCTATATATTCGGATATCATCAACGGTGGATTATATTTTTGCAGATTTTCATATACCTTATCTCTTAATGCGTTTAGATTAAATGTCAAGCTGTCATTTTGTATCCCTCTGCTTGAACCTTCATCTTTTGGCTTCACTATCAATGGAAAATCCAGTTTTAAATTGGCAAGTTCATCAACATTTCTAACACTGACAAAATTAGGAGTAGGAATTCCTGACGCTTTAAAGATTTTCCCGGATATGATCTTATTGTAAGCTAATCCATGAGGAAGGGGTCCAGAACCTGTATAAGGTATGCCTGCAAATTCGAGCATTGCAGGTAATTGAGAAAGACTTGCTTCTCCTTTGATTCCATTGCTCAGATTAAAAACAAAATCGACTTCTTTGGCATGAAGTTTTTCAAGGATGTTTAGGTCCATAGGAATACATAAGACCTCGTACTCTGGTGCAAGTGCATCCATGATATATTTCATCGTTTCAAAGCTCTGCCGATCTTCCTGAATGCCTTCATCTGTACTTAAAACAGACGACCTTGGCTGGTCAGTTATGATTGCAATCTTCATTTTTCTATCCCCCATCAAAGCTATTAATTCTGCGATATACTGCTCACACAATATTTTCTATTTCAATAGTCATGCTTGTACAATATAAAGGTATCGTGTCTTAACATCTCAAAAACTATTCTCAACACGTTTTTATGAACACCCCTATATCATATCTCTATTTTACCCCATTTATATAGTTATTTCTTCACAATTCAGTGAATTTTAAAACAACTCGAATTTTAAAATTTCTCAGAAAATGGAAAAACCCCCTTAAGGCGGTTTCCCGGCATAAAGAGGGCTTCAAAAAGCGGGATTTATATCCATGGCTGGATTACCCTTCTTTAATGATATCCTTGTTTCCTCTAAAACTTTCTCTGTCCATGTCTTTGTCCTTCTGTCTCTTCCAAGCATGAAGGATAAGCGCTAAGGTTACGACACCATAGGAGATGAAAGTTCTAAAGTATTCTCCGATCATTGCTTGTCCGGTAATGTACTTACCTGCAGCAGGCATAACGAGGAACATGAGGTGGAATAGTCCCGTACCAATAATAGCATTGGGTATTCCAGCTTTAGCAACTGTGGCTCCGCCAACAAGCAAGGATGCTGCAGCGAATAATGCTGCTTGCTCTGAACCGCTATAAGTGTTTAGAGTTCCAATGTTTTGCAGATAGATAATTTGTCCAAAACCTGCAAGCACAGTGGAAATGATAATCGATTGAATTCTCGTTTTCTCAACTGGAATACCTGCATTATCTGAAACGCCCATTCCTTGGCCAACTGCTCTCATGTCATGACCCAGTTTAGTCTTCCTAAACCAGACGATGAAGAGACATGCTAGTCCAATAACGATAAATGTTGCAATCGGTATTCCGATGTTCCCGATTTTTAAATAAATCAGATTGTCCAAAACCCCAAAAGTGCTGAGTTTAACAGTATTACGCACACCATAACCTCTTGAAAGGATCAAGTTTGGGCTTCTGAATGGAATGACAGGACCACATAGATAGAGGAGAACGAACTGGTAGATACCTGCGACAAAGAATCCTAAGATCATCGAGGTGATCATTTCACGTCCCTTTGCTCGATTAAGGACTGCTCCGGCAAAGTATCCAAGCAGTAACGAAATCGGCATTGAAAGCACTGCCGCCAGAAGCAATCCACCCATTCCCGAGATACCCCAGTCAGTAACGAAAATTAACGCAATCTGTCCGGCCATCGCGCCAAGAACCATACCAAAATTGATTCCCATGCCTGCCAGAATTGGAAGAATCAGGGAAAGAACAAGGAATGAATTTCTTGCAAGTCTTGTGATTATGCCATTGAGAAGATAATCCGTTGAAAAATTTGAAATTGGAATGGAAATGATACTGATGATTAAAAACATCAGCGGTACAACACTTCCTGTAAGTAGTTTTCTATATCGATTTGTATCTTTTTTCATTATTTCTTCACCTTCCTTGTCAGCGCATAAACAATCATGCCGTTTGATATGACGATACGGATGACTTCCGATACATCAATATTGATTGCATTGTTTATTACAGAAGGAGTCATAGTCAGCATGCCCTGGAATAAGATTGTACCAACAATAACATTCATGATACTTGCCTTATTCACGGAAGCGCCACCAAGAAGCACTGCTGCTACTGAAGGAAAAGCGAAGGCCAAAGGTGCATTGTAGAGCTGGATAAATCCAAAACTTTGCTGATACATATTGATTCCGATTGCACCAATTACTGTGGAAAGAACTACAGATATTGTTCTCATCTTGTTGATACTTATTCCTGCAGCTCTAGCATAATCAGGATTTGAACCTACTGCTGTAATAGCGGTTCCCAGCTTAGTCTTAAAGAAGAAATAGACAAGCAGCGCCATAATTGTAAAGGCTAAAAGCATCCCTGTCGGGATGGTTAAATATTTATTGACTTTAATCTGTCCAAAATTAGAAATTGCTCTGAACCAATATTCTTCTACGCTGATGGTCGTTCTTAGTCCCTCGCCCTTGTATCCCTGAACACTGGACGGGTTTCTAAATGGAAGCAGAATCCACATCATGTTCATAAAGAAAACGGCTGAAAAACCTACATAGGTGGCGATAATCATCTCATCACCTTTGATTTTATTCAGAAGTTCTCCATAAAGGAATCCAAAAATAGTTGCAAAAACTATACCGATGAGCATGGCAGTTAGAATTCCAGCAAGTCCAACCAGTCTAAATTCCAAACTGATGACACCGCCGAGGATTCCAGCAATCAGCCCAACAGGAAGTCCAAAGTTCAGTCCGCAGCCCGATTGAATCATAGGAATCATCGAAAGCACAAGGATGGCATTCATTCCAAATCTTGTAAGTACATCGCTGATTGAAGTATCAAGCCTGACTCCAAAAATAGGAGCAACTGCAAACAGGAGTAAAAGGAATGCAGCGATGATCAATCGAGCTATACCAAAGTCTTTAACGAATTCTTTTATTTTATCCATTTCTTCTCCCCCTTGTCATCCAGCTCATATTCACCAGACATTAATAGTCCAAATTCTGCTCGATCAGCTGTAGGAGGAAGGATTCCAAAAATCTTACCTTCACAAACAATGGCAACCCTATCGCTGATAGAACGTAATTCCTCAAGTTCAGAAGAAATGATGACTATAGTCGTCCCATATTCCTCGTTATATTTTCTTAGAGCGTTTAACACCAATGTTTTTGCTCCTACATCAATTCCTCTGGTTGGTTCTGAAACAAAAAGAAGTTTCGGTTCCATGGCAAATGCCTTAGCCAGACAGATTTTTTGTTGATTGCCTCCAGAAAGCTGCCTTACTAACTGACGTTCACTTGTACATTTGATTTTAAGTTCGTCGATATACTTTTCAGACACTGCGGTCATTGACTTTTCATCTCTGAAACTTACCCCTAGAACCTTTTTAATGAATTTCCCTTGTACCTGCATAGCATTAAAAGCGATATTCCAGTGGATAGGTTCTTCAAGCAATAACCCTACTCCCCTTCTGTCTTCCGAAACAAAAGCGATTCCAGATTTTAATGCATTTAAGGTGTTGTTTAAAGGTAGCTTCTTTCCTTCGAAAAAAACTTTCCCCCCTGCTGGAAAGAGACCCATGACTCCATTTGGAAATCCTAGTTTTCCTTGTCCTGCAAGTCCCCCAATACCAAGAATCTCACCTTTTCTTACTTTAAGATTGACATTCTTGATGGTTTCACCAGGCATATCTACCCAGAGGTTCTTCGCTTCAAAAATCACTTCAGCACTTTCATCATATACTGTTTTCTCGCTAACTTCTTCCGCCTTATCTTCAACATCTCTTCCTACCATCCAAGTAGCAATTTGCCTAATGGACGTACCCTTTGTAGGGGTATCAACAACAACAATACCATCTCTAAGAACTACGATTTTATCACAAACGTTTATGATCTCGCGAAGTCTATGAGAGATGAATATGATTGCTACGCCGAGCGCAGCCAGTTTTCTAAGCGATTCTAGAAGAATCTCCGCCTCGGTTTCTGTAAGTACCGCAGTGGGTTCATCCATGATAATCATTTTAACCTTATCACGGTTGATTTCTCTTGCGATTTCTATGAACTGCTTGTGACCTACAGGCATCTCGCTGACGAGCGTGTCTGTATCCATCTTGACTCCAAGCAAGTTGATTGCACCATCAGCACTTTTTTTAATTTCAGGCATATCTATCGTTTCTAGCTTCTTGCCAAATATATTCGAAATTACACTCGGTTTTGTTTTTTCCATATTGAGCAGAATATTTTCTGCAACAGTGAATCCTGGAATTAATGAAAACTCCTGATGCACCATACCAATTCCAGCGTTTAAAGCCTCTACTGGATTTTTAAAATTCAATTTTACACCATTAAAATAAATTTCGCCTTCATACCCACCTGTTTCTGCAATGACATTCATCCCAAAGAGAATATTCATCAGTGTGGACTTTCCTGCTCCGTTCTCCCCAACAAGACCCAGGATTTCACCTTCATTCAAATTAAAATTAATATCTTTAAGCACCCTATTTCCATGGAATTCTTTGCCTACATGTTCTACTCGAAGCAATGTTTCTTTTACAGCCAAATGTCTCACCTCTTTATTTTCCTATAAATATTGATTTATAAACAGACGGAAACGGTCCTTAGACCGTTTCCCACCCACTTACATCACATAGCACTCAATGACCGTTATTATGATTTTATTTAAATCTGCTTACTTACTTGATTGTCTTTACCCAATCTGGAATAACTTCCTTTGTATTTCCAAGATATCCTTTTCCAAATACATAGGTGTCCTGATAAACCATAACATGGTTTGCTTTTTCTTCACCTGAAACTCTGTCGATATAAAGTGAACCGTTCCAATCAGCACCTGGTGTATACATTTGGAATGCCTTGGTTACA
>Ga0209100_1001894_pt1 | contig 13606 bp, 11 predicted proteins | sample lystaG_FD_185480 | JGI IMG/M metagenome (GOLD analysis project Ga0209100, IMG submission 185480) | Glacier valley bacterial and archeal communities from Borup Fiord, Nunavut, Canada, to study Microbial Dark Matter (Phase II) -... | ecosystem: Environmental > Aquatic > Freshwater > Ice > Glacier ...
ATTATCGAATTGAGACGCAATCATGAATAACAGAACTTCACCGATCGTACGTATCATCCTTTGGTCGTTGATTGGCGTAGTGGCAATGATGATCTTGATAAACACCGCGAATTCAGGAGGAGTCAATTTTAACGGATTTCTGCCATCCGCTTCAAATCAAAATCTGACTGTTCAAAAAGAAACCATCATCAACGAAGAAATCGATACGATCGACATTGCATGGTATACCGGCGGCGTTAAATTAAGCGTCAGTAATGATAATACGATCAAATTGGTCGAAAAATCGTCGAAACAAACGTCATCCGATCGTTTACTAAACTACACAGTCAATCAAAAAGTGTTGAAAATCGAAAGCCGCAATAAACATACTGTCAATTTTTTCTTCTTTTCACTGAATTCGCCGACTTATCTGGAAATTTCAGTCCCGGAAAGAATTTATGAATCGATTGAAATCAAAGCAGCTTCAGGTACTTATGATTTTACCGGTCTGAAAACTAAAAACCTAGCAGTTACTTTAGCATCAGGTGATGTTACGCTTATGAATTCCGAGATCGACAGTCTGGACACGACAACAGTCAGCGGTCGTCTCATATCATCAAATACCAAAATAGGAAAAGCAGAAGTCAACATGACATCAGGATCAACCGAATTAGACGGTGAAATCCATGCATTAAAACTAACGATGACCAGCGGAAATGCTGAAATCGATATGAGCATTCTACCTGATCAATTGGATATCCGTATAACATCGGGTATCGTTAGGGCAGCATTACCGGAGAATACAGGATTTAAAGTTGCCGTCGACAAAACATCAGGATACTTTAGTTCTGATTTCGCCTTGAGTTCGATCGGAAACAGTTATACTTACGGAACCGGCGGACCCTCCTATTCAGTGAAAATCACCAGTGGAAATATCCAATTGCGTAAAGGTAATTAATCGTTTAGCACATATAAGGTACAGTCATCGGAGACTGTACCTTTTTTGTAAGTTAGAAGAAGCAAGTAAGGTTGTTTTCAAGTAGCGGAACATATTTGTATTAATAATCGGGAATCACTATCGCGATTCTGACAAATGCAGATGTGAGTGCTATAATGAAATCAGATAGTATCGAATGAATCATCATTGAAAAATTGTTGTCTTGTATCTGTTAGTCCGTCCTGCATGAGTATGCATGTAAAAAGGAGGTGCTGTATGGACGTTGTGACAAGAACAGAAATTGATGAATTGATGAGAAATGAGAATGGGACTTGCATCACGATCGTGCTTGCGACCGGTGACGGTCAGATGAACCGAGAACTGCTTCAAGCGCGATTCAAAAAGTTTTTACGTGATGCCGAAGAGCTGTGCCGAAAAGACAATAATATCGATGAGGTGAATACGTTACTGAAACCACTGATCAATTTGACACTTGACCTGCCTTTTTGGCAGAAGCTCAAACAAAGTCTGGTGTTGTACAGATCCGAATCGACTTTTCGCTACTTCAAATTACCTTATGAACTGAAAGAAAATCTCACGGTAAGCAACCGTTTTATTCTGAAATATGTTTTGCCTGTGCTGTTTGAAAAAACCTCATTTTACTTTTTAGCAATCAGCCAAAATCATGTTAGACTTTTTCATGGGGATTCGATCAATCTGGATGAACTCGGCGATGTCGGATTTCCAAGTGTCGAGGATGTCAATGAAACCAAAGGGTTGACGCATCGTCGTCAATTTCATTCGGCAGGTTCACTGACCGGTAAATCAAGCGGTTTTTCTGCTTTCTACTCAGGGATCGGAGAAGCCGGTAACGAACAACGTGAAGATCTGGTACGATACATGAAAGCGATTGATACGCGGCTTTGTGAATATTTAAAAGCACACAAAGAACCGCTGATCTTAGCCGGAGTCGAATACGTCATGAACATCTATCGAGAAGACAGCGAGTATCCTAATATTGTCCCCGGAGTGATGAAATTTCAAACGGCAACGGCGGATTGGAAGCTGATCCACATTGAATCTTTAAAGATTTTGGACAATTTAGCAGCGGGTCCGCGTGATCAAGCAATTGCGTTTGTGAATGAATTTGAATCCGCAAAAAAATCGCTCGTTTCGACAGAAATGAAAGAAATTTTAGTAGCAGCCCATGAAGGTCGTGTCGAAACACTGCTTGTCGACATGGATGAACGCCAGGTCGGAAAACTCCATCCGGAATCCGGGGAAGTCAGTTTTGAATCAGAAGGCCGCGATCTGTTGGAAGACTGTGTCAGAGATGCAGTTATGACAAAAGCGAAAATATACCATTGGAATCAGACGGCAGCGATACTGAGATATTAAATGAAGGACAAAGAGCTTCGTCTCTTTGTCTTTTTTTCGAAAACATGAAATAAGTCAGATGAACAGGGACTTCAGGATAATTAGTTATTGTAATATCAATCCCAAGTTAGTGTATAATAAACTAAAGAGAGGAAGAGCTTCATGAGAAAAATAAGACGGATACTTCCCATCCTGTTTGCGGTGCTCACAATCTCGAGTATCCTTATGTTTGTGGCTCTTCGATTTTACAATCCATTTCGTAAATATCCTTCTGACACGACGATCAGTGCCAAGCCTTTACTGAGCGAAGTCAGAATACCTCAAAGTCCCGGGATAAAAACCTTTTCTAATAATGGGGTTACCATCGACTACAGCAACAGTCAATTGGGGTACATCACAATATCAACGAACATCACCGATCAAACGATGAAATTTCAGGTTATTTTCGGAGACATAACTTATACATATGATCTTTTTGCGAATCAAACATTGGTCGTTCCTCTACAAAGCGGAGCAGGTACCTATTCCGTCCGTGCACTCCGAAATGTCGGCGGTAACTCATATGCATCCATAACCTCAACGAAGATCGATGCCGCTCCGGAAGATGATCTCTCCAATTATTTGTATCCCAACCAAATCGTAAACTATACGATCGAATCGTTGGCTGTAAAAAAATCATTCGAACTCGTCAAAGATGCTGATACAGAATTAAAGAGAGTTTATATTATCTATAATTATATTATTCAAAACATCAAATATGATACTGAAAAAGCTAAAAAAGCTGATACAACTTTTATGATTCCGGTCGTGGACGAAACACTTGCGTCGCAAAAAGGAATCTGTTTCGATTATGCGGCTCTCATGGCTGCGATGCTGAGAGTTCAGCAGATACCCACCAAACTAGTCACGGGTTATGTCGATGTCGGTTATCACTCTTGGGTCGAAGTTTACATCAAGGATATCGGTTGGATCAATCCGCGATTGTATTTCGAGAAATTAAAGTGGAAACTGGTTGATCCGACATTTGATGCATCCGGCGGATTTTATTTGGGCAGCTATCAGAATAAGTATTTCTACTAATCAAAGGGGAAACCAACATGTCACCTAAAAAACAATTGGATAATGCTTCGCTCAGCAACTTCTGTCGCCAACTCACGATGATCTTCAAATCGGGGGTCTATTTAGAAGAGGGTTTCAAAGCCATGAAAGAGCAAAATTCGATCGAAGAGATCGATTACGAAGCCATACTCATTGAACTGAAAAGCAATCCGAACCTCTCGCGAGCACTTGAATCTACAAATCTATTCCCTGTCGAATTGATTGAAATGGTGCAAGCCGGTGAACAAGTAGGGCGTCTTGACCAAGTTTTCGATCAATTAACTCATTATTATCGCCGTCAGGATGAAACCGAAAAGACATTGCGGGATACATTGTTTATTCCCTTTTTGTTGCTTTGCATCATGATCGTCGTGATCGGCGTACTCGCATTCTATGTATTACCGATCTTTGTCAGTGTATATGAAAGTTTGGGTACCGGGTTATCACCTTTAACCACGATCATGATGAACCTTGGGAAAGGAATCGCTATCGCCGGATTCATACTGCTTATCATTTTGTTTGTCGCTATTCTATTCACTTATCTCAAATCGATTCGTCATCCTGAGAAATCAAATTCGATCACTTCGTTATTCCTGTCCATGTCGCCGAAGTTAAAGGACACGTTCAATATAGCCCGTTTTACGTTTATTGCACAGTTGTTATTGCGCGGAGGGATAGAAACACGAAGTGCGCTGACACAATCGGCGGCCAGTCTTCATGACGGTAAAACTGCCGTTAAACTTCGTAGAATCGTTTCCGAACTCAAACCGGGAGAAGGATTACCGGAACTATTAAGTAAAGGTGAGATCTATCCGCCGCTACTTCGATCAACTATTTCGTTAGCGTTGAAAACAGGTAAATTGGATGAAGTAATGGGTGAAATAAGTGTATATTACGAAGATGAAGTACAACGTGTCACCAACCGTTTTATCAACCGTCTGGAGCCGACATTTGTGTTCGGTCTCTCTTTTCTCGTTGGCGCTTTACTCTTGTCATTGATGCTTCCGCTGATCAGTATCATGTCATCGCTGGGTTAAGTTCATGAAAAAGATCCTGATTTTAGTGTTTGTTGTCGGTCTGACGTTCGGAAGTATTTTTTTAGCGAAGTCGATGCAAGAATCGGATGCTTCACGTAAAAAAGCACTCCTCCAGACAGCCATTGAAAATTCGCTCAGCACATGCTATGCATTGGAAGGATTTTATCCGGCAAAAGTCGATTACCTGATTGACCACTACGGTATCCAAGCCGACAGTACGCGCTATTTTATCTACTATCAAACATTCGGAGCGAATATCCGTCCCGAAGTAACTGTCTACCGAAAGGGTTCGTCGAAATGAGAAACGCAAGGCAAAGTATTCAAACACTCGCAATGCTTTTGATCCTGACATTGTTTGTTACAGGTGCCGGTTTTGTTGTGTTCTACGGAGCGAAAACCTATGCGTCGATCACTCGTCAAGGGAAAGCAGATACCGAAGTTCGAACAGTGACCCTGTATCTAAACAACAGAATCAAACAAAACGATGAAACCGGCCATCTTGCCTTGATTGAAGACAACGGGATTTCCGTCCTTCAAATCACCCAAAACCAAGATACCGAATATTACACTTCCTTATTCTTTAAGGAAGGTATTCTCTATGAATTGACTGGGATCGATAAGACCGTCAATATTGACGGAGCTTCGAAGATCGTCAACTTAACAAACTTTACTATGTCGCTCACAAAAAACGATGATCTGTATTTCACGTTTACCGATTCGATCGGACGTTCGCACAGTCTTACTGTTGCAACGATGAGTGTGAGGTAGTTATGCGAACCGGAAATAGACAAAACATCTACAGTTTCATGATTGAGATTTCATTGAGCCTTCTCACATTTGCGTTAGCCATGGTTTTTTGTCTGCGACTTTTCAGCACTTCTGCTTCAATCAATCATGGAAACATGATCACTACAAAATTGAGTGAACAAATGATCAGTTACAGTGAATTATTGAGAAACGGTGAATCGTCAGAACTGATCGAATCACTTTCTTCGGCGGAGGTCCAAAACAATAGCGGCAAACAAACCATAAGTGTCTATTTTGACGCAGACGGTGAACCAAGCAACTCGGATAAAGTTTACATGATCTTGATCAATTCGGAAACGACCGATCTAAACGGCGGAAGTTTGACTCTGAGTAACTTGTCACTTGTCAATTTGAATTTTAATAAAGATATCATGACTTGGCAAGTCAGCAACTATCTTCGGGAGAGTGTACAATGAACAAGCAACGAATGAGTGCACCGGTCACTTTGGGACTTCCGACACTGATGGTAGTATTTCTTGTTTTGACATTATTCACATTTGCGACATTGTCCTATCTGAGTGCTAATGTCCAATCGAAATCAATAAAGAAAAGCAACGAACTATTAGCGAATTACTACGATCTGAGTGTCGAAGCCAACACGATTTTGGTTGATTTTGACACAGACCTGAATAATCTGACAAGAAATCTCCCAATTGGGTCTGATTTACAGGTTATTCTAATCAAATATGTTTCCGAGCATTCAGAAATCAAGTATAATAATGATACTAGACAGGCATCATTTTTTGTATACTCAGAACCTCAGAAGATCGAAGTAAAGCTGCAGGTGTTCACAACAAAACAGACAAAACAATGGGAAATCATATCCTACCGTTTATTCATTGACAACACGCAAGATTATACTCAAAACGGTATTCAGGTATGGGGAGGAAATCAGTAATGACGATTCAGGAACTTTTAAAGAAAGCTTTGGACGAAAATGCATCCGACATTTTCATCATTGCCGGATGCCCGACTTCGTTCAAAATCAATAATATGCTGGTTCCGGTCAGTAATGTAAATAACCGACGCGAAGATACCGAAGAAATCGTACATGCGATCTATGCGGTCAGTTCGGATCGTTCGATGGAAATTCTGAATGCGAAAGGTGATGACGATTTTTCATTCTCACTTCCGAATATCGCTCGCTTCAGAGTCAATGTTTATCGCCAACGAGGATCACTGGCAGCTGTTCTAAGAGTTGTTCGTTATGATATTCCTAACTATAAAGAACTGGGAATTCCAGAACAGATCATTAATTTCGCTAAAACAAACAAAGGATTGGTGATCGTCAGCGGGCCGGCCGGCAGCGGAAAGTCTTCGACCATGGCCGTGCTTCTTGATTACATCAATAAACACCGAAACGCTCATATTGTTACGATCGAAGATCCGATCGAATTTCTGCACCGCCATGATAAGAGTATAGTTTCCCAACGAGAAATTTCAACAGATACAGAATCGATGGCCTCCGCTCTCAGAGCAGCACTGCGGCAATCACCGGATGTGTTGTTTGTTGGTGAAATGCGAGATCTGGAAACCATCAGTCTGGCAATCACGGCAGCGGAAACCGGGCATTTGGTATTTTCAACTCTTCATACATTGGGAGCTGCCAACACGGTTGACCGTATCATCGATGTATTTCCGCCGCTTCAGCAGCAGCAAATGCGAGTCCAGTTAGCAATGGTACTCGAAGCTGTTATCTCCCAGCAATTACTGAAGACGGTTGACGGTAAATTGATACCTGCCTTTGAAGTCATGATCAATACACCCGCGGTTCGCAATCAGATACGTGACGGAAAGACTCATCAATTAAATAACACGATCGCATCTTCATTGGATGAAGGAATGGTTTCCATGGACAGCATGTTGCTGGATCTGGTGAAATCAAAAAAAATATCGGAAGCAGAAGCGATTTCTCATAGTTTCGACGCAAATCTTTTTAAAAAAAGAATTAAAGAATAATCGGGGATCGAAATAAAACGAATATGCAGTAAAGGAGGGGAATTTTCTGGATACAACTGAACGCACGTTAAGTATTTCAATGTTTGGTGAGTTGACTTTTATTTGTGATGGAAACACCATCCAATTCAATCAATCGCTTGGTAAACATTTAAAGAACTTACTTGAAATCTTGGTTTATTATCGCTTGAATCCTTTATCCAAAGAGCAATTGATCGATTTGATGTGGAGCGAAAGTCTGAACCCGACCAGTGCTCTGAAATTTTCGATTTTCCGTTTACGTCAGATCCTTGAAAGTATCGAATACTTAAAGAATATCGAACTGATCGTTACAACAAAAAACGGCTATGGATTCAATCCAAACCTATCAGTGAATGTCGATACGGAAGAAGTGGATCGATTATGGAAACTCTCCAATGACAACAATATCACTCGACAGCAAAAACAACTATTGTTGCAAAACTTGGTCGATAAAGTCAATCAACCTTTTCTTTCATACAGCTCATCCCAAATGTGGACGATGTCGATTCGCGAGTATTACGCGAACCTGTACAACAGAAGTGTGACATTGCTCTTGGAAGACATGGAAATCGACAAGAACTATGCGGAAATGATGCAATTAGCACAAACTGCTATCAAAATGGATACCTTTAATGAGGGATTTCACTTCTACTATTTACTGGGATTGATCGAAACAAAACAATATCGAAAATCGATTGAGTATTACGAACAGTTGAACCGTCAATTCTACAAAGAGTTCAATGCGCAATTGTCGTTAAAAACGAAATCACTCTATAACATGATCCTTTCACGTGAAGAAGTGAGCCAAGTCAGTATGGGTGACTTGATCAATCATCTACAGGAAAACATCGAAAACGATGGTGCCTTCTTCTGCGAATATGAAGTCTATAAGAGAATGTATCAAATCGCATTGCGTTCAGCTGAACGGAATAAAGAAATGTCATATGTGATGTTGATGGAAGCTAAATCAGAAGATAATGATTACATCATGCAAAAACTGATGGAAAAATTGCAGCACGTTATCTATGCTTCTCTCAGAAAAGGAGATATCTTCTCCCGGATGAATCCGACACAGTACATATTATTACTGCCGTGCCAAACCGAGGAGAATGCACATATGATCGCCAGTCGAATTCAACAGACATTCTACAAGAAAAACGATCGTAACAATGTTCGTTTACATTACCATATTTCATCACTTATAAAAAACTGATCTCAAAATTGTATCAAGTTCTCACAATGTTTTGTGGGAACTTTTTTTATGTTTCTGGTGATTAGTCAGAGTGTTAAGTTCAAAGAATAGGATAATGCAGGAGGTATTTTTAACTACATATCCTGCTCTTGATTTCAAGTGATATGCAACTTGAAAAGCGTTAATTTATATACTATTTTTTAATTTACGGAATTCTGGAAAATATTTGTAAACTATCAATTTAATATCGTAAAACCAGGTTAAATATAACCGTAAACTAACCGGAATAAGGCATGATTGGGCTATGTTTAGGCTAAAATACATAAAGGGGAAGTCATGTCAAAAAAAAGATTGAATTTCTCTCTGGAATTAGTAATCTGCTCGATGGTTCTATACATTGCAGTACGTTCCAGATCAATTTGGAATTGGCTGATCGGATTCATCCTTCTTTTGGTTCCACTTGTAAAAAAGAGAAATTACCAAAAGAATGTTAGAGCAACGATCGAGAAAATCGAAAAGATCGACGACGGTTATATTTGTATCACTTGGGGATATATCAATCCCCATCGATTCAGGATTAAAGTTCAACAAGGAGAAAGCTGCTTGTTGGTAAAAAACGGAACAGCATTGATGTTGGATGATAAACTACCATGCATCTTCGAACATGGACATCATAGATTCGTTATCCGGACAATTGTCAAGGAAGAATCTAATATCGAATGGATTATCGGTCAACAAAGAACAGAATATTCCATGCCATATAAGAATACAGATTGGTCATATAACGAAAGTTAAAGGAGGTATAGTATGAATAGAATCACACGAATCGTTTCCAGAGTCACAAAGTTATTTATTATCGCATTTATGATGTTTGCTAATCTGACAATTACTAATTTGAATGTAGCTGCATTAACACCGACATCAGAATTCGGGAATATTGAAGAACCGAATCCGGGGTCAGTTCATTTAAATAAAGTCGCCGTGGATATCGGAGGCGGACAATATGAGGTCACTTTGACAATAACCGGTATACCGGTCGTCAATGCTACTGACATTGTGCTCGTCGTTGATACTTCAGGTAGTATGAGAGGCGGTAAAATGTCCGCTGCTATCACTGCTGCAAAAAATTTCATTGACACAATTATAGCGAAGAATCAAAATCATCGCATAGCAATTGTCAATTTTGCGGGGAATCCGCACCTGGTATCGGATTTTTCAACCAATGCTTCCACTTTAAAAAATGCAATCGATACATTCTCCGCAGACGGTGGAACTCACCTTGAAGGCGGTATCTATCTGGCAAGGCAATTGCTGGCGTCAACCTCATCAATCGCAACCAATAATAAAAGCATCGTCGTATTAGGTGACGGAAGTCCGACTTTCGGTTATACTTTCAACCTGAGATATTCTGGTTTGGTCGAAACATTTGTTGATGGAAATAAGTGTAAAGCATCTGTTACAGATGATAATCAAGCCAATCTTAATAACTACTCAGGCAGATATGATTTCAATTATAATAATACAACTGTAGGAACCGGGTCATCGATTGGTTTCTCAACAGATGAGGAATATTCATATACCGGCCAATGTACAATTAACGGAAACACAGTTTATAAGACACGTTCATTCTCAGAAGAGCTGGATTTCACTCTGCGTGATTCTGTCTTATGGCAAGCTCAACAAGCCAAAACAGCCGGAATAACCATCTATTCTGTCGGTTTAAGCGTAGATGCAACCGGATCTGATATTTTGAACAGTATTCAAAACGGCGGTTACTATAATGGAAATACAGATAATCTGGCGGCAATTTATGCGCAGATCGCATCGCAGATCATAGTTGCTGCAACCGGAGCAACATTGTCCGACATGATCGGTAACAACTTTACCTATCAGGGTCTTTCCGGAACATCGGGAACACTAAACACTTCTTATGATTCAGCGACTCACATCTTAACGTGGAATATCGGTAATGTCGGATCAGCTCCTATGGTACTGACTTACATTTTGAAAATCAATGACGGATTACCTTCCGGTACCTATCCGACAAATGAATATGCAAACCTATCTTATACAAATGTTTTGGGACAGGCTGCTTCCAAGAACTTCCCAAAACCAGTCGTTAACGTAGATACAGGTAAAATTGTTGTTCGCGGTTACGCAACGAATGCTGCCGGTTTACCGATCAACAGTGAAGGGGTAGTCATTTCAAATCCTATCTATCTATATGAGAATGATTTCGTAAGCAGCGGTTCAACTAATATGGTTATTGGTAACACCTATGCAGTACCTGCACAAACCGTTGCTTCGTACGCATTATTATCCGGTCAAACATCACCGCAAAGTGTGACGGTCAGTACGAACGGAACGATCTTCGTCGATTACAAATATACTAAATCTGTTTCGTACAGTGTTAAACACATGTTTGGGTCTGTTGTTTTGGATTCAGAGACAGGAACGGCCGGTTTTACGACCAGTTTCACAGCGCTCTCAAAGAACATTTCTGGCTATGCACTTGCAAGTGGACAACCTTTACAGATCACCCGCACACTTGGGATGACTTTAGCTGAAAACACATTCGAGTTCCAATATGTACCGAATGATGTAACGGTGACTGTTCAGTATATCCGAAGCTTCGACAATGCAGTCATCAACAGTTTTGCATCACTGGCCGCCATTCTTGGCAGCAGTGTTACTGTAAATGGTGCTGCTACATTCGTATATTCCGGAGTTACCTATAATAGAGTGGGTTCTGCTACCCAAACCGTTACAAACAATCCGGGAACAACTGTCAAGTTCTATTATGACAAGCAAGCAAATTATCAATTTAATTTCTTACTGATCGGTCCGAATACGGTGTTACAATCACCTATCAACGGTTCCGCTCAATATCTTTCCACAGTCAATCACACAGCACCAGCTGAGATCACAGTAGACGGTATCGTTTATTCGATATCAAACGGTACAGCCGGATCGCTTACTTTATCCGTTGACGGATCAAATGTTTATAATTTCTACTATCAAGTAAAAGGAGGGTTAAGTTACACTGTTGAATATCGTCGCTTATCCGATAATCAATTACTTAACTCCGAATCATTCAACTCATTATTGAATGTCGGCAACAGTTTTACATTCACTGCTCCGTCCACTTATAACGGATATAATTTAGTTGCCTCTTCAAGTCCTGTTACAATCACACTCGATGCGAATGTAACGAATAATAAGATCGTTGTTCTTTACGACAAACAGGTTAGTTATAAAGTTGAATACCGCCTTGCAAATAACACGTTAGTCCCGGGTGCTACGCAACCGAGTTTATTGAATGTGTCTGCAGGCTCGACTGTCAGTGTAAGTTCTGCACCTTTGACAATCGGCGGTTATCGTCTGAGCACAACTTTACCGTTTGATTTCAAAGTTGAAACTGATGGATCCATCATACCTGTCTATTATGTTCCGCGTACTGATTTCACCTACAAAGTACGCTATATCGATAGCGATACCAATCTGCCGTTACTGACAGAAAAGACTGTTTCTAATGTTGAATATTTACAGAACTATTCGGAAGATTCAGTGTCAATTACCGGATTTACTCCGGATGCGACTTCAAAATCAGTGACTGTCCAATCGGATGATGCATCCAATGTTGTCACATTCAACTATAACCGTAATACATATAATTATAGTGTCGCATTCGGCTATTACGTTGAAGGAGTACTGAACTACTTTACCCTTGATAAGGTCAATCCTGAAGTTAAATCAGCTAAGTTCAATGACAGTGTCACCGAATTTGCCTATCCAATCGTTGGATATACTCCGCTAGTATTACAAAGCACACAAACGATCTCGGGTGAAGGTCAACAATTCTTATTTATCTACACACCAAACAATTATGCTGTAACAGTTGAATACAGAGATGCTGTTACTCATGCAAAAATCAATCCGGATAAAGCACCTTTAATGGCAACATTTAACAGTGTTGTTCATGAAGAAGCAATTACAATTTTCGGATATACTGCGCAAACACCGATCACTGTTGACCATACTGTCAATTCGACAGACAATATGATCGTATTCGAATATCTACCGCAGTCAGTTACATATTCTGTTTACTATAAATTAGTTGATACATCAACCGATGTTGCTTCTGCTCTACTCAATCAGACAGCTGATTACGGAACATCGAAAACCGTAACTGCTCCTGCAATTTCGGGTTACAACATTGTTGGCACACCTTCATATGAATTTGTGTTCAATGAAGAAACGTTGACATACGAAACAACATTCTATTATTCAAGTCAAGCTGTTGCTTATACAGTTGAATATTTAGATGAGGATGGCAATGAATTGGTTGCTCCTGCTACACTGGCCGGTGTGTTCCACGGCATCGCATCCGCCGACGCATTACCAATTATCGGTTATACACCTGATGAAGCCAGTAAGACGATTCTGGACCTTCAATTAGAAGGCAATGTCATAACATTCGTTTACTCAGCGAACGCAGTCGAATACACAGTCAGATACTTAGATGAGGATGGCAACGAATTGGTTGCTCCTGCTACATTTGCAGGTGTCTTCCACGGCATCGCATCCGCCGATGCTTTACCTCTTACCGGTTATACACCAGATGCAGCGAGTAAGTCGATCGATGATCTGCAACTTGAAGGAAACGTTATCACATTCAATTACTCAGCGAATGCAGTCGAATACACAGTCAGATACTTAGATGAAGATGGCAACGAATTGGTTGCACCCGCTGCATTCGCCGGTGTGTTCCACGGAATGGGTTCGGCTGATGCCTTGGCAATCACAGGATATACTCCTGATGCTGCCAGTAAGTCGATTCCGGACCTTCAATTAGAAGGCAACATCATCACATTCAATTACTCGGCGAACGCAGTCGCATACACAGTCAGATATTTGGATGAAGATGGCAATGATCTGTTCAGTCCGGTCATTCTGCCGGGCGTATTCCATGGCAGCGTTACGGAATATGCTAAATACTTCGCAGGTTACACAGCAGATGATTCCAGTAAGACAATTCTGGACCTTCAATTAGAAGGAAACGTTATCACATTCGTTTACTCAGCGAACGCAGTCGAATACACAGTCAGATACTTAGATGAAGATGGCAACGAATTGGTTGCACCTGATACACTGACCGGTGTGTTCCACGGAATGGGTTCGGCTGATGCCTTGGCAATCACT
>Ga0209100_1001900_pt1 | contig 13566 bp, 31 predicted proteins | sample lystaG_FD_185480 | JGI IMG/M metagenome (GOLD analysis project Ga0209100, IMG submission 185480) | Glacier valley bacterial and archeal communities from Borup Fiord, Nunavut, Canada, to study Microbial Dark Matter (Phase II) -... | ecosystem: Environmental > Aquatic > Freshwater > Ice > Glacier ...
GTGGAGGTTACAAATGAATAGACTTGAAATGTTTTTATTATGGCTAGCTTTTATGACTTTTGTGCTAGGAACATCTTACCTAATAATTGAGATTATTGACGATTTAAAACCCAAAATAAAAGCTGTGCAGCCGCGAATTGAAGTGTACGAAAAGGTCAAGGGCAAGTATAAAAGAATTGGTGCGTACAAGAAAGTTGGTGGCAAATATGACCGAACAGCTTAATGAAGCACTAAAACTACTAATAAGTAAGACAAATGAAATGATTGCAGAACTAGAGGAACTGGAGGTGCCTGAATGTCAGACAGAGTTACAATTTTTGATGAACCCAAAAGATATTTAGACGAAGAAGAAGTTTTCGATGTGATAGATGATTTAAGAAGGCACGTTATAAAACTTAAAAAAACCATTGTGGAACTGAAAGAAGGTAACCGCGAAATGGGGTTGTTACTAGATATTGAAGGACGGCAAATTAGAGATTTAAAATCTGGGATTATTAAGTTAAGGGGGATAGAAACATGAGCGAAGCGTTAACGGTAATTCAAACGGATCATGGCGAAGTAAGTTTGTCACCTGCAATAGTAAGAAAGTTTTTGGTAAACGGTCAAGGTAATGTATCAGACCAGGAAGTCACAATGTTTATTGCCTTATGCAAGTATCAAAAACTAAACCCATTTTTAAAAGAAGCTTACCTTGTAAAGTTTGGCGCAGCTGCTGCAACAATAGTAACTGGAAAAGAAGTTTTTACCAAGAGAGCCAGTAAAATTGAAAAGTGTCAAGGTTGGGAAGCTGGAATCACAATTATCAATGCAGAGAAAAAACTTGAACGCAGAACTGGAACACTTGTTTTAGCAAATGAAATTCTAGTCGGTGGTTGGTGCAAGGTACATAGAAGTGATTGGAAAGTGCCTTTTGAACATGAAGTGTCAATGATTGAGTTTGACAAAAAGCAATCATCATGGAAAACAATGCCCGCAACAATGATTAGAAAAGTAGCAATAGTAAGCGGTTTGCGTGATTCATTTCCCGAAAACTTTCAAGGATTATATGATGAAGATGAAATTCAAGAACAAGAAGAAATTCCAAATTTTGAAGAAGTTACGAATGAGATCATAACCCCAATCAAGGCAGAAACAATTAACAGCATGTTGAAAGAAACTAATACAAACGAAGCACAATTCTTAAAGTTTTACGAGATTGAAAGCGTTGAAGTTATGACGAATGAAATATTTATAAAAGCAATGTTGGCATTGAGTAAAAAAAAGGAACTAGCAACAAAAAATACAGCCCCAACTTTAGACATATAAGGAGATAAACCATGAAATTATTATTCAAATTTTTTATTTGGCAGATAGATTTTAAGACCAAAAAGCTTGATGAAGACGAAAAGATTAAGTTTTTAGCTAACGAGTTATTAAAAGCAGTACAAGCAAGTGGAAGAATAATTGCACATCCCGAAATATCAAAAGGATTTGGAAGTGTCGATGTTGCGGTTCACAATTTCGGAACAAAAGATGCAGATTTGAGGGTTCAATGTGTAACAAATAGGTGGGAAGTTAAAACTAAACCCACATTTAAAACTTTGGAGGTTGCAAAATGAGAGAACTTACAATAATAAACCAAACTTTACCTATCATCGACATTAATTTTGACGAGGTAAAAAAGGACTTGAACGAGCAATTACAGCAATATAAAAGTCTAGTTGTGACGGAAGAATCACTAACTATGTGTAAAGCCAATCAGAAAGGTCTTGCAGGGCTTAAAGGTAAAGTTGATACATACCGTAAAGACATTAAAAAAACCATGTCAGAACCGATTGCAGCCTTTGAGGTTAAATGTAAAGAATTAGTTTCATTAATTGAATCGGCAGAGCAGCCGTTGAAAGATGGCATTAAGGTTTTTGATGATTTGAAGCGTGAAGAAAAAAGAAGGTCAGCACAAATGATTATTGTTAAATCAATTGTAGATCACGGATTGACCGAAAAATACGCCAGCCAGTTGACTGTTTTGGATAAATACACCAATCTCACTTCCAAAGAAAGCGAAGTTAGAGAAGATGTGGAACAGAGGTCGTTTATTCTTCTAGGTGAGCAAAGTAAGGAACTTGAACTATTGGAACTTATTCAAGATGCTATTGATACGGCTAACAAGCGCATTAAAAGGCAGTTAGGGCTTGCGGAATTTAAAAGGTACATTGATAACGGCATGAGTACAAAAGACGTTATACAGATGATTAATGCCAATACAGAACGCATCTATGAAGCAGAGAATCCAAAGCCAGTTGAAGTTGTTGAGTTTGTTGAGGTTGTTGAGGAAGTTGTTGTTCCAGTGGTTGAGGTTGAATTTATCCCAGAGCCAGTCATTGAGCCAACAGTGGAATTTGTAAAATTAGTTGAAGCCGTTGAAGAATCACCAAAAGCTGAAACAATGTGGTTAGTTGAAATGAGTATCACAGGTACAACTTCACAATTTGCGGCTTTGAAGCAGTTTATGCTAGGAAATGGAATAGTTTATAAGGCGAATAACCAGAAGGTGGTTGAATAATGAATAAATCAATATTAATTGGAAGAATCACAAGAAATATGGATATAAAGTATTTAGCATCTAACATGGCAATTTTAAAGCTAAATATAGCCGTAAACCGCCGTAAGAAAGGTGAAGCTGATTTTATTAATTGTATTGCATTTGATAAGACAGCGGAAAACATTGCTAAGTTTTTTGAAAAAGGTAGCATGATTGCCGTTGTCGGACATATCCAGACAGGTAGTTACAAGGATAAAGAAGATAGAACCATTTACACAACAGAGGTAGTTGTTGATGAATTTGACTTTTGCGGTGGGAAGAAAGCTGATAGCCAAACACAAGGCGATGCACATGAAGAACCAACACAGCACGAGTTTGAAATAGTTGAGAGTGAAGATGATGGCGAACTTCCATTTTAAGGGAATTAATCAAATACACAGGGGTTTAACAGCCCCTAAGGAGGAATATGCGAGAGACTATATTAAATCAAATAGAAGTTTGTGAAAACTGCATTTTTAGTCTTGATTTTGGCGAGAGCGTGCAATTCATAAAGTGTTCAAAAATAAGAAAATACGTGGAGAAATGTGGGAATTGTAAACATTTCGTGATGGGGTGAAAAAGATGTTGAGTAAAAAGGAATTGAAAGCTATTACTCATTGTAAAAGCCAATTTTGTAAGGAATGTTGTGTTAAGCCTGTAGATTGTGACAACGATAATGTAGCACAAACAGCCCTGCAACTCCTGGAGCGTGTTGAGACAGCAGAACAGATATTTAAGGACATATTATCAAGTGGAAGTATAAAAGCCTGTGAGAACGAGATTTTGAAGTGGTTGGAGGGCGTGAAATGAAAATATTAGTAGCTTGTGAATACAGCGGAACAGTAAGAGATGCATTTAGAAAGTTGGGACATGATGCCTGGAGCTGCGACATTTTGCCAACGGATGCAAACAAAGAATTTCATATGCAAATGGATGTCAAGTTATTGTTAAGTGGGTTATGGGATATGATAATTGCTTTTCCACCTTGCACACACTTGGCAGTTAGCGGGTCAAGATATTTTGCACAAAAGATAGCAGATGGTAGACAGCAACAAGGCATTGATTTTTTTATGAGGTTTGCAAACCATGATTGTCCGAAAATTGCCATTGAAAACCCGGTAGGAATAATGAGTAGCAAGTGGAGAAAACCCGACCAGATAATACAACCGTGGCAATTTGGGCACCCAGAGAGTAAAAAAACGTGTTTATGGTTGAAGGGTTTGCCACTATTAAGACAAACAAAAGTTATTCCGCTACCTGAATGTGGATATTGGGAAAACCAAGATAAAGCCAATCAATTCAGGCTAGTTGAAAACGGTAAAGTTGTTGGATGGAACAACCCTCGAATAGCACACTTAAGGTCAAAAACCTATCAAGGCATAGCGGATTCTATGGCAAATCAGTGGGGCGGTGATTAAAATTGACAGGTGGAGCCTTTCAAACTTCAAGGGAGGTTTTTAGTAATCCGATATGGCAGAAAGAAAGCCCGCTATTTAGCAGGCTTCTCCTTACTTTTGAAATGTTCCTTTAATATTTTATTAATTTGGTTACTAATGTTTCTATCTTCCTCGATTGTTAAAGTGCTTAATTTAACTAATATATCTTCGTCAAGGGTAATTGCTATTTTCTTCTTCATAACGTCACCTCACGAAGTAGTATAACATATGTTTAATGTATTGTAAAGTATGATAAAGTATGATATAATGTAGAGAGAAAAGGGGGTTAACAAATGATTGATGATAAAAAATACTACTATCTTAAATTAAGAGACAAATTCTTTGATAGTGAGGAAGTCATAGTTCTTGAATCCGTAGAAGATGGGTTTTTATACAGTAATATTTATCTAAAGTTGCTATGCAAGTCCAGCTATTATTCAAGAACAGAAAGAGAAATAAAGGTAAATACAAAACTTATATCAATTGGCAGGTACACAGCGATATTGTGCCGAGTTAGCGAAATGTCAATCATATCAGCTCTTAGAGTTTTAGGAAAATTAAGTCTTGTGAGATATGAAGGAGATTCGCTAATTTTAAAAGACTTAAATATAGATGTCAAAAGAAACCGTTCAATTAAGATTTACAAGGAATGGAGAACAGCAGTATTTGAAAGAGATAATTTTACTTGTAAGGTTTGTGGAACAAAAGGCATTAAATTAAACGCTCATCATATAGAAAAATGGGCAGATTGCGAAGAAAGCAGATTTGATATAAATAACGGAATTACCTTGTGTGAGAGTTGCCATAAAACAGTACATAAAAGGAAGGTGAATTTTTGAAAGATGCATACTATTTTCCTCATTTTTGTAATGCAAGGCATGATAGAAAAATAATGAGGTTACGCAAAGAACTAGGAGTAGAAGGTTACGGAATATTTTTTATGTTACTTGAAGTGTTAAGAGACCAAATAGACTTTAAATATCCCATCACAGATATTGATTTGCTCGCAGAAGAGTTTGGATGTAGTGAACAAAAAGTAAAGGTTGTTATTTGTAACTACCAATTGTTTGAAGTAGACCCAACGGAGCAGTTTTTTAGTCCAAAATTATTACTTTATTTACAGCCCTACTTAAATATGAAAGAGCAAAGACGATTGGCGGGATTAAAATCGGGAGAAGTAAGAAAATTAAAGTCAGAAAACGAACAACCGTTGAACAACCGTTCAACTACCGTTGAACAACCGTTGAACGAAAACGAACAAAGTAAAGTAAAAGAAAAGAAAGTAAATGAAAGTAAAGTAAAAGAAATAAAAGAAGGACATAAGACCGCACTTGAAAGTGCTATTGATGATTTTAAAATCTTTCGTAAAAAAATTAAAAAGGAAATGACAGACCATGCAGTAGTTTTATTAAAAAAAGAATTGGACAAGTTGGCTTCCGATGATGAAATGAAAATCAAGATACTGGATCAATCGATTTTAAATAGTTGGCAGGGGGTTTTTGTATTAAAGGAAGAACAACAACCTATATATCAAAACAATAAAAATCAAAGAATCAAAAGCACGGATAGTAACCAACACATACTTGACCAGATAGGAGATGAATATTTTGACAAAGAGTGAAGCGGGAAAACTGATACACAGGATGATGGCAGTATTTACATTTCATAATTTTGGTGATGATGGTGTACAGGTGGAATGGTTAAAATCTCTATCTTCTCTGGAATATGGAAAGTGTGACAAACTAATTGACCAATATAAAAAATCAGACAGTAAAGGGCTTCCACCTATTTCGGGGTTTGTTCAAGAGTACTGGAGATATGAAACTAGAAATAAAGAAGCTTTTAATTGCAATTGCTCTAAGTGTGGAGGGAAAGGGTTTATAGCCTATCACAAAAAATATGAACACAAAGGGAAAATGCAATCAACAGACCATTTTATAGCACATTGCGATTGTGCAGCAGGAGAAAATTTCAAATATGACGGCACTAAAAAAGATGATCGTAAATCTGATTATTATATACCAAGTGCCGCGGAATTAGGACTTGTAGAAGAAAAAATTTCCGTGTCTGGAATTGACGAAATTAAACGCCAAACTTATAAATTTTTAGGTATCAGGATGGGGATCCAACCGAGACAACCAAAGCCGCCGTGGGAAAATTGATGGACAATATAAGCAAAATAAATAATTTGATATCTGAGTTTAACACTTTGATTGCTCGTAGAGATAAAGCTGAAAAATGGTTTGATGAAATAACAACAACTGATACAAATAGATTAAAGTGGGAGCCAAGCATAATTAATATGAGTAAAGATATTGAGATTAAAGCCAAACAACTTGAAGTATTGGAATTTGTAATGCAAGAAAAATTTTATTGGTATGGGATAGGAGGAGAGAAATGAGTGAGATTAAAAAAATAGAAAATGCAATATCACATTTAAAATGGTGCAAAGAAAATAGTAAAGCTACGGCACTTGGGGATTTATATCTTAAAATACTAGAAGAAAAGCTGGAACGCGAGCAAGGGCGCAATAAGAATTGTGATAGTTGTATACACGCAAACGAAATGTGGAATTTAGAACCGTGTGTAAGTTGTAAAGCTATTCAAATGACAAACTGGGAGGGCGCAAAATGACTAAACGCAAAGATGAATGTTTATTTTGCACAAGTAGAAAGTGTTACGAAAGAGTTGTTTCGTCCAAGGATAATGGAAAATTATACGACGAAATAGCTTGCAGGGAGCATGTGAAAGAATTGCATAAAAATTCAGACAAAGTGATACCTGATGTCATAAAAATATTTGCAAGTAGTACGGGGAGAGTAAGGCGTGGAGATTTAGGCATATTGAAACATATGAAGGGGGTTGCAAAATGAGTAATGAATCGCAAATAGTAGGGATTATGGCAATTTTTATAATTATTGCATGGTTACATATTAGTTTGTCCATGTTAGAAAAGAAATGTAGTAAAAGTATTAGTAAGAGTTTAGAAAATAACGAGATAGAAACTGCAAAAGCAATATTAAAAGTTGAATTGGTTTCAGTTTTAATGAGATTTGTTTTGTGGTTAGTAGTGATATGGGTTGTTTCGGAGGTGTTGTTTTGATTAAATATTTATATTACATGCTGCACATTTTTATAGTGTGTGATGATTTTGACTATAAAAAAAGAGGACTAGCAGTTTGTAACAAATGCGGCAGAAAGTATTTTTTATTTATAAAGTGAGGGCGATGTTTTGAAGATCTATATAGCTGGAAAAATTACAGGAAATCCGAATTTTGAACAAGAGTTTGAACAGGCAGAAAGAGATTTGAGAGCGCAAGGGCATACACCGTTAAACCCTGCAAGGTTGCCTAAGGGGTTGGGTTATGGTGATTATATACATATTGGTTTTGCAATGATAGATACGGCTGAGGCTGTAATGTTTTTGGATAGTTGGAGAGTTAGTAGGGGAGCAAAGATGGAGTTTGACTATGCTTTAGCAACCGGAAAGGCAATAATTTAAAGGGGTGATATTTTGAGTGTAACCAGTGGGAAAAAACTAGAAAACAATTGGCGAGACAGCATACCATCTAACATATTTTTTTATCGGTTTAGAGACGGTACGAGTTCATGGGGTGGAGGTCAAGAAAATACACGCTTCCAGCAAGTTAATATGTGTGATTGCATGATGTTTGATGGCAATAAGTTGTACCTCCTGGAGTTAAAGTCACATAAAGGCAAGTCAATCCCTTTTTCTGCTATCCGTCAAAATCAGTTAGACGAACTATCAAAGGCAAGTACATACAAAAACATAATCGCAGGGTTTGTTATCCATTTTGCTGACATTGGAACTACATATTTTTGCAAGGCTGATGATGTTTTATACTTTATAGCGCATGAGGAACGGAAAAGTATTCCAATAAGTTGGTGCGAAGAATGGGGCATACAAATATTCGGAAAACTAAAAAAAGTCAACTATTCATGGGATATAAAGAGTTTCGTAGAACAAAACCACATTGTAGCACGGATGATTAGTCCAAAATGGCAGTTAGAACAGACAGAATGGTAAGGGTAATATGTTTACTAGGGTATAAACAAATAAACCGCCTTAAATGGCGTATGGAGGGTAAAACATGCCAATACAATATAAAACATATGGTTGTAAGTTTAAATGTGGCTGGAATCATCACTCAAATGTAAAAAAAATAGAAAAACATGAGAATGTTTGTTGGGGCAATGTTAAAAACAAGACCTGTTTAACTTGCAAGAATGGGATTATTACCCATGATTCTTGCGACTACGAGGAAGGATTAACCGCACATTTACACTATAGAGAATGTGGGATAGATAGCGAGTTAGAATTTGACGAGGTAATACCTAAAATAAATTGTGAGAAGTGGGAGTTTAAAATATGAGTGAAATTAAAAAGGCGATAGAAACGGCACAATGGCAATCAGAAAATTCTTACAATAGCGAAGAAACAAGGAACGTTTACAAAACAATTCTGATGGTCCTTGAAAGGCAATTTGCGCAAAAACCAATTAACAAAGGGCAATATGAAACGTGTCCAAGTTGTGATAATTGTTTACCGGCTTCAAAATTAGCCGTATTTTGTAGCAAGTGTGGACAGAGATTGGAGAGAAAATGAGTACAAAAATATCAGCCGAACTGATAGAAAAAATTAGAGAAATGAGAAAAACGCATTTACAATCAGAAGTAGCTGCAAAGTTCATGATATCTATAACATGCGTAAACACTCACTGTAAAGACATGGGAATTAATTTTAGAAAAAATCCACTTAAGCTAGAGAAAATTATAGAGCCAACAAGACCACATGTTAAATGTAACACATACGATTTTAACAAACTGAGTGATGAGGATAAAAAAAGATATTTAGAGTGCAGGCCACCAAATAAGCAAAATGATTTAAAGACGTTTATTATTGGCAAGAAAAGTGATTACGGCAGTGCGGTTTGTTTCGAGGACCAGAGGGCTAATAGATGTGTTAAGTAGAGTTAAGAAATTTTGTGGAGGGGCAAATATGAAAATAGGGCTAATAGACACAGACGGTCATAATTTCCCTAACTTAGCACAAATGAAAATATCCGCATACCATAAGCAATTAGGTGATCAAGTTGAATGGGCAAATAGTTTCGGAGAGTATGACAAGGTTTATATGTCAAAAGTGTTTACCTTCTCACAAGACTTTAATACTTGTATCAAGGCAGATGAGGTTATAAGGGGCGGTAGCGGATATGATTTGGAAAACAAACTACCACTTGAAATTGAAGCTATGTGTCCTGACTATAACCTATACCCACAATACAAGGAAGCGTATGGGTTTATGACCAGAGGTTGTCCGAGAAGTTGTCCGTTTTGCATAGTTGGGGAAAAGGAAGGTTGTAAGGCTTACAAAGTAGCTGATTTAAAACAGTTTTGGACAGGACAGAAAGAAATTAAGTTGCTTGACCCAAACTTGTTAGCTTGTAAATCTGAAAAATATGACCTGCTGCAACAACTTGTAGACAGCAAAGCAAATGTAGATTTTACACAAGGTTTAGATATTAGGCTAATGGATGATAAGGCGATTGATTTAATAAAGCAAATTAAGCTTAAAATGGTGCATTTCGCATGGGATAGAGACAACGATACACAACTAATACTTAAAAATTTAGAAGAGTTTAAAAAGGCTACAGGGATTAATGAGAGGAAAGCAAGGGTTTATGTATTAGTTAATTATGAGACAGATTTTGAGTTTGACTTGTACAGAGTTTACAAGCTTAAAGAATTAGGATTTGACCCATATGTAATGATCTATAAAAAAGAAACTGCATCAATAAAAATAAAAAAACTTGCAAGGTGGGTTAACAATAAATTTATTTATAGAGTATGTGCAAAGTTTGAAGATTACAAATGTTAAAGGGGGTACAAATGGATTATAAACAATACTTCAAGCAATACAAAACAAACCGTTCCTTACTATCACTAAAAAATATTGAAAAGCAGCAAATATTACGAGAGATATTAGATAGTCAAGATGTCGGTATTGCAGCACAAATTATATCGGATATGCCATCTATACATAGTACAGAGAGCGTTGTTGAGAGGTTAGCTGTCAGGAGAGAGGAACAGCAGCTAGAATTAAATGTCAGGTTGAAATTAATCGAAAATGATATGTTTAGTTTACAGTGTAGTTGCAATCAAGCAGAAGCGTATTTGAGCGTTTTAGGAAGTGAGGAACGATTTGTGGTAGAACAGTATTACCTCGAAGAATTAAGCTTTCCACAAGTCGCTGATGCTTACCAATGCCACTACAAAGAACGGCGAGAGATACGAGCGTTGCAGTATTTACAGGAGAGTGCATTGAAAAAGATAAATGGTTTGTTAAAAGCGTAAATAAAAAGCCTCACGTAGTGTGGGGCTTTTGGGCTATAAAGATATTATTTATTAGATTCAACTTCAATCCCTTTTTTAAGCAGCCGTTCAACTATCTTACTCATTGGCATGCCTGTATTTTCGTATTCGGCACGGATTAGCTTTTCAACTTCATTTGGTACGTATACCGATATTTTAGTTCTGTTAACTACTTCACCCATTTTTAATCCTCCAATTATCTGTTTAAAGTATCAAAAGCTTCATTGCACATATGCACGTCTATATCATTTACGGATGGGTAAACCCCGGAATCAAACTTGATTAAAAAATCAGGACTGCAAAACATTAAATCGTTTTTGTTTAAAAGGGTTAAGCTATCTCCGTTATCAGCTGCATATACTGATACATTGTTTTTTGTGCCTAAATTAATTGTTTTCATAATATCTCTTTTCTCCCCGTGAGCCGATAGGACAGCGTTTATAATTAAATTGTTTTTAATGTGTAATATCTTGTTATTATTGCTTGTGCCAACCAAGTTAATTTTTGGCTATCGTCTAATTCCTTTTCCTTTATAATTCTTTTTACAGTACCAAAAACTTTACCTGAGTTAACTCTAAAGTCTGTCATTTCTTGATTTACAAGACTGTTTCCTCTTTTAATTATTACTTGATTATCTACCAAATTTACCACTATACCATCCTCTAGAGCATCCCAACCATCATTAAACATTTTGGTTGCATCTGTCATTACTTGACTAGCGTAAATTTTATTAAATTTAACATCATCTAAATTGTTTAAAGCGGTTAATACTCTATCTGGCAATTCAACCATTTTGATTTCCTCCTTTTTAGATGTAAGGTACTTCAAACATAAAGAAAATTGAAAGCTATAATTTACATCTGTGTACTGCGCTTTAATCTCTCTTGCCATTTCGTGTGCTGCTTTAAATTGATTCTTCATATTTGTTGTCCTCCAAAGTTTATTTTGTGTCCGTCGCTCTGTTTATGTATACAGCTTAACATAGCTTTAAATAGTTGTCAATAGTTTATTTTTCATCTTTTAATTTGCTAATAATTTGTGCCGAAGCATCTAGCGAGATAATCAATTTAATATAGCCTGTGCGGTCTGTGCCGAGTTGTTCGGCTTGTAGTCTAAATTGCTGCATAACTTCTTTAGTTAGTATTAAATTCATTTGCTCATGGGTTTCTTTTTTAAACTGACGTGGCATTATATTCTCCTAACGGCGGTAGGTCGCCACCCTTTTAGCTATATTCCTTTTAATTCTACTTTATTTGAACTTACAATATATTCAATATTAAGATTTTCGTCAATTGCTTCTGCTGCCCATATTAAAGCTTTTAGCGTAGTTATATGTTCTCTAAAATAGTTCTTGCCCATGGATTCCAATATTCCCTCATAATCATCTTCTTTGTAATCTTGTAAACTTAAATTAAGAACATCTACCACATTTTTAATTCTTGCAATTAGTTTTTCCATTTTGTTACCTCCAACTGTTCAGAGCGTTTATCGCTTGCTGACATTTATAATGATACACCTATGTAAAACATATGTCAACATATTTCTATAAATATATTTTAATCCGTTTAAAATTGCGTGAATATTGCATGGTTATTGCGTTTACAGGGATAAAACCATATGATACTATGTATAATAGATAGTTTAAAATCTTCAAGTTTAGTTAAATATTTGAATGACCTGTTTTGACCGTTATTAATATGTTATTATTAGTGTAGTGGATATCATATCCATTCAAAATAAATTATAAAAAGGCTAGCCGATCGGTTGGTCTTTTTTGTTTGTTCTATAGAGGTAAATTATGAAAGATGTTATCAATTGGACTGTTACTCCTAAAACATGTTTGCAGTGTAAATATCGCAGCTTGACAGGTTTTAGCTGCAAGTTAATTACTTGTTGTTATAGATGCAAACGGTAAATAACGTATTGATTTATCGTGTTAAACCTGAGGGCATATGCCACCAGGTGCTGAGCATCTAATAGAAGTACTTAATGGATAAAATGCACTTATAAACCTGTAATGCAGTAAGCAGTAGAAAAGTGCTCCCTGCCACAGAAGCAAAACAGGGTGTTTTTGCTTTCCACAGAAGCAAGGAAGGAACAATGATATTATGATTCAACGAAGACAAAGCGACATAGATACAGATACCGGACAGGTATTTAATGTTAAAGTAAGAACGTTTACAAACTTTGATAATGATAAAGGTTATTTATTTAAAACTAAGGACCAGGCGACAAGAAGTTTTGAAGAGTTTAAATTATCCGAATACGTTAAAGATAATAACGACTTCATGCGCTGTCACCTGCTAGCTGAACAAATATACAAAGATACTAATATGATAGCGGTTAGATTATCAACGCGCAGGACAAGACCAATGGACTTAGAGGATATAAGTAGGACTATTGGTTTAAGTTACAAGAGTACTAAAGAGTTTTTGAGTAAAATGATTAAGCTACATATAATGGCAGAGCGCACGGATATTGTTGGAGATATGATTAGTGTTAAATATTATTTTAATCCGTTATTTTTTAGCAGTAAAAAGTATATTAATGCGGATCTGTATTTTTTGTTTCAAGAAAGTTTAGATTGTCATTTACCTGGATGGGCTAAGCAAAGATTTCATGAGGTTGGGAATATTAAAAAGGATGTGTAAATATGGGATATCCTAGTTGTGTAGATTGTAAGTACCGGTATGTAGATGTTGGATCTAAACAGTGTCGAGATTGTAAACACGAAGAAGATTATACACAGACTTATTTTGTTAAAAAGGATGGTGAATAAATAATGGGAGCAGCTCTTGGTAATCAATATGCAGTTGGTAATGATGGTGGTAGACCTGCAATGTTTACTGATCCAGCAGAGATGCAAAAGAAAATAGATAAGTGGTTGTTAAGCTGTAAAACTGCTTTAAAGGATAATGATGGTAATATAGTAGTAGATGGTAATGGTGAGATTGTTTATAGGGCTATTAAGCCTATACAGATAATAGGGTTGACTAAAGCGTTGGGATTTAATAGCAGACAATCGTTATTAGACTATAAAGGTAAAGAAATGTTTATGGACATTATTATACGCGCGAAGATGGAATGCGAGGACTTTGCGGTCGATATGTCCTACACAAAAGAAGGTTTCAATGGTGCAAAGTTTAACCTTGTTAACAATAATGGATGGGTAGATAA
>Ga0209100_1001904_pt1 | contig 13556 bp, 12 predicted proteins | sample lystaG_FD_185480 | JGI IMG/M metagenome (GOLD analysis project Ga0209100, IMG submission 185480) | Glacier valley bacterial and archeal communities from Borup Fiord, Nunavut, Canada, to study Microbial Dark Matter (Phase II) -... | ecosystem: Environmental > Aquatic > Freshwater > Ice > Glacier ...
TTGGTGATAACGAAGCGGACATGGGTTATGTGGCCGCCGAAAAAGGCGTACCCGTCACAATCATTCGCGAATTGGGGCGTGAACTGTCGCTTATTGGCGATCTGTTGACGCTGTTCAAGTTGTGGCGATTGATGCGCCGTTTCCGCCCGGATATCGTGCATACCAATACCGCCAAAGCTGGCTTTGTGGGACGCGTGGCGGCGCGTTTGGCAGGCGTACCCGTGGTGATCCACACCTTTCACGGCCACGTCTTTCACGGCTATTTCAGCCCACGCAAGACGCGCTTTTTCATCCTGTTGGAGCAGTTATGCGCGCGGCTGTCCACCCGGATCATCGCGCCGAGCGCCGAACTCAAGCGCCAGATCACCGACGAGTATCACATTTGCGCGCCGGATCAGGTGGTGGTGATCGGCGTCGGCCTTGATCTTGCCAGATTAGCTGCACTGCCCCGCCATATCGGAACTTTCCGCGCCGAGCATGGCATTCCGGCTGAGGTGCCGCTCGTCGGGATCGTCGGGCGGTTAGTGGCGATCAAAAATCACGATCTGTTTTTGCAAGCGGCGGCGCAAGTTGTGCGCTATGTGAATGTGCATTTTGTATTGATCGGTGATGGTGAACGGCGTGCCGAACTAATGGCGCAAGTGGCGGCGCTCGGCTTGAGCAAGCGCGTCACGTTTGCGGGGTGGATCACGGATGTCGCGCCTGTGTACAGTGCGATCGATGTGTTGGTGCTCAGTTCGATCAACGAAGGCGTGCCAATTTCGGTGATCGAGGCGATGGCGGCGGGCGTACCCGTGGTGGCAACGGGGGTGGGCGGCGTGCCCGATTTGATGCCGGATGCACGCTATGGCGCAGTGGTGCCGCTTAATGATCTAACCGCCATGGCCGACGCGATTTTGGCCGCAATCCATGAATCGGCGCACGACCCGGATATGGCGCGTCAGTGGGTACTCAGCCGCTACGATATGAGCGTGTTGGCCGCGCAAACGGCGGCTTTGTATCAGGATTTACTGTAAGCGCTCAGCCCTGAACAAATGCTTTTCATACAACGTCAGCTCATGAGAGATTACGGCAGATAACAGAGGGTACCTATGATTGGGGTGGGGTATTCGGCCACTGGAGCGTTTCCGTTAAATCTCCATTTAGTAGTTGGCCTAAATAGTCAGCAGCATAGGTAATATCATCTTCGATGAGCTGACCTTTACGCTCCAAAATGTCAGAACCGACCACAGCCAAGAGCAATGCCTTTTCTCCGACCGGGTGCAGGAAAGCATAGAACCTGACATCGAGTAAATCGGGAATACCCCCGAAACAGAGAACGGCCTCGATAAGCTGACCGCGACCAAGCTGTGGAAAAACTGAGGAAACTGCCCGATATAATTCGGGAATCAGTAAGGCTAAGTGATCCTGACCTTCAGTCGAAACCCAGGATGCTCGGTTCACGGCAAGAACGTGTCGTTCTAAACTACACAAAGCGCAATAGTCCAGAATACACCGTTCATAGAGCTGTTGAATACACGCAGATAAAAGGTAGTCTCTCACTTGAACAGCCCTTGGTTATTTACGCAGGGACCTTCGGCATATTGTCGGATGGCACTAGCCCCTTATACCAGAACGCGGCACGCCTCAAGCGGGAAATTCAAGAGCACCGGCTCGCCGGGAGTCGGCAAATTCGCGTGCGGATTGTTGAACGTATCCGCGTTGACGAATTGATCGCGCAGGCGGGTACGGATACGCACCACTGAGCCGAGAAAGTACACGTCTTCAACCGTGCCGCGCAGCGTATTATTATGCGGCAAAGCATCGATGTCGTCGGCTTCACGATGCAGCGTAATCGCTTCAGGGCGCAGAGCAACCGACAACACATCGCCCGTCGGTTCGATCCGTTCGACGCAGAGCTGCTGACCATCGATCGAGATCATATTATCGGCGCGATTGACGGTGCGACCTTCCAATAGATTCAGCGTGCCGACGAAGGACGCCACAAATTGCGTTTGCGGCGTGTTGTAGATTTCAGTGGGCGTGCCGACCTGCTCAACGCGACCTTTGTTCATGACCACTACGCGATCTGAAATGGAGAGCGCTTCTTCCTGATCGTGCGTCACATAAATAGCCGATATGCCGAGCTTGCGCTGAATTGCCCGAATTTCCTGGCGCAGCGACAGCCGAATCTTGGCGTCCAAAGCGGACAGCGGCTCGTCCAACAAGAGCAAGCGCGGGCGGATTGCCAGGGCGCGCGCCAATGCAACGCGCTGCTGTTGGCCGCCGGAAAGCTGGTGTGGATAGCGGTTCGCGACTTCCGGCAGGTGGATCAATTCGAGCATTTCCGCCGTGCGCTCTTTCATGACCTGCGCAGATTGGCCGCCTACACGTAAGCCGAAGCGGATATTATCGGCAACTGTCATGTTCGGAAACAGCGCGTAAGATTGAAAGACCATCCCGATTTGGCGGCGGTTGGTTGGGATGCGCGTCACGTCTTCGCCTGCCAACATGATCTCCCCGGATGTAGGCGACTCGAAGCCCGCGATCATGCGTAAAGTGGTCGTTTTGCCACAGCCGCTAGGTCCTAAAAATGAGACGAATTCACCTTGTTGGACGCTCAGGTTGAAGGTATCGACTGCGTAGGTTGCGCCGAACTGCTTGCGCAGGTCGGTAATATCCAAAAATGCCATGTTAAACGATTCCTTTGTGCCTGTTAGCGGGTGGTACGTGCTGCATTGCGCTGGCTGGGGTGTTTCGTTACTTGTTGCAATACGGCGATAAAAAACCAGGTCAATGCAAAGCTGATCACGGTGAAAGCGATCGGCTTGTAAATGTCATCTTTGACGCCAAACTGATACATGCTGAATGTTTGCTGCGCCAACAAGCTGGAAATGGTGAACTCACCGAGGGCAAGCGCAAAAGTGATAAACGCTGAGTTGAGCACGCCGCCCCACACGTTGGGTAAAATGACGCGGAGCAAAATCGTAATCCAGCTTGCTCCCAGGCTTTGTGCAGCTTCGGTCAACACTTTGACGTTGATCGCTTGAAAAGCAGCACTGATCGGGCGATAGGTATAGGGGAACGCCCAAATGATGTAAGCGCCGATCATCAGAATATACAAACCGCCGCTGCCGTTAACCAAAAAGGTGCTCCTGTACAGCGCAAGCAAACCAAAGACTTGCACAATTACCGGCACCACGATCGGCAGCAGCGTCATCAGTTCCAAAGTCGAGCGCAGATACGGCATCCGCAGCTGTACCCAATACGTCGTCGGCACCAGAAGCATTGTGCTGATCACCGTCGTCAACAAACCCGCACCAATCGAAAACCACAGATTAGCACTGAATTTAGGGTCACTGAGGACATCAAAGTACGCCGAAAAACTAATCGGGTTGCCAGCCCGCACTTCGGGACTGAGTGAATAGCCAAGCGTCGAGAGCAGCGGTAAGCCTAAATAAAGTATGCCGATGAGTAACCAAACCCAGGAAAACACCGACGTTCGATTTTTTGCCATATTCTTTGCCTTTTTATCGGGTTATGAATGTCAGGTAATGAAGGGATCAGGTGCCGCTCTTGCGCCATTGTTCAGCACGCCCGCGCGCGTAACTGTACAGCAAAATGGTCAGGCCAGCGATCAAAATCATACCAAAAGCCAATGCATAGCCCTGATGGGGGTTAGTCATGCTGTCAGTGCTGAATTGGCTGGCAACTTTCAATGAGATGATCAGCGCGCCACCCACACCACCGCCAACCAATACCGCCGCCGTCGCATAGGCCCCGAAAGCGTTGGAGAAAAGCAGCGCCAATGCGCTTAGCAGTGAAGGCAGCAGAATCGGGAGCGCCACCAGTCGCCAATATTGCGCACGGCTGGCACCCAGGTTATCAGCCGCTTCGCGCCATTCCTGCCGCAAGCCGTCCAGTGCCGGCGTCATAATCAGCACCATAAACGGAATCTGAAAATAGGTATAGGCCAGGCAAATTCCAAGAACGCCGTAGATTGTGAAGGACGGATATAAGTTAATGCCAACATTGCTCAGCAGCTTTGTGATCGGTGCTGAGCGGCCAAGCGTCGCAGCCAGCGCAAAAGCCAATGGCAGCCCGGCAAATTGGGAAGCTACCCCCGAAAATGAGAGCACCGCCGAACGAATACGAGCAGGCAAACCACCGACGGTGATCGACCACGCCAGTAAAAAGCCGAGCAAACCGCCTACGATCGCCGTCACAATGCTAATTTCAATGGTATTTACATAAGGCGTCGAATAGACTTGCGTAAACAAATTGAGCATATATTGGGTGGTGAACTGGTTGTTATCATCAACCAACGCGCCGCGCACAATGGAAGTCGCGGGCAGCAGCAAAAAAGCGAGGATGAACAAGAAAAACGGCGCAACCCCTAACCAATTCCAGTTTAACCACGCGGGGCGGGCAAGTAGGCGTGCGCGCGGTTCGGTGACCATGACGGTTGATTTAGAGTCCGCTGCGACCATAGCGATCATACCTTCGACTGTTCAACAACTCAGTTCGGAAATTTTATCGAATCATTAAGTCCCCCTCGCGATAGTGCAGCGAGGAGGACGAGTATCAGATGAGCAAATTACTTCAGGTTTGGCGCTACGACGGTCGGCCAGCCAGTGGCGATGGTTGTGAGCGCTTTTTTGATCTGTGCAGGGGTCGGGAAACCAACCTTCACATTTGCTTTGGGCAGTTTTGCCAGTAAGTCGGCAGGAATCACGCCGCGCTTCATCAGATCGTCAAAACGAACTGGCTTGGCATAACCCTTCAGCCACAACAGTTGGCCTTCGTCGGAGTACAAAAATTCCTGCCACAGACGAGCGGCGTTCGGACGCGGCGCATAGGCATTGATCGCTTGCAGGTACACACCGGCAATCGAACCGCCAGCCGGGTACACAACTTGAATGTTTGCGTTTTTCTGATTTGCGTCGCGCCAGCTCAAGGCGTTGAAGTCCCACACCAGCGCAATTGGCGTATCACCCTTGCCGACCGAAGCCGAGGAAGCAATCGCGCCGCTCAAGTTGCCAGCAGTTGCCAGTTTAGCAAAGAAGTTCAAACCGGGAGTTGCATCATCCAGCGAACCACCGTTTGCTAAAGCCGCCGCCCAGACAGCGTGCTCGGCCTGGCTGGCAGCGGTTGGGTCACCACCGAGCGCGATCAGTCCTTTGTATTCCGGCTTCAACAGGTCTGACCAGTCTTGCGGGATATTCTTGACAATATCGGCATTGACGATAAACGACATGGTGCCGTAATAATCGCCCCAATAAAAGCCGTCGGCGTCTTTCAACGAGGCAGGAATGGTGTCCCAGGTCGCGACTTCATAGGGTTGCAGCAAGCCAGCAGTCTTGGCCTGATCACCCCAAATGAAGCCGACATCGACTACATCCGGGTTTTGCGGACCGGTGTTACCAGCATTCGCCTTGATCGCGGCGATTTCATCACCGGAGCTGCCATCAGGATTCAGGTCGCTGAGTTGCAGGCCATATTTGGCGAGGAACGTCTTTTTGACTTCGCCATAGTTCGACCAATCGTCAGGGAGCGTGATCACCGCCAGCAGATTTTCTTTTTTCGCAGCGGCGATAAGCGCATCCATGCCGCCAGCCGCCTTCAAATCGATCGGGCCTGGGGCGGGAGCGGGCGGCAATGGGCCAGCGGTAGCCGTTGCGGCAGCGGTTGGTGCGGGGGTGGCCGTTGCGGTGCCATCGGCAAACGCAAAGCGTGGCGCAACTAAACCAGCCGCCAAACCAGCAGCGGTTAATCCTACAAAGTGACGACGTGAAAACTTAGCCACAAGGTCTCTCCTCAATCAAATAGAATTTCTTGCAACTGTTGAGGTTAACGTCGCTTCTTTATAAGAAGGCTAAGAGAATGCTAAGGAATAATGTTGATTGTGTTATCTTTTGGTGATTGAAAAATCGTGTAGCAAAGGGCGTCGGGGGAGCGCAGCACAACCTATAACCGTCCCCCTTAGTGCTGCGCGGATTCACTACAACACGCACTATTTGGCACTACACAATCGACTTTGAGGAGTGCGCTACAGCGTCCTAGCACACGCGGATCCTCCATAGTGTTCATTCCATGAGTATATCATACCCTTAATATTGCCACTCCCTGAGTTTGAGGTCACTTGCCGAAAAGACTTGTTTTGAGCCTCCCCAGAAACAAAAAGCATCCCACGATCCCATGTGGTCCATATGGTTCGTATGCTTGCATCCGCGTGATTCGCCCATCCGCTGCATCAAAGATGAACACTTGTGGAAAGTTGAGCTTCATGCCTCCCTTCACAATATGGTGGGTGGCCGTCTCTACTGCCGCGCTTTGCCCGTTCGCGGACTCGAAATAGTTGACGATGGTGTAGCCGAAAGATTGCATACCAGTCATTGCTTCTTTGAAGTTTTCCATAATGGCAGCTTTCCCTTGCATTCGCGGAATCGGGAAGTGCGGATCGATGAGGACGCCATCATCAGCAAAAAGATCGATCATTGCGGCCAGGTCTTTGGCTTCAACCGTGGCAAATGTACGTGTGACAAGATCGTGGAGAGATGTGTTCATATAACCTTCCTTTGCCATGTAATAAAGTGTGTCCTGGTAGAGCCATCCTGGCTCATCGAGTGATAAGGGGATTACCTGTTCGCTGAACGGTTTTGTGGTGCGTTCTGGATCGTTACAACATTTCTTTTGCGCCAGTGTAGTACAGCAGCCTCACTCATAAACCACCCTTTTTGTACATCGAAGCTGCTGTTTCACAGGTCAAGAAACGACGAATTGAAGTGCCATAGCCGCTTTAGTGGTAGTGCCTGACGCGTCGAAGCCGCGTGCAGCGCCTGACCCCTCAAGGCTGCGTGTAGGGTTGTACGCCGACTCGATTTCAATCAACACGGGCTGACCATCAACATAAGAAGTGAGGATATCGGTCATGAGTCACAGCTTCCTTCTATGGCAGTTACGAAAATGCTGTGACCCATTGTAAACGATCTTGTCCATTAGTCCTAAAGATGAGTGCCCTATATCAAGTTGGTTATGACTTATCCTCTATCACATGGTTGATCCGCAAAACCCTGTCATTACAGCGTTCAGGCGCTCTGTTATAGCAACAAAGCGCCTTATTTGTCAAAAATAGTGTTCTGTGATCCTGCATCTGATCGGCTGATAAAGCATACTCAGATTCGGTAGACGTCCCCATTAACCATCGAACTGCTGCTCGCCTTGTTTGGTGGGCACAGGTGCTCGCAATGGTGTGTCGGTTGGGGTTACCGCTGGCGCAACGATCAGCGAAGGTAGGTTGGCGGAGGGTATCGTAACGCGCTGTGGGGTGACCGCTGATCCGCTTGCCCAATGTCCGGCCACTGGCACATCATTCGGGATACCGTAGACCAGATTGGCATTGGCATAGCCCGATACGAGTTGATCTTTCAAGTAGATCAAGCCATTGCTCGGGCGAAAAACGCCGACTCCATCATGCCCTTGGCCCACCCAATCGCCAACCAACGGCACATCGCTGGCAACGCCAAGCTGAACACTGTAATCGCCAATAACGTTACAGTTGCATACTTGATTGCTCATGTAAAAATGCTGCGTATCAGGTCGGTAGACGCCGGGGCTATCAATGCTGCCACCGCTCCAATTGCCTGCAACGCCAATATCACCGGGCACACCCAAAACCATCGTGTAATCCGCAAAGCCTGTGCTCAGGTCATTTCTCAAATAGATCAGACCGTTCGATGGACGAAAAACGCCGATCCCGTCGTGAGCAGCGCCCGCTTGCCAGCGCCCGGAGAGCGGTTGATCGTTGGCGATGCCGAGTACCGGCGTTGCATCAGGCGTTCCCGGCGTGTTGCTGTAACGTAGTGCAAATGAGCCGTTCGTCTGATCATAAACGCCGATCGTATCGATGCCTGTTCCTTGCCAATCGCCGACAATTGGATAGCTGTTTGCACTTCCAAAGGGTACGATGGTGTCCGCGTTACCAGTCGTGTTGCTATTGCGCAGGTAAAAAACGCCGTTGCGATAAACGCCGATCGTGTCGGTGCGCAGCGTTTGCGCGCGTGGGATCGTGACCAATGTGATCGAATTAGCCGGGAAGGTTGCGCTGAAGCCACTTGCGCTAACGGCTTGATCCGGCTGCCGAACAATGGCGTTAAGGTTCGCACTGCTATACGTGTAGACCTGTGCGGCACTGGCTGGATTGAAACCTGCCAACGCAACACTGCTGCTCAGGTCGCTGCCCGTCTTATTAATGATCATCAGGGTAAGCGTATCAGACCCGCGCATTGCCCCATAGATTGCCAATTGATCTTGTGCGCTGCTGTTGGCTGAAACGCTGGTAGTGCCGAAAGTTGCTCCGCTGCCATCATAGTTAAGATACATGCGAAACGCGTAAGCACCCGGCTGCGTACTGTCCGGCGGTGACCACATCGTTGCCAGATCGAGTCCTTCGCGTCCGAAAATGCCGAGCACGTCGGCTTGCGTCAAAGCGCCATTGATGCTTTCCAGACCACCCCAGTTATATTCGCTGATCGCCAGTTTTGTTCCTGGATAATCGGCGGCAACCCAATCGTGCATTCGTGGGATTAAGCGTACCTGATCGTTGATCCAGCTTTCAGCCGTATAGGTGGGATCCCACAGTGAGCGCGTCGAGCGCAGGCGTAAGGCTTGTGTGGCGGCATCCCCTGCTGGACTCAGCGCGACATTGGCTTCTTCAGGGTAATAGTGCAGATCGAGATAATCCAGGATGCGCGTGCCATGCTGGACTTCGTAGGTGTGCATTTGTTGGAGATACCACTCTACGAATGGCGTGCCACCATGCGCGTTGCGATCAAGCGGGTTTTGCCACCATTGGTCGCCTGCCGATGCGTCAAGTCCTGAATAGAAATAGTACGTCCAACAGCAATCGGTCGGGCCAGTGACCTGCGCAGTCGGATCGGCTTGTTTGATCGCCGCTGCGTATTGATAAGCATCGTCGCGTAACTCGTCATAACTTGCGCCGTTCGGATGAACATCGCGGTGTGTCGAATTCCAAATACCCGGCTCATTGTCCAGCGCATAAAAAGCAACGCCGCCTTGCGCTGCTGTGCCGTAGCGCCCCACCAAATGACTGACCCAGGCTTGATCGAATGCTGGATTAATCGCAATGCTGGTATCCGTCGGATTGTTGCCTGTGATCGGCGTACCGTCTGGCTTCAAGCCATTTCCGCAATCCACCTGGGGAGCGGTTTGCTGCTGAGCGCCATATTTTGCCACGCTGAAGCCGCACGCCAGATCGCGTGATTTGGGCACCCACCCCAGAATCGGCACCGTGATCAGGCTGCGCGTGCCCGTCCGCCGATCCTGTTCAACGAACAGATCGGCGGTCGAGCCGTTCGGGAGCGTAGCCGGATCCGGCGTATCTTCGGGTAAATTCTCAAAAAAATAATCGCTTGCATGGTTTGACGTATCATTTTGCCAGTTGTAGCGAGTGGTCGTGTTGCCACCCCAACGACGAACAGGCAATTTCAATTCCTTAGCAAACGCTTCAGAGGCAAAGTTCATCCCGTAAATGTACGGGCTAATCGGGTGCTGACTCGCCGCAGCATCAACGCTGAGTGCCGGGCCAGCTGCTGCTATCGCGAGATGATTGGCACTGATCAGCAGCACAATCAAGAATATGCTCGCAGCAGCGCGTAAACATTTCAAAAAGTAGACAGGCATTGGATTAAGACTCCTTGTTTACTTTTATAACATCTTTGCTGGAATCGCGCTCGGTGATAGTAAAAGCAGCACACCTAGAATTGCGCCTTATTTCGCAGTTTGCTGTATTTGTTGTGATTCAGCAATATATTGGATGAACAACAAAAAACGCCGATCAAGATGATCGGCGCTTAATGAAAACCAGTGCGGGGTTGACGGGATTCGAACCCGCGATCTTCGCCGTGACAGGGCGATATGCTAAACCGCTGCACCACAACCCCTAACACCGCAAAGTATATCATGTGCCTCAAAACGCGTCAATGGCGAATTTACAGCGAATTTTGCTGGCGTTAAGTTTGGAGCATTGGCAGATTAGCGCGCAGCACGGCACAATCGGCAGCGGGTCGATAGCAGGGGTCAAATTATTCATGCTGACATTCGTTAAGCTCGGCGGTTCGCTGATCACGGATAAGCGCTCGGCGGAACATTTCAACGCTGAAACGATGCGCCGCGCCGCGCACGAGATCGCGCAAGCGTGTGCTGCGCGGCCTGCTTTGCAGGTGTTGATCGGGCATGGCAGCGGATCGTTCGGGCATGTGGCAGCGCAAAAATATGGCACTGCACAGGGCGTATCCACAGCAGCCGATTGGCGCGGCTTTGGCGAAGTGGCAACTGTGGCGCGCCGCCTCAACGCGCTGGTAGCCGATGCACTGCATGAAGCCGCGCTGCCTATCTTTGGCATTCAGCCGTCAGCGTCGGCGCTTTGTCTGGATGGAGAGCTTACCACGCTGGTGATCGAACCGCTCCGCAGCGCATTGGCACACGGCTTGATCCCGCTGGTGTATGGCGATGTAGCGCTGGATGAAGTGCGCGGCGGCACGATCATTTCCACTGAAACGATCTTTTTCTATCTGGCAAAGCGCTTACAACCGACGCAAATCTTTTTGCTTGGCGAGGTGGAAGGCGTCTACGATGCAAACGGCGTAGTCATTCCACACATCACACCCACGAACTTTGAGCAAATCGCAGACGCGTTGGGCGGATCGCATGGTACGGATGTGACGGGCGGCATGGCTTCCAAAGTGCGCGCCATGCTGACGCTGGCACAACAGGTTGCGGGCTTGCAAATTCGTATTTTTGGCGGCACGCAGCCCGGCCAATTGCAATCCGCGCTGATGGATGAAAACACTTTTGGCACCCTGATCAGCGACCAATAATTGACCCATTGTCGCACAGCCATTAAAATAGAGCGTATCTCAGCAGTGCAAGGGTCAAAAACAATGACAAATTCACTGGTTACTACTCGTTCAGCGCACGAGGACGCCGACCACCCATTAGCCGCGCTTAAAAAAGAACTGCAAATTCGCAAACAGCAGCGCGAAGATGTCGAACGGTTGCTGCGCGAATTCAGCGGCAAATTGTTCGATTCGTTTGAAAGCAGCATCCGCAAAACAACCGAGCAAGGCATTCCAGGCTTTGGCAAGCCGCGCCGCATTCCACATCCGGCGGGTGATTGGCGGCAAGCACTCCAGATTTACATTGAAGATTGGAGCGTGATCTTTGTGCCGCTCGTTGGGGTGGCATGGCCGAATCCACGGGATGAAGCGCGCATCAACTCGGCCAAGTTCAAAGAGCCGTGCGGACGTATTGCAGCATTTTGGGCGGATGAACCGAATGAAACCTCGTTCTACGATTTCCTGATCTTCCCTGATGGTTCGTGGTTTGCCTGGGGTTATGGCTGGCCGCGTAACCAGGATGCGATCGAGCAAACGGATTTCGATTTCATGACATTTGAAATATTGACCAGTTTCGTCAAGGATATTCACACCACCTGGCGACCACGCGGCGAAACATCGCTGAGTAATTCACTTGATGCTAAAAAGCGCGCCTACCGCTTCGGGCGGCCCGGCGAGGAATGAAATAAACCATTGATGACCACTTATGAACCCGTGATCGGCTTGGAAGTCCACGCCGAATTAGAGACGCACAGCAAAATGTTTTGCGGCTGCGCAGTCGTGGACAGCACTACCGCCGCCCCAAATACGGTGGTATGTCCGGTATGTTTGGGAATGCCGGGAATGCTGCCCGTGATCAACAAACAGGCGATCGAATTTGCGATGCGCGTTGGCTTAGCGCTCAATTGTGAGATTACGCCGATCAATCAGTTCGCGCGCAAAAGTTATTTCTACCCTGATCTGCCAAAAGGCTACCAGATTAGCCAGTACGCGCTGCCATTAGCGATCAAAGGTTGGCTTGAGATTGATTTGCCCGGTGGCACTACTAAACGCATCGGCATTCGGCGTGCTCACCTTGAGGAAGACACTGGAAAATCCACGCACATCGGCTCAACCAGTTTGATGGACTTCAACCGATCGGGCGTGCCCCTGTTGGAAATCGTCTCAGAGCCGGAACTGCGCTCACCGGAAGAAGCGGAAGCGTATGCCCGTAAGCTGCGCGCAATTTTGCAATATCTCGGCGTCAACAGCGGCGATATGTCCAAAGGCGTGCTGCGCTTTGAGGCGAATATCAGCGTTCGGCCAACCGGCAGCACAGAATTCCGCACGCGCACCGAAGTCAAAAACCTGAACAGCATCCGCAGCATGGCGCGCGCCTCGGAGTTCGAGATCAAGCGGCAAGGCGTGGCCTACGATCGCGGCGAGTCGATCAAACAGGCGACAATGGGCTGGGATGAGGTGCGACAGTCAACCGTTGTGCAGCGTATCAAAGAGAATGAAGACGACTATCGCTATTTTCCCGAACCGGATTTGCCGATCGTCGAGATCAAGCGCGAATGGGTGGAACAGGTTCGCGTGCATTTGCCCGAACTGCCGGATGCCAAACGCGATCGGCTGATGGCGATCGGCCTCAGTCGCTACGATGCGTCCGTACTAGTTGCAGAAAGCGCGATCAGCCACTACTTTGAGGCGACTGTCGCGCACGGCGTCGATCCGAAACAGGTGGCGAACTGGATCATCAACAACCTGTTCAAGCTGATGAATAAATCCGGTTTGGAGCGTGAAGACGTATCACTGACACGGGTTACGCCCGAAGCCTTTGCAGACCTGATCAAATTGGTGGACAGCGGCACGATCAATAGCAACACCGCCAAGACCGTCTTTGAAGCGCTCTATAACGAAGGCGGCAATCCGGCGGCAATTGTTGCGGCGCGTGGGTTGGCGCAAGTGAGCGATGAAGGGCTGATTCGCGAGAAAGTGCAGGCCATTTTAGACGCTAACCCTACGGAAGTCGCGCGCTTCGCCGCCGGAGAGGAAAAAGTCGCTAAACTCTTAATGGGGCAAGTGATGCGTGAGGTCGGCAAAGGCGGCAACCCGCAAGTGATCCAGAAGGTGCTGACTGAGGCGCTCAATGCGCGCAAAACGTAGTGCGTAAACACAGGCGCGTAAACACACAATAAGTCGCAAAGGGAAATAAGGAGGCTGCTTTGGCTCGTATATTGGTTATTGAAGATGCGGAAGATGTTCGTCAGTTGATGGTCGATCTGTTGGAAGCGATGAATCACAGTGTGGTCGAGGTTGCTGACGGGCTATCCGGGGTCAAGGCGGCGCTCACTGAACATCCCGATCTGATCATGCTCGATCTGATGATGCCTGTTGCGTCGGGTGAGTCGGCCTTACAATTTTTGCGCGGGACGCCAGAGCTTGCACAAATTCCGGTGCTGATCGTGTCGGCGCACTCGGATATTCAGCGCATCGCGGTTCGCCTGGGCGCGGACGCGTGGCTCAGCAAGCCGGTTGAAATGCGCGATTTGCGCAATAAAATTGAACAACTGCTCGCCAAGAAAAAGACGACCAATCCGTAGCGTATATTCGCAGGATCAATCCTTGCAAAATCTGAACGATTGTTCTATAATTAGCGATTACCGTCAGGGTTTTTGG
>Ga0209100_1001906_pt1 | contig 13552 bp, 10 predicted proteins | sample lystaG_FD_185480 | JGI IMG/M metagenome (GOLD analysis project Ga0209100, IMG submission 185480) | Glacier valley bacterial and archeal communities from Borup Fiord, Nunavut, Canada, to study Microbial Dark Matter (Phase II) -... | ecosystem: Environmental > Aquatic > Freshwater > Ice > Glacier ...
CGACCGGGCTGCCGTCAAACGCCACCACTTGGCTGCTTCTGGCGCCTCATTCGCTCGACCCCTTCGCGACCGTGCTTTATGTCGCTACGCGTGCCACTTGACCCACTAGTGCAGCGCGATAGTGCCCGTGATGAACAACAGCGCAATGCCTAACACGGTCACCGCCAGAAACAGCACGATCGATAGGATCATGCGCTCCACGGCGGTGAGGCCAAAAATGCGCCCATCCGCCACTTGCGATGCTGAAACGGAAACATCCTCGCCTGAAAAGCTCAAATCATCGAGCAAACTGCTTCGTAGGTCGCGATCGTCATTCGACATGTCAATTCTTCCTGATTTTGATCGGATAGTGCTTCACAATATAACCCCTATTCTAGTACGATTTCAGGCGATGCGCTTCCACGTTCCGCCTACCACGCGAAATTGAGCGCTGAATGTTTGAATGCCATTCAACACGCTGAGGGTGGCAACGGTTCCGCTCGCGTCACGCGCCAAGGTCACGGACTGCACTTGTGGCAGCGCCGGGTAGGGTGACCGCCAATGCTGCATCGCCTGAGTGTTCGCGCTTGCGTCCCACAACGTCAGAAAATCACGCTGATCACCTGTCGCGATCAGGTTCTTTTCCAATTCGAAACGCCACTCAAAAAATGATTTCCAATCGACCGTGAGCGACTCCAACGGCTGATTAAGTGCCACCGCGACGACGCTGATATCCGAATTGGTCGATAGCTGCTTAAGTATGGCAGCGACCGCGCTTGCTCCGCCATAATGATCCGCGATGCTCTGCACAAAGCCGATTCGCGCGCTGCTGCCATGCCCGGTCAGCGTGGCAGCCAGCCAATCGATGATGTTTTGATGCAGCCAGGCCGCGTCCGAGTTGGCGTTGATCGGCAGTTGACCACTCGCCAAATCGAACAACTTTTCCGAAATGCGCGTGGCGATCGTTGTTTCCAGATCAGCGGCCAGCGGTGGATCGTCAGGTGCGCGATCGCCTGCTGCTAATGGTGAGGCAATGCGCAGCGTGTTCGGCGCTGCCCACTGCGCTGCCAGCCCCGGATCGGGCACGATCTCGACGATCAACGGCGGCGGGTTGGCACAACCGATCAATGCACAGCCTTGTGTCCACCAGGTGTCAACGCGGCTGGCGAGCGCGTGTGCAAAGGTGCTGTCCAGCGCATCGTATTTGACAGCCGTTACGTTCCCTGCGATCTGCTGTGGATCGCCCCAAAAGGTCAGATCGGACGGCACATGTCGCCAACCATCGGCATAGTGCCAAAAAAACCAGAGCGCGTTGAAATGTAGGCCGTTCACATCTTCTTCGACCAATACACGCCCGCGCGGGCCATCGACCGTCACGTCATGAATATTGTCGGTCAATTGCAATGCACCCTGCGTTTTTAATTCCTGATAGCGGCTGAAACGAGCGCGCTGATCTTTTATCCACGATGCACTTGCGCTGCGCATGAGTGCCATGAAGCCGGGCGCATCGCCAATGCGCAGCGTGCTGACTTCGGTGCGCGCCACATCGCTCAAATCTTGTTTGAGTTTGTTATCGACCGTATACAAACGCAGCGCGATCGCTCCGCCCAGGCCGCCGACGAAAGCAATTACCAACAGCGTAAAAAAGAGCAGTGCCGCCTGCTGCTGACGCCGTTTATAGCGCGCAGTCGGGTCTTCGGTGGCACGCTGCTGTTCGCGGTCGCTCTCGATTTGCCAATCCAGTTTGACGCCCATCAGGTGTTATCTATCACTGAGTTTGCTATCCCATTTGTCGTATCATCTCGATTATCGCTCAACGTCACTTCGCCTGCGATTAATCGGTGGATGCTGCCATTGCTGTCGGTCACCAATAACGCACCGTCGGCATCGACATCCGACGCCCGCCCGCTGATTGGCTGCGCTGTGCCGCTCATAGCGCTGGCCGTCACATATTGGCCGAGCGTGTTCAAGCGCGCCCGCCAACTCGTTAATAATGCCGGATCATTCAAGCGCACCGACCAATGATCGACCCGCCGCAAAAGCTGCGCACACAACAGCGCCCGATCAACGGTGTGATTGAGTGCTGTTTCAACACTGGTCGCTTTCCCTTCAAGCGGGCTGCCCACAAAATCCACGCGCACATTCACACCAATTCCAATAATCAACGCTTGCAGACGATCATTCTGCCAGAGCGCTTCCGGCAGTACGCCAACCGTTTTGAGTCCGCCGATCTGTACATCGTTCGGCCATTTAATCGCCACCTGCTGCACGCCGATCTGATCGAGACATTCGGCAGCAGCCAGCGCACCGATCATCGCAGCACGCGCCAATCGTTCAGCGGAAAGCGCAGGACGTAATACCACGCTCATCAGCAGTGCAGTGGCAGGCGGCGCTAACCATCGGCGCTCAAAACGTCCGCGCCCACTGGTTTGTTCCTCAGCGATCACGACTGCGCCCGTGGGAGCACCCGCAAGCGCCCATTGGCGAGCGAGATCATTGGTGGAGTCGGTTTGCATCAGCAGTTGAAAGGGACGCGCACCCAATGCGGCTCGTAGGCGCGCGTCGGTGAGTAGTTCAGTCATTGTGCGTCGGGATAACGAGCTGATACAAGTTACTTTGCTAATGCCGCTTTGGGTGCTTTAGTCCCATAACGTGTCGAAAGCGTCGGGAGCGTTTCCTGTACATGTTGAGATAGTGCAATGCGTTTTTTGTCGTCTTTGGTGATGCCCTCAGCAATGCGTTTGCGTGCCATTTCCGCATTTTCGGCGTTGATTTCGCAAAGCACAAAATGCCGATGATGCTGCTGGCTAACCAGACCGACTGTACCAGAGCCACCAAACGGATCCAAAATAACGCCCTGTTCAGGACACGCCGCCAAAACAATTGGCTCAATTAATTCCGACGGAAAAGCGGCGCAGTGACCACCGGTGAATGGACTTCCGCTTACCTGCCACACCGATTGAATATTGGCACCTGTGGGGCTGAGCATAAAATTCCGATCATAATAATAGCGCTGACGTTTGGAGAACATAAAAATATACTCATGTGCGTGTGTTGGGCGATCCTTAACACTTTCGCTTGCCGATGGACGATGCCAAATAATATCGCAGCGCAATATCCAACCATCACTTTGCAGTGCGAAAGCGACTCGCCAGGGCATTCCGACAAGGCTTTTCATGGGAAGTCCCATCGCGTAGAACGTGCGGTTACGTTCGCTGCGTCCGGTAGTGGGCACACCGTTCATGTGTTTTTTGCTATACCGCGAAGTCTTGCCTTGTGAGCCGCCTTCTTTGTGCTGACTGGTGGCGCCCACGTAACTATCGCCGATGTTGAGCCATAAGGTCCCATCCTTACGCAAAACGCGCTTTGCTTCATGGAACACGTTGACCAGTGCCGCGACGTATTTTTCGGGTGTGGATTCCAGGCCAATTTGTTCGTCGCTACCGTAATCACGTTGGCCGTAATAGGGTGGTGACGTGATCAATGAGTTGACGCTTTCATCGGGCAGCGTTTTCAATAACGCAAGTGCGTCAGTTTGCTGCACTGTATCGTATAGATCGTGTATCGTGTTCATTGACTGACTCTCACTTTTCGCTAATTTTCTACAACAATTTCCATGAAGGGCTTTATGAACGTGTGGTCAACGACATTGGCAAGCTGATAACGTTGAATCAATCCGTACAACTCGCGTATGGTTGAGTAAGGCATAAAACGCGCATTGAGATGGCGGTAAATCTTTGCGTTCGCTTCAGTCACCACTTTTCTTCTCAGTTCATTGGGTGCTACGATCGTAAAGGTGGTCGATAGCGATGGAAAAGTGCTCTCGAATTTCTGCATTCTGGTCATGCCAGACGTAACACGTGTGCTTTGCTCTATTTCAAGCACTGCTGGAACACGCCGTCCGTCCTTCGTAAACCAGATGCAATCAATTAGAGCGGCTGCATTTCTAATTTCGTCGTTGTGCAGCAAAGACATTTCATCGAGCGATTGAAGCACACCTTCTAATAAACCGAGTTGGGTGTCTCCAACTGGAATATGCCGATCGTTTTTGGCAATCCACGTTTGAAAATTGAGCGCATTGCCGATCTTGATAAGCGCAATTTGCATTTGCGTATGAATTCTTTTCGCTTCAATCGAGTCGAATTCAGTGCCTAACATCGTGCTGTCAACACCGATAGTGCCAAAATCCAGGCCAAGTTCTATTTCAGCGATTACTTCTTGATAGTCTTTTTGCGCGATCGTCCCCAAAGGATGTTCATCGGTTGGACACCACATAATGTGCTTCAGATTTTGAAGTTCTTTACCTGTGTAGGCATCCGTCCGCTTTGGATAACATATAAAGAAGTTGGGGGTATGCGCCAAAATAGTTTCTAGCGCTGAGCGGCTGTTCCCGCCTGCACTGAATAAGCGATCGACGTGTAAAGGATAGTTAGGCCGGTTAGTGCAAACTGAAGCAATCCGAGTGAGTTGTGCAGTGCTGATACTGCCTAATTTGCCATCTGCTTCGCTTTTTTGCGACTCCCAACGCCAAAAAATGATGGGACCTTCAGATCGTCTGACTTCAACAATCCGCAACTTTGTTTTGCCACTGACATAGCTATAAATGTTGGTTTTATCCAGCTGACCAACAGCGTTAACCAAATCACTGACAGTTAGTTGGTGCATCACTTAATCACTCGAAAGCAACGTGCAGTTTATGGGTGGGCAATGCACTGATTATAGCCGTTTTCGTGGATAAATACAGGCAATAAAAGCCGCGAGTCAGGGCAATATGTTGAGCAATTTGAAAGTATCAACGACCCGCGCATGGAACGATTGATCCGATTGCTTTCAAATTAAAACGCGATTACCCTGGTAGCCTGTCCGTAACCACCTCTTGCTAACTTTGGCAAGATAAGTTAGTCTGATCTTCACCTGTTTTCGACTATTTTCAAGGATGGAGACGCGCTGCGATGACAGAACTATTCGATAAGCTCAAAGCGAAATTGGCCGAAGTCGGCATGATCACGGATGACGAATTAGGCGACAAAAGCCTGACCGATGAAGAACGTATCTGGCTGAGTGTCGAACGCTACAGTAAGCTGCGCAACGACTCGAAAAAGATCACGACCGAATCGTATTTGGAAGCCACCAAGAAGCTCGATGATTTGCCCGAAGGCAGCCCCGAATATGAGGCGGCGCAAAAAATCATCGATGAGTATGAGAAGCAGACGTGAACCTTAAAGCTGCACCGTTCGGTTGGCGCTCTGAGCTGTTATATGTGGCGTTGGGCGCGATAGAAATCTTGTGGCTCACCCCGTGGTTCATGCTGATCATGCCCGGCGCGCGCGATCTGAGCACCACGCAAATCATCCTGTTCATCGCTGCCAATTTGATCGGCTCGCTCTTAGTGGTCAGGATGTTCACCGTTCGCCACGCGAACGAGATGGTGCTGCGCGTCGCATTTTTGGGCGGCTTACTCTTTGCGGTGTGGCTCACCTTTCAGTTCATTTTGCCGCTGAGCACTTTTGGCGCTGAACCGCCATTGTTTGCCAACGGCGTGCTGTTCGTATCGCCTGCGCTGATCAGTATGGGCGTGATCGGTCTGCTGTGGTATCGCGGCTTGCAAATCGCAACGATCACGGTCAGCACGGCGCGCGCCAGCTATGCCTTACGGATCGGGATCATCCTTGAAATTGCCGCTGCGTTCATCGCCAATGCGCGCATTCAGCGGACGGCGCTTATCCTGCTGCCGGGCTTCTTCTTCTTCGGATTGCTGGCAACGGGTATGGCGCGTTCTGCCAATTTGCGGATCGATCGGGATGTGCAGCGCTCGACCTTTGGCGCAGGCTGGATTCTGTTTACGGCAGTGCTCGGCGGCGCACTTAGCTTGATCGGATTCATGGCGGCGTTACTGATCAGCGGCTTTCGATTCGATGCAATCCTGAACGCGATCGGCCAGGTGTTCAGCGCGATTTTGCTCGCCTTCGTCACGCTGGTTTGGCCGCTGTTCACGCTGCTCGCACGCTTCATTGACAGCATACTGCGCGCCGTAACGGGTCGCACGCAGGCGCTGCAAATCACGACGCCCGGCGCGTTTCTGAGTCGCCTCGCCGGGCCGCAAAATTCAGCAGCGCACGCCTTGCTGGAGTATGCGCCTGCCCTATTCGCGATGGGCGGCGTGTTGGTGTTCGTGGTGGTGATATTGCTCACGCTGCGTCAACGTGCGCGTGTGCGCTTAGGTGATAATGAACAGCGCGAATCGCTCGACAATGCCGCGATCCTGAGCAGCTTACAGGCAACCCTACAACGCGGCCTGGACACTTTACGCGATGCGCTGAGCGGTTTGTCACATTTGGGCGATCATGCGGCGGCGGCTTTCACGATCCGACGGCTGTACGCGCGGCTGTGTGCGCTGGCTGAGAAGCGCGGCTATGCTCGATCAACAGCGCAAACGCCCTTTGAATATCAACCGATGTTGATCACCGCCTTCCCAGACTTTGAAAGCGAAATCGGGCTACTGACGCGTGCTTATGTCAACGTCCATTATGGCGAGCTGCCCGACGAGCCGGACGCCTTACAAACGGCACGCGCGGCATTGGATCGGATGGAACAAACAAAGATCCCCTAACTCCATAAGCGTGAAGCTAAGGCAACTTAAGTGCCCTTCCTCAAAAAAGACTGACGGGTAGAGGGCGGATGGGGTGGCGAGATTTCTTTGGTCGGATACGCGCCCGCTCCCAACCGCTAACCCATTAAACGTCCCGCTCAAATACTCATAACGGACCTGTATTTTGGCGCTGCCAGCGCTTCCCTCCAATAGCCCGCGACAGCGTTCGGGTAAACTGATTTGGCTACTAACTAATGGTGCAAGTTGAAGTCGTCATTGGGCGTTAGGGCAACTAACACGGTGGCGACCTATCGATGGCATTCCACCAGATGCGACGGCTCAATGGCAAACAGAACCGCTTCGCGGATTTCGTCCGATTTTGACTTGTTGTTCGCTGCGCTGGCCGTGCGAACAGTGTATCATTGCTCTAATTTTACCCACCTTTACCCACCCTCACTCTCTTCACCACTCCCAGATTTATCCAGTTCTTCACATTTCCATAAAGTTGTGGTACAATTTACAAGATTTTGCAACTTTCATCCAGACGATTTGCTGCACAATCTGAAAGCGCAACATCGCTTAGGAGGCTTTCAAAGGTGATACAAGAACTTGTCAACCGCGCCGACCGTCGCGGGTACGTAACGTTTGAGGATGTCCTCGAACTGCTCGAAGAAAACGGGGGTGAAGATACCTACTCGCTCGAAGTAGTTTTGGACGAGTTAGATGAGAGGGGTATTGAACTCCGTCAGGAAGAAACGGTGAGCCGTGAAGAACCTGAAGAAACCGAAGAAGAATTCGATAATGATGAAGATGCGCCGGAACCTGCTATCGGTGACATCAATGCAGTAAGTGCCGACGACCCGGTTGGCCTGTACTTTCGGCAAATGGCGCAAGAGCCGCTGCTGACTGCGATCGAAGAAGTGAACCTCGCCAAACGTATCGAAATCGGTAAACAATCCCAAGAGAAATTCGAACTTCTGCGCCGCACTGAACGTACTCAACGTGCCGAATTACAAGGCTTCGTCGATGACGGACAGGCCGCTCGTGAGCATCTTGGCCGCGCCAATACACGTTTAGTGGTAAGCATTGCCAAGCGTTATATGGGGCAAGGGCTGCCGTTCCCGGATTTGATTCAGGAAGGCAATGTTGGTTTGATGCGCGCGGTTGATAAGTACGATTATAAGCGTGGCAACCGCTTCAGCACCTATGCGACGTGGTGGATTCGGCAAGCGATCACACGCGCGCTGGCACAAAAAACGCGCACTATTCGTATCCCGCTGCACATGACCGAACGCATCCGCCAGATGTATCGGACGGCGCAGGTGCTCGAACAAAATCTCGGACGCCGCCCCACCCCTGAAGAAATTGCGATCGAGATGGAACTGCCGCCGGAAAATGTGCGCGGCATGATGGATGCCAGTCAGCACGCGATCGCACTGGAGCGGCCCGTTGGTGATGATGGGGACAGCGAATTTGGCGACTTCATCGAAGATCAGGACTCGCCTAGTCCAGTGGAGTCGGCTACTCAACATCTGTTGCAAGAGACGATCGAAGAAGTGTTGAGCGAATTGACACCGCGCCAAAGTCACATTTTGCGCCTGCGCTTTGGATTAGGCGGCGGTGAACCGCACACGCTTGAAGAGATCGCCAACAAGTTCGGTTTGAGCCGCGAACGTATCCGCCAGTTGGAAAAAGAAGCACTCCGCCGCCTGCGTCATCCCCGCTTAGCTCACAACTTGCGCGATTACCTGGGGTAATGCCCACCTAAAACGCTGCACGTTTCGCGTCTCGACAACTGTATATTGTTAGTCTACAAGCCGGGGGAAAGCCCCGGTTTTGTTTTTTATAAAAGGGCGCATAGGCTGCGCCCTTGATTGAAAATTCTCAATAGGTGATGCTCAGTTCGCCGCCGTGCCATAGCCCGGCGCAGAGCACGTATTGTAGTCAGCGCCTAACACAACTTTGAAGTCTACGGTGCGATTTGGATCGGGCTGACTTTGTACAGCGCTTGCTTTGACATTGAGCGCCTTCAACATCGTCGTCAACATGGCCGGATTCGCGCTGCCGGTGTAATCGTAGATAACCGTTTTGGTGGCAGGATCACCCGTGCCCTTTGCGGCAGCCGCGAAACCACCCCATAACAGCCGATCGGCGGCCACTTTGTCCAAATCAGTGCTGCCGCTGCTGTTGACAATATCGATGCTCAAACCGTTTGCCGCCAATCGATTTTTGGCGGGCGGCGTATAAAAGCGATTGAGCGTATCGAAAAAGCCTTTCGGATCGGGCAATTGAACGTCTTCACCGAGCGGCGTTGTCCAGTGGATCGTGTCATAGCCTTTGTACATAACGAAGTTGCGCACGTCGCCCGGCTGCAAGTTGACAGCAATCGGCGCTAACCCGATCACGTCGGCCAGCGTCATATTGGTTTGCACGAGCGTCGTCAGTTGACCCCACAGATCGCTCACTTTTGAAAGATCGATCAGGCCGTTGGTGCGCGCCGTCTTCCAGATTGCACGCAGGACTTGCTGCTGACGGCGGCTGCGATCGAAGTCGCTGCTGGCCTCACGCATCCGGGCATACCACAGCGCTAACGAGCCATCCATATGATAGTAACCAGGCTTCAGCGTGAACGGCGTGTATTCTGACGGTTCGGGCGTATGACCATCGCGCGGCCCCTGATAACGCTTGTCGGTGACTCCACAATCCACCGCAACATCCACGCCATTGATTGAATCGACGAGCGCCTTGAAATTGTTAAAGCTGATTTTGGCATAATACTGAACCGGAATGCCGAAGTTGTACAAAATCGTCTGTTGCAGCAAGCCAAAGCCGCCGCCCGGCGTGTACTTGATCGACTCGCCATATTGAAACGCAATGTTGATGCGCTGCATCCCTTTGAGCGGGATGAACACATACAAATCGCGCGGCAAGCTGAGCATCGAAACGGTATTGGCTGTGCGATTGATCGACACGATGATCAGGCTGTCGGTGTGATAGCTCGGATCGGTCGGATCGACATCCGAGTCAGTGCCGGTCAGCGCGATGTTGATAATGTCGTCTTTGGATTTGAGGCGCGGCACTTGCGAGGGTACGGCGGTCACCTGTGTACTTTTGAGCGCTGGCGGTTGCAGCATAACCACGGTCGGCGGCTTGCCAAACGTCGGTGAAGCGGTGGACGGCACGGCACTCGCGGTAGCAGTTGGCGACGGCATGAAGGTAACCGTCGGAGTGTCCGGCGCAAAGGTGGGGCGCGGCGTATTAGTCGGCGGCCCATTTTGTTCGGCAAAACGCCCGACGTTTTGGGGGACGCCGGTTGGCAAATCAGTTGCATTTGACCTGTCTGCTGCGGTAGGCACATCCGTTTCAGTCGGCAGATCGGTCGCGGTGGGCGTATCGCTCGGCGCGTGCGTGCGCGCATAGCTCAGCGTGGCGTTGCTAATCGCGATTTGAGTGGCAACCGTCGGAAAGCTGCCGACCTGTTGATCGTGCTGATGCTGCACGGTGAATGCATTGGATAAATCACGCGCGCCGTTATAAGCGTTGTAACTCAACCAACCGATGACAATCAAACCAATAAGGGCAACTGCTGTGCGCAGCAGGAAAAAAGCAATTCGTTTAAGCGTCCGCAAAGTGAGTCCTCGACAAGCTACAAGTGGTAAAGGGCAAATCACTTTGAGTCTAGCCAAAAATCAGGCAAATGGCGATTCGTGTAAGCGATTCGTGTGGTAAGCGTGGGGCGAACGGGTAGTCCGTTAATGCCCCGGCCTAAAGACCGGTACTCATACAGAAGATACGGAAGCAATGTCCTTTTCCTTCTGTATGAGCACTGTAGCTTCAGCCCAGCGAATTAGTACCGATAGCCCAAACTACCCAACACACACGCCGCATCCTGAGCGGGCAGCGCCTCAACGACGATCCGACCTGTGGCGTCTTCATCCAGAATGATCTCCGGGCCTTCGGGCAGCATACAATGCTTTGCGCCATGCCGTCCGCCGAGCGTTTCCTGATAAGCGCCGCAGTCGAAAAAGCCAACGATCAAATCCGCAGTTTCGACAGGCAGCGACAAAGGCACATCGGCCATGCGATGCGTGGGGTACACGTCGTCATGATCGCATGTGATGCCTGCCAAACGCGCCGCGCCAAATTCGCCGTCCCAACCATTCACAGGCAGCACCGTAAACGTATCGCCGAGCGCCCACGCATCCGGGAACAAACTCATAATGCTGCCGTCGATCATGTAGTACGGGATACCATCTTCGGCGCTCTTCGTCTTGAACACATGGAACAGCCGGAACGCGTGATCCTGCACCAGATAGCGCCCCGACTCGATGATCAGGTCAGGCACAGGCACGCCTTCCTGATCGCAGATTTCGTTGATCATCTGCAACAACTGGATCATCCAATCCTGGTGATCCATGTCGGCATTGCGCGCGGGCGTGCCACCGCCAATATCGAAACGGCACAACGTCGGCGCGATCCGGCGCAAGCGCGCATAGGAGCGCAAGCTGTGCATTACGGCGGTCATATACTGCAAACCACGGCTGGCCGAAACCGTCTGCATGGCGTGGAAAGTCGTCAGCCGCAAATTGGCAGTCAGCCCGATTTGATCGGCGGCTTCGGCCATTGCATCATTATCCATGCCAAAGCGATTGACTTCCTCAGCGTTCGAGTCGGTGCGCGAGCGCAACCCCACATCGAAAGTCAAACCGCTGTCCGCAAACGGCGCGATCTCTTCGATACCGTCGAAAATCGGCACAATATGCGCAAAGCCTTCGCGCCGCAGTTGTAAGACGTTGCGCGTATAAACAGGCAGTTTGAAGCCATTGATGAATACAGTGCGATCGGTGTTCAACCAGCCTTGCGCGGCGGCATGGCGTACTACTTCAATATCATAGTTGGAGGAACACTCGTAGGCCGTACCCGCTTGCAACAACGTCCGCACGACGGGCTGCGATGGATTAGCTTTACTGGCATAGGCAATCGTCAGATCGCCTGCATAACCAGTGTGCACTTTGGCAATATCGAACCATGATTGTAACTGCGCTACGTTATCGCGCAGAGACGGCAAATGGCGCACGTAAATCGGCGCGGGCATTTCGTCGCTAAGCTGTGACAAGGGCAATATATCAAGCCCCTTATAAAACAATCGATTGTCTAGCAGTTGAAAGCCACGCGGAAGTGCGGGCGGTACGGTAACCAGTGGGCTGGCGGTGGGGTGTTGGATACGCTCGAACAGGGATAATGTGGAGGTCTCGATCAACCGGGTTATTTCACCTTGCTTCTTAGCTAAAAGATACAGGACAAAACATGCCGCCACTTCATTGCGAGCGGCGTCCGGTGACCCTTGTAAGCGGGGCGGCGCTAGGCTGCGCTAGAAGAAGGCGTGTGAGGCAGCAATTGCACATAGGAAAATGTGCGTGCTGCTGAGAGAAAATCGCGGCTGTGGGCCGTCAAACATAAGCATCATTTTTTGCTGGACAGATAAGATGAATCATAGATCAGATTTCGCAGGAGTCAATCCTTTTTATTGGATTGAGGGAGTGGCTAAATAAAAACAGATGGTAAAACAGGGACATGAATAGCTGTCCTTACTGCCAAGCCAGCGGTGTCGCCAACTGGGTTCGCGCACAGGCGGCGCAGTTGCCTACAGCGCCCGTACCCGAGGCCGTCGAAACGGTTGAGTTAGAAAAGTTGTTCACTTTTGTCGGGGCAAAGAAAAGCCAACCTATATCATGACCGCTGTGGATCGTGCTTACGCGCTGCATCCTCGGGCTACAAGTCGTCTGGGGGCGTACCACGGATGCCCTCCAGCCGCTGTTGGAAACGAGCGTGTGGGCAACCCATTCTTACAGTGATGCATTCACAACCTGTATTTGTCAGGTATTTATCCGGGCACTCACCAGCCCCTGTGCGACAGGAACTATAGTTTTGCCAACAACGGAACCATAGTTTTGCCGCTTGCTACAATTTTCGCACGGACATCCAAATCTATTTTGCATTGCTCTTGGAATTTTGGAACCATAGTTTTGCCATGTGTATATTTTGGCACCATAGTCTTGCCGCGTGTTTAATGCCAAATTCCGACAAACAAATGTGATTTCGACAGGCTGGGCGAGTTGCGGTCCCTTCTTTGACCCCAACCGAGCACCTTTAATGCGAATAACCGAGCGGTGCGAAGCGTAATGAGGGCACATGTAAAGTGGACAAAAGCAAGGTAATTAGCGGCCTTCTTTTCTCAGCGGATGAGGAGGCGTCGAAAACGGTTCATCCAACTGTGCAGGTGTTCAACCACCCAGCGGCGCGCGATAGCCAGGCAAGTCGGTCAAAGCCTTGGCTTCCTCAGCGCGGGAACGGATAGGAGCCGTCATGCCAAGCGCATCCCGCCGATCACGGACTGCCTGATAATCGTAGCCTTTGTCCAAACACACGCCTTATGGGACATTCGAGTCTGGACGGGTCGGTATCAGTGCCGCGAAGGTCGGTTGAACCAATTTCATATCCGGTCGGTTGAGCGACAATCAGAACCACGCGCGCTCGGCGTCCCGCTGCAACAACGATCCCGCTGGGCATTTCAGCAGCGGCGGGTTTCGGTTGGTGTTGGTGTCCCGTCCCCCTTCTCTATAACGCTGATCACTGTCGGTGCCGGGTGGCGCACATGCGTAGCACTAGCCCCTGATGGTCGGACGACGCCTGCGTCGTCCCTACGGGGCGAAAAACGTGTCTTCCTGCCATTGTGCCGGGTTGTTGGTCACGTAGCGTTGGATCGTGATAAGCGCCGACTCAGAACGGATGATGTGATCGTGATAACGCCCTTGCCAGATTTGCAGAGCCGGATCGTTGCGCGACTCACGGATGCGCCCGCGTAACACCGGATTTGTACGACCCCACGACTGCACCCAATGACCCGGAGGACGTAGGGGCACGGCCTGCCGTCTTCGACACCCTGTCGGCTGGGGTTGTTGTACCGGACGACGCCACACCGGA
>Ga0209100_1001911_pt1 | contig 13547 bp, 12 predicted proteins | sample lystaG_FD_185480 | JGI IMG/M metagenome (GOLD analysis project Ga0209100, IMG submission 185480) | Glacier valley bacterial and archeal communities from Borup Fiord, Nunavut, Canada, to study Microbial Dark Matter (Phase II) -... | ecosystem: Environmental > Aquatic > Freshwater > Ice > Glacier ...
CGGTACCACCGGCATCGCCGTCGGTATGGCGACCAACATTCCTCCGCATAATTTAGGAGAAGTCATCGATGCGACGATCGCGTTGATGGAAAATTCGGAACTTACCGTCTTGGAATTGATGGAAAACTATATCAGCGGTCCGGATTTTCCGACCGGAGCTTATATCTTAGGACGTGCCGGCATCAAACAAGCTTATGAAACCGGCCGCGGATCGATAACGATTCGTGCAAAAGTCGATACATTCGATCTGCCGAACGGAAAAAAACAACTGATCGTCAATGAGATTCCGTATCAAGTCAATAAAGCTGTCATGGTCGAAAAAATCGCTTCGTTGGTTCGTGAAAAACTGATCGAAGGTATCACCGATCTGCGTGATGAATCCAATCGTGTCGGTATCCGCATCGTGATCGAACTCAGACGAGATGTGCAGAGTGAAGTTATTTTAAATCAACTTTATCGGATGACTTCGTTACAGACGACGTTCGGTGTCAATACCTTGGCATTGGTTGATAATGCACCGCGTCAGTTGGGATTGAAAGATTGTCTGCAATATTACATCAATCATCAGATCGAAGTGACGACTCGTAAAACCAAATATGAATTGAATAAAGCCAATGAACGTGCTCATATTTTAGAAGGTCTGCGCATTGCGTTGGATCATATCGATGCGATCATTGCGGTGATTCGTGCCAGTAAAGATGATGCGACGGCGATGGCCGCGTTGATGGATAACTTCACATTGTCTGAAATCCAAGCGAAGTCGATTCTGGAAATGCGTTTACGCAGATTGACAGGGTTGGAACGTCAGAAGATCGAAGATGAATATCAGGAACTGATGCTTATGATCACTGATTTGAAAGATATCTTAGCCAATCATTACCGCATGGTCACGATCATCAAAGATGACTTATTGGATGTTAAACGTCGTTTCAACGATGAAAGAAGATCGGAAATCATTGAAGCCGACATGGACATGCAGGATGAAGATCTGATTCCGCAGGAAGATGTCGTCATCACAATGACGGTCAACGGATATATGAAACGTACTACGATCGATACCTATCGTACGCAGAACCGCGGCGGAAAAGGTGTCAAGGGGATTTCAATCAATGCTGACGATGTAGTCGATCAGTTCTTGACGATGTCCTCGCATGATTACCTCTTGTTGTTTACCAATTTCGGTAAAGTATATCGAATCAAGGGCTATCGCGTGCCTTCAGCGAGCCGTATATCCAAGGGCATACCTGTAGTCAACTTGTTGAATTTAGACAAAGACGAGCGTGTAAAAGCGCTTGTAGCGGTAAAACCGGACGCAGAGGATGATTACCTGTTCTTTGTAACGAAGTTAGGACTCGTCAAACGGGTTCATACATCCGAATTCGAATCGATCCGCCAAACCGGTAAGATCGCCATTTCACTTAAAGACGATGATGAATTGATCGCGGTCAAAGCAACGACCGGTACCGATGAGATCATCATTGCGGGATCCAACGGTAAAGCTGTTCGTTTTAATGAAGCGGATGTTCGACCGATGGGTCGCAACGCAAGCGGTGTCAAAGGATTCAATGTTGACGGCAGTGTCGTCATCGGAATGGCAACCGATAAGGAAGGTTCTTATATTTTGGCGATCACGCAAAAAGGTTATGGTAAGAAATCGGAATTGATCGATTACCGTCTCACTAACCGCGGAGCCAAAGGTGTTAAAACCATCAACATCACCGAAAAGAACGGACCGTTGGTTATTTTGAAAGCTGTTCAAGGTGAAGAAGATCTCTTGATCGTCACCGATGAAGGTGTCATCATTCGTATCTCATTGGATAAAGTCGGTGTCTACGGACGCAGTACACAAGGTGTTAAACTGATCCAAATCGATGATGATCGCAGTGTCTCGATGGCAGCGATCGTTGATCGTGAAGAAGAAATCGAAGAGAATATGGTGGATGTTCCAGAAGATGTTGCTGTACCGGCAATCGAAACTCCGGAAACCACCCAAGAGTAAAGTTAAAAACCTGTTCTCCGAATTTCGGAAAGCAGGTTTTTTGTGGTTCTTTAGTTAAAAACTGATTTATCACTGTAATTTTATATAAAAAAAGTAACTTTTTCTTAGGTAGACAGACGAGTTCGATAATTTTGCTTTGTGGTGATCACATTGTAAGTAACGATCGTCAGAAGAACAATGGCACATCCGATCAACGAAAGTGGTTTCGGAAATTCTCCGACCATCAGAAAGACCCAGATCGGATTTAGGATCGGTTCCATCGTCGCAACGATACTGCTTGTGATGGCAGAAGTGTGTTTGATTCCGATCGCAAAGAAGATATAGCCCATTCCCAATTGAACAACACCCATAAACAGGACAACCAGCAATGTTTGAGGACTTGTTGTTGGGATAGCTTTATCAAAAAATAAAAACGGTAATAATAACAGACTCATCATATTGCCTAGAAAAGCTGAATCGATTGGATTGGCGTTCGGTAGTTTGTTGGAGAAGAAGACACCGGCGAAACAAACACCTGAACCGATGGCGATCAGATCACCCAAGTATTTCCCGGTCGCCATTTGGTCAACAAAGAAAAGCGAGACGCCGATCAGTGTTCCGATCACAGCGATGATATCCAGTTTTTTCGGAAGTTGTTTCAGAAACAGAAACGAAAATAAAATGATAAAAGCAGGAGATGTATATTGCAGAACGATCGCATTTGCCGAAGTCGTTAATTTATTGGCCATCATAAACAAAATAGTCGTAAGCATCGTACAAACGGAAGCCAATAAAACAGCTTTGGTGATATGAACGCGAAAACTCTTACGATAAAGTCCGATTACGATGCAGGCGATCAAACCGCGGACTGCCGAGATCGAAATTCCGCTCCAAGGGATCAACTTGACGCAGACACCGCCGAAACTCCAAAGGATGGCAGCGATCAATATGAATAAAGGTCCGAATTGTTTATTTTCTCTCATCGTGTGCCCTGCCTTACAAGTAAGGATTATAGCACTTTTACCAGTCGTAAAATAGGTCGTAATTAAAAATAAACAATGTTCACTTTGGAATGTCAGATAGCCATACTATAGAAGAGCAGGTACAAAATATCCCAGAAACCGATAAATACGGAAAGTAGTACAAGAACTGAGTATTCATGAAGTTTGCGGATTGCCAACATACCCGTGAAAAAAGCGATTACGCCGGCCGGAAAAAGAATTAAAGAGAAGACATCCCACCAGGCATCGTTAAAGGACAGTATATGGAGTACATTTACTAAGAAATAGGATAAAAGAGAGCCAATTATAAAGAATAAAGTCAGGTTTACTGACCAAGAGCCGAAATGTGTTTTAGGTTTAATTGTTGGGTTCATTATTGGATCCTCCACTTTCATTTAAGACTTATCGAAAGTATTTGTCAAATTTCAGGTCGATTTCGAAATAATCAACATCCTTTATCGACAACGATTTAAGGGTTATAATAATGTAAATTCAGAACGGAGACATACATGGGAAAAGTTATCTGTCGCAACTGCGGATACACGAATACACGCAAGGTTGTTTATGGAATCCTTGACGAAAAAATCATCAAACAAATTGAAAAAGGGCAAGTTATGCACAGCGGATGTGCGATCCAAGGAATGATGCAACCCTATTATTGTTTCGATTGCGACTCCCGATTCGGACTTAAAAGTTCACTGCTATTTATGAATACAGTGACCGCGATCGATTATCGAACTGAAACATGGATCGATCAAACACAGATCAAGGAGAAATTCTCTCTTCAGATTCTGAATAATGTGGCTGTCGATACGCTGACGATCCAATCTCAATACCAATTGAGCATGAATAGTGAGTCTGTTCGAGACCAGAATCAGACGATCGACCTATCGAGAGATACTTTTTTCAGATTGCTTGAACAAGTGGGATTGGAATATTGGAAAGAATCTTTCATTGCCGAAGATATCGAACCACATATGACTTGGGAAATCAGTATCCACACACCGACATATTTCAAACCTACGATCGATGTCAACGGAACCAACGATCAACCGATCACGATGGAAAACTGGCGTAAATTGATGGATTCATTGATCAGCGAAACATAAAAAAAGCGACCGCAAGGCCGCTTAGATGATTTACTCGACTATTTTTTCATTTGTGAAGCAACTTCAACCAAACGACGTGTTTGATGGAAGACAGCGTCCTTCACATCTTCGACCATCTTACCGTCTTGATCGACCGTAACGCTAGTTCCGTAAGGATTACCGCCGGCTTTTCCGACAGAAGCATCGGTATATCCCGGAGTAACGACGATCGCTCCCCAATGATACATAGAAGTATACAGACTCAGAAGTGTTGCTTCCTGACCGCCGTGAGCGTTAGAAGCAGAACTCATCGCACTGACTACTTTCTTATTTAATTTCCCGGTAAACCAAAGACCGCCTTGAATATCGATGAATTGTTTCATTTGTGAAGCCAAATTACCGAAACGAGTCGGGGTACTGAACAGAATCGCATCAGCCCAATCAAGATCAGCTGAAGCAGCGACCGGAACATCTTTTGTTGATTCCACGAAAGCTTTCCAAGAAGGCTGTCCGTCAATGACTGACTGCGGAGCTAATTCCTGAACTTTGACGACTCGAACCTCGGCGCCTGCAGCAAGAGCTGCTTCTTCGGCCCATTTTGCCAATTGGTAATTCGTACCACCCATACTATAGTAGACAACTGCCAGTTTTGTTTTTTCCATGTAGAATAATCTCCTTTTTCTTTAACTTACAATAAGTAAGTAACTATGAATAGATTATTACACAAGTAATTTGATCACGCAAACGATATGCTCTCGAAGATCGATATTGATTAGATTATAAAAAAACACTTCAGGAAATTATTGAAGTGCTCGGAATATTATATTCAAACGGTGCTACAGCAGCATTGATAAGGCCTAAATGATACGCATCCGGTTTTTCTTTGAATAATACATTGGCAAAATCATAGGTATTTTTGAATCCGCTTGAAACCAGTATTCTGTATCCTAACATCAATGCATGATAATAAGGTAATTTATATTCAAACTCTTTCGCAGATTCCAGTAATTGTCTGGACCCTTGCTTACCTAAACTCGGCTCACTGCACAATTTATCGAATAAAGATTCACTGACCAGGATAAAATCTATATGGGCGTAACCATATTTGGCATTACCCATAAAACGTTGTAAACACTCATCATACATTAATGTTTTAATTTCGTTCATTGTATCCTCCCTTTTCGGTGTTATCGGAAAGATATTGTAGCAAATAAAGTGACAGTATATCGTTCATTTTAATAGATATTGTTTAAGTTCGAACCAGATGTCCTGTAATGCGGACTACACTTCAGAACTTTAATTATTTTTATAGGTTGCAGCGAGAGATTGTACTGTAATATAAAGATATCAAAGGGATAGTTAGAAGAGAACGCTATGGGGGGGAAAGTATGATCATTTATCATAACAGTGCTTCTGGATTCAGAGATGAAGTAGACACAAACAAAATCGTCTTTCAGATCGAAAAACAGTTTTTATCTAAATTCGGCCGCAAAGTGGGTCAATCTGAAAGGAATTCTTGGAATAATTCACTTAAATTTATGGAAACAGTCATTCGAAAGTCAAAAATCGCCGATGATTGCGGAATTATGATCGAATATAATATTCCGTCAACAAGTAAGCGTGTTGATTTTATTGTTACCGGACAAGACGCTCAGATGAATGAGAATTTTGTGATCGTCGAATTAAAACAATGGGATAAATCCGAAGCTACAGATAAAGATGGAATCGTACGATCTTACACAGGCGGCGGATTGCGTGAAGTAACACACCCATCCTATCAAGCGATGTCATACCAAAAATATATCACAGATATGAATGAGGCAGTATATTCGGGCAATATCGATGCTCATTCGTGTGCGTATCTTCACAATTATCAGCGAAGAGATCCGGAACCATTGTTATATGCGCAATATGCAGAACTTGTTGAAGAAACACCGTGTTTTTTCCAAACTGATGTCATAGAATTTCAAGAATTTATTAAAAAGTATGTGGGTTTGGGTAAAGGGATGGAAATCTTATATCAGATCGAAAACGGTAAAATAAAACCTTCAAGAATGCTGATCGATTATGTCGGTGAAATGTTCAAGGGAACGGATGTTTATACGTTGATCGATGAACAAAAAATAGCCTATGAGAATATTGTTTCTTATGCCTTGAATACAACGGGCAAAAGTACGATTATAATTAACGGCGGGCCGGGAACCGGTAAATCAGTTGTTTCTATGAATGCTTTTATAAAGCTGCTTCAGTCAGAGAAAAACATTAAATTCGTAGCTCCGAATGCATCGTTCAGAACAGCCATCGTTGAATCTCTTGCCCTATTTAAAAGTAACAGCAGACAACGTTTGGGATCACTTTTTTCAGGATCCGGTAATTTTCTTGACGCAAAAGACAATCAGTTTGATGTTTTGATCGTAGATGAAGCACACCGACTTAAAGGGAAAGGTGCTTATATGTATCAAGGCGAGAATCAAATAGAAGATATCGTAAAAGCTGCTAAAGTTAGTGTGTTCTTTATAGATGATGACCAACGTATTCGCCCGGAGGATATCGGTTCAATCGCAGAAATCAAAAGAATCGCCAAAAATAACAATTCCGAAGTTAAAGAAGTAGTCTTGGAAGCACAATTCCGATGTTCCGGAGCAGAGGGTTATTTAAATTGGGTCGATCATACGTTCCAAATCAAAGAAACTGCCAATTTTGACGGATGGGATATCGGATCTTTTGATTTTAAACTTATGGATTCGCCTAATGAAGTGTTAGCAGTGATCAAAGCGAAAACGGCGCTCGGTTTTAAAGCAAGAATGTTGGCTGGTTTTGCCTGGAAATGGGCATCCGAAAAAGAAGGTAATTATAATGGAGAAATCGAAGACGTTTCAATTCCTGAACACAACTTCAAAATGCCATGGAACGGCAGGAAAATTTCAACTAAATGGTCATTGATACCTGAAGGAATCAACCAAATCGGATGTGTTCATACGTCACAAGGATTAGAATTTGATTATGTAGGAGTAATTATAGGTAATGATCTAAAATACGATCCTAAGACCGGAAAGCTGGTTGCATCCTATGATGATTATTTCGATTCAACAGGTAAAAAAGGGCTGAAAGACAATAACGAAGCTTTGACAACATTGGTAAAAAATATATACAAAGTATTATTATCCCGAGGAATGAAGGGATGCTATATCTATTGCCGAGATGATGAACTGAAAAAATATATTCTTGGTCGCTTATCACTTAAAGATCAAATAGTGGAATTATTATAGATAGTTGAGAATTTCTGAAAGATACTGAATTACATAAGTAGGTTGAATATTGCTTGAATTCTCAATTTTCTCCTTATTCACCCAACATGTATCGATTCCTGCATTGATTCCACCTTGAATATCAGAACTTAGACTGTCTCCTACATAAAGGACAGTCTTTTTATCTGTGTGATTCATGTTGCGAAGCGTTAAATCATAGATTCGGGCATCCGGTTTGGCAATTTTTGCTTCTTCAGAGATGACAATCGTTTCAAAATACTCGGCGATAACAGATTTGCGGATTCTGGTATCTTGTACATCCGTCAACCCATTCGTTATGATCCCCAATTTATAGTCCTTACTCAATTTTTTAACCAACTCTTCCGCACCGTCAAACAAGAATGAGGCATTAGAAAGATGCTTCATATAGGATTTAGCCATATCGAACTCATTGATCTCGATTTTCAGTTCGTTTGCGAAGCGACGGAACCGTTCGATTTTTAATTTCTCTTGGGTGATCCGACCTTCTTCGAATTCTTTCCAAATAGCAGTATTCAATTCCATGTATATTTTCAGATGATAGTTCTCATCGTATTTGATTCCAAAGTCACTCAAAGCACCTTTGAGAGCGAGTTTTTCGGACATTCTGAAATCGAATAATGTTTCATCGGCATCAAACAAAATCACTTTATATTTCATTGTATTTCTCCTTATTCATTACTGTTCAAATATAGCATAATTCGGCATCGATTTGACAATCAGCGACTGAATAGTTAAGCGATTCAATTTGAGAGTAAGGTGAAATTTTCAAGGAAAAAGAGAACTTTCAGTGTTAAGTGTTATACTGACTGTGGGGATATTTGTTTTTTTATAGGAAATAAATCGATATAGGATCGTCGAATTCTTTTTTAGTTTGAATGTTTTCGACAATAATCAGGCTTATCTATGGATGATGGATGAAGATATTCCCAAAGAAAGAAAGTTGAAATATTACTTCGGTAGAATTCAGTACCGCGGTTGATTTGTAACGGAGGTGGCATGTATGAGTGAAAAAACGACGATGGGTCTTGCAAGCAAGGGAAGTAAGTATTGGATTCAGACAATGATCAATAATAAAAATGGACATGATTTAACGAAATCAATTCAAAAAGAAGATTCAAGTGTAGGGGATGTTAAGTGGCTTTCACCTTTATCGGAGGAAGATTATCGCGAATATCGAATTAACTCACCGGTAATGATCGAAAAGTTGTTGAGTGAAGGAATCAATCTGAAGAAACCTTATGATCTTGATTTCTGGCCGTCAGAAGGTCCTTATTGGGATGCAATCGGAACCTATAAGGATCCTAAAGAGAGCAGGCCTACTTTAGTATTGGTAGAAGTTAAAACGAATGCCAAAGAGATGGAATCGCCAAAAGGAGCTAAGGGGACATCTGCATACAGCGTTGAAAATCAAATACTGATTGAACACTCCATGTATGATGCTTATAAAAGATTGGGACCGGGGAAAGATTTCGATTTGTGGTTACACAAATATTACCAACTCGGTAAACGATTGACCTTTTTGAATGCTTTGGATAAAATCATTAACGTAAAATTAGTATTACTAAATATCGTAGATGATGAGACTGATGTCAAATTTTCTCAATCTGAATGGGATAGTCTTTATAATTATCTTTTTGAACAAATGTTGGGGATAAAAAAACAACTAAAAATTAAAGCCAAGAACATTATTGTTGTCTATTGTTCAGGAAATACAAGCAAACATACACAAGAGAAATAATTATTGTTTATATAGAACGATATTACTAGAAATCAGTAAAAATCTGACCATTTTAGTTTGATTATCAAATATTGGTTAGACATAATGCTGTTATATAGTCATTTTGTATTTATAATGATGGATTTTTGTATGAATATAATATATAATTTTATCATAGGTACAAATATAAATTTATTTGTGCAAACGGAGGCAACATGACCGCTAAATACAAAGTAGTTGAAGCAGCACTGGAAAGAGATTTGATCGAAGGGAAATTTGATGATATTCGCAAACTACCTACCGAAGATGAGCTAATCGAAATCTATAAAGTCAGTCGTAATACGATTCGCAGAGCTGTCGATGTAATGGCGAGACGTGGTATGATTATGCCGATTCAAGGAAGCGGAATGTTCTTACGTGATGTTTTTCAAGAAGGGTGTGTCAATCTTGAAGTTTTCAGAGGAATGACGGATACTTTTAAGAACAACAGACTTGAAACAAAAGTTATTGCGTTTGACCAAATATTTGCAAACGAAGAAATTGCTAAGGCAATGAGATGTGAAATAGGAACACCGATGTTTTATTTGGAACGCGTACGTATTGTAGATGGTATTCCGAATTGCTTCGAATATAGTTGGTTGAATCGTAATTATATTCCTTATCTCAACAATGAAATTATCACTAACTCAGTTTATGAGTTCATAACATCCGATCCTAAGAAAAAGATCGGATATGTTGACCGTGTAATCACGGCACGCCGCTTAACTGAGAAGGAAGCTAAGATGCTTAGTCTCAAAGAAGGTGATCCAGCGCTTGTATCCACAAATTGCGCAATGTTTAAGGCCGGTGAGTTATTTGATTATTCGATTAATGTTCATAACTTTGAAACCGTTAAATTCCTAAAACTATCAAATTTCGCTTAATGTTCTTTAAAGCAAGTTTGATTATAGTTTTTAGTTGATTGTATTTTTACGATTATTGACAATTCAATACTCTGACAGTAAAATGGGGGTATAAACGATGATGGGGATAAGTAAACAGACTAATCAGTTCAGAGACGCAATGGTTGGTGAGAATTGCGCTGATATTCGTTGAAATCCTCCCCGGAGTGAAAGTGAACCTTTCCGGCTGCGACCGTTATTCGTTTCGAGAGGATATGTTTCACGTGAAACATATCAAAAGGGGTGGCAACACGAGGTATCGTCCCTTACAGATGATACCTTTTTTATTTCAACAAGGAGGAAAAACAATGTTAGATATCAATTTTATTCGTAAAAATCCGGACGCCGTCAAAGAAAATCTTGTAAAAAAATTCCAGGAGGACAAAATCCCTTTAGTTGATGCAGTTTTAGCGTTAGATGCTGAATTTCGCCGTGTAAAGACAAAAGCGGATGATCTTCGCAGTCAACGCAACTCATTGAGCAAGAACATCGGTGTGTTGATTGGAAAAGGTAAGAAAGATGAAGCGAACGAAGTAAAGAATCGCGTTACTGAAATGGCCCAAGAACTTACAGACACAGAAGCTAAAGAAGAACCACTACAAGAAGAAATTCGCAAAATCATGTTAGTGATCCCAAATATCATTGACACGACAGTTCCGATCGGAAAAAATGATAGCGAAAACGTAGAACGCTATCGTGAAGGGGAAGCCTGTGTCAAACCTTTTGATGTACCGTATCATATCGATATAATGGAAAGTCTAAATGGTGTAGATTTAGATGCAGCCCGTAAAGTAGCCGGAAATGGTTTCTACTATTTAATGGGTGATGTTGCTCGATTGCACTCCGCCATACTTTCATATGCTCGAGATTTTATGATCGACAAAGGATTCACTTATTGTATTCCTCCATATATGATTCGAAGTGAAGTTGTTACAGGAGTAATGAGTTTTACAGAGATGGAAAATATGATGTATAAAATTGAAGGTGAAGATCTATATTTGATTGGGACCAGCGAGCATTCCATGATTGGTAAGTTTATTGACACGATTCTAGATGAGAATTCATTGCCACAAGCACTGACTAGCTATTCCCCATGTTTCCGAAAAGAAGTGGGAGCTCATGGAATTGAAGAACGCGGTGTATATCGAATTCATCAGTTCGAAAAGCAAGAAATGATAGTTGTATGCAAACCGGAAGAAAGCCAACAATGGTTTGAAGTACTTTATAAGAATTCAGTTGAGTTTTTCCGCTCAATGGACATTCCTGTTCGTGTGTTGGAATGCTGCTCAGGAGATCTAGCCGATTTGAAGAGTAAATCAGTGGATGTGGAAGCATGGAGCCCTCGTCAACAGAAATACTTTGAGGTAGGCAGTTGTTCAAACCTCACTGATGCGCAATCACGTCGCTTAGGGATTCGTGTTAACGGAGAAAAAGGAAAATATTTCGCTCATACCTTAAATAACACAGTTGTTGCTCCGCCTAGAATGCTAATTGCGTTTCTGGAGAATAATCTAAATGAAGACGGAAGTATCTCAATACCTGCCCCTTTACGTATGTATATGGGCGGAAAAGAGAGAATCGAGAAGAAAAAATAGTTTCACGTGAAACATTCTAAGTTAATTCAACTAAACAAACACTACACAGGTGTTTGTTTTTTATGACCTACCGGTGTTAGAATATAGACATAAACAACGATTGAAACACTAAAAATAATCATTCTTGAATAAAACGGCAATTAGTCAACTCTATTAACTCGTATTATCGAATCTTTATCTTGTAATGGGACAAACATCCTTCGGTTCAACAAATAAGATATAACTTAGTTTCGTTAAAAAAATAAAAGTAAACAAACACAGAAAGGAAACCCATGGAAAGAATGCTGAAATACATTGATTTTTTTCAACATCCAACAAATATTCCACAGTCAGTTTTTGAAGTAGAGTTCCGAAACGATTTGAATAACTGCGGGTTATTTGATCTTAAGTGGAAGAATATTTTCGAAAAATACCAAACTCAACCGATGAAGAATCGAACAGTTGTTTCAGACTTCGAAATCGATCATGCGAACATCGAATTACTGGGAGCGTTATTAACTTATATTACAGTAGACTCACAAAACTAAAATGTTTCAAATATCTTTGAATATAGATCATTTTTGAATAAGGTTTTAACTCGATTAGCTGTACTCATATCTGAATCAGATACAAATGCAGTCAAAGGTGAGATTGACTTAAGCGCAAATTCGGTTTGAAATTTACTGCATAAACCTGTATAATAAAAATGCTACTGCAATGGCATCCTTCGAACCAGGTCAGGGTCGGAAGACAGCAGCCTTAACAAGGCAATACCATGTGCGGTAGCCTTTTTTCTAGAAAAGAGGGTAGAAATGCACGAAAAATTCATGAAAGAAGCCATTAAAGAGGCAAAAAAGGCTAAAAACATCGATGAAGTACCAATCGGTGCGGTAATTGTCTATGAAGGTAAAATTATCGCCAGAGCGCATAACAAAAGAGAAACTAATCAATTAGCCACTTCGCACGCTGAAATTTTAGTTATTGAAAAGGCATGCAAAAAATTAAAGTCATGGCGTCTTGAGGGATGTTCACTATATGTAACCCTTGAACCGTGTCCGATGTGTGCGGGAGCAACAGTTCTTTCACGATTGGATAATGTAATTTTCGGAGCTAATGATCCCAAAGGTGGAAGTTTTGGGACCTGTTTCAATCTCAATGATGTACCGGGACTAAATCATTATCCGGTTATTATAAAAGGTATCCTTGAAGATAAATGCGCCCAACTTTTAAAAGACTTTTTCAGAGAAAAGAGAATCTCTAAGAAAGCGTCCATAGTAGTCGAATCATAAACTAAGCCTATTAAACAGACCTCTATTTTGGTATAATAACAGGGAAAGAAGGCGGATTTTATGAGCTACAAAGCATTATACAGAACATATAGACCTAACTCCTTCGACACAGTCGTCGGACAGCAACATATTGTGAAAACATTGCAAAATGCAATTGCATCTAATAGAATGTCGCATGCTTATCTTTTCTGCGGACCAAGAGGCACAGGAAAAACATCTGTTGCAAAATTATTGGCGAAATCCGTTAATTGCAGTCATCCGGAAAATGCTCCGTGTAATGAATGCGATAATTGCATCTCTATTCAAGCAGGAAATCATCCGGATGTAATTGAAATCGATGCTGCAAGTAATAACGGTGTCGACGAAATTCGTGATTTGATTGAAAAAGTAAAATATGCGCCGTTACAAGCGAAATATAAAGTCTATATCATCGATGAAGTTCATATGCTCTCACAAGGAGCTTTTAATGCATTGCTGAAAACATTGGAAGAACCTCCGTCACATGTCATCTTCATATTGGCAACTACTGAGCCGCATAAAGTGATCCCGACGATCATCTCACGTTGCCAACGATATGATTTTGTCAGAGTTAATAAGAAAGAGATTCAACAGCGAATTGAAGAAGTTTTAGTCAATGAAAATATCACTTATGAAGAGGAAGAGATCGGA
>Ga0209100_1001914_pt1 | contig 13526 bp, 14 predicted proteins | sample lystaG_FD_185480 | JGI IMG/M metagenome (GOLD analysis project Ga0209100, IMG submission 185480) | Glacier valley bacterial and archeal communities from Borup Fiord, Nunavut, Canada, to study Microbial Dark Matter (Phase II) -... | ecosystem: Environmental > Aquatic > Freshwater > Ice > Glacier ...
AACAACAGTCCGGACAATTTTAAATCGCCAACGGTGGAATGCGGGTTTCAGCATCATCACTGAGGCAAATACCAACGGTGGAATGCGGGTTTCAGCCTCTGCCTCAAAAAATGTCCGGAGTATTGGTTTAAGGATCGAGCTATTTTTTCAAAGTTAGCTCTGCCTCTGACTTGGAAAAAAAGATCCTGTCCACGGCAGGATGAGGGTTTGAGCCTTAAAATCTGCTCAAATTTTGTCTGGAGTATTGATCTAGAGGACTTCAAGAAATATGCTAAATATCTTGGCTCAATACTTTCTGAGGGAACAAATCGGATAAGATATGACGCGAAAACGGTTGGGAGTGGAGTATGACTGATCAAGATGCTAAAACCAACAGAGCCAGCTCGTGATATTAAAATGTCGTTCGCTTGAACTCGATACTTGTCGAGATCAGAGGGAGCATCCTGACAATATGGGACTGAATTCCAGTCTATTTGACCTTTAGTGATATCAGTCGTGCGTAGAAGTCTGACAACTCCTTTATCTATAGCTCTAGTTGTCCAACCATATTGACCACTGCCACAAATACTTCCAAAGCTAGTCACGATCCAATGCTGCGGGAGTTCACTCAAACTTCCACCTCCCAATCCTCAAGTCGCAACCCATCAACACGTCCGAATTCCCACGTATTGTGTGTCACCAGCGTTAGGTTATTTGCCAGGGCGATCGCTGCAATTTGCAAATCATAAGCACCGATCGGAGTTCCGGCACTGGCAAGCCTCGCCCGAATTTGACCACATACGATCGCAGCTTCATCCCAAAAAGGAAGCGAGGTAAACCGCTCCAAAGATTCCCGTTGCCGTTCCAGAGTTCGCGTTGGGTTGTTGCTCCACATTGCACCGTAGAATAGTTCGGCTTTGACAACCGAATACATCGCCATCTCTTCAGTGGAGGTAGAATTCAAGCGGTCTCGCACCGAAATCGATCGACCATTTAAATACATCACTCAAACATTCGTGTCCAATAGGTAACGCATTCTCTAGTCGAAAGCTCCGGCAAGATCATCATCAAGACTCTCTGAAATTCCTCGATCGTCAAGAGTGATGGGATCATCCGTACAGATGCCATAGAACTGCTCTAGCGATCGAGCATTTATCGTTGAAGATGGAACAGACTGATAAATTACCATCACTTCCACATCCCGTTCTCTGATTCCAACGGGAAGATCGAGATGGAGAATGCCATCTTGCCCAACATGCCGACGAACCTTAATGCTTTCCATCGTCGTTGACTCCACGATTACAAAATGACTTCTTCACCCAAGTTCTTGCAAAATTCCCTGCAAGTCTGCCATAGCTGCTTCCAGTTCATTCATCGCCTCTCGTGCGAGGATTGCAGGCTCAGGTAAATCACCACTATCCTCTTCGCGATCGTCCTTGAGTCAAGCAATGTCTAAATTATCGCCACGTTCAGCAATCCACTCGCGGGAAAATCTTCTGAAGCGCCCTTCCTCACCAGTATCAGTACGCTGTGCAAGACTAACGGCACCGCCCAATGGATCATCTCCAAACGCATCTTCAAACTCAGCAAAATGGTCACGCACCAACGATGTACGCTTACCCACCGTCTTTGAGGACGTTGCAGAGGTTCCAAAGCTTGGCAAATATGTCTTGGGTAGTACTCATAGAAAAAGATTGTACCTCTTGCGTAGTTGATCGCTACGTTAATCGCAAAGACGATTCTCCGTCTCCTGCCGTGTACTCAACTCCGATACACTGAAGAGCATTGGCATTATCATCATTCTTTACATGGCTTCTGTCTCACTCAATATCCCGCAGAGATAGACAGAACTAAGTGTGTCTTTAAAGTAACGCTGATCTGAATTCAATCTCTAACCCGTGGGGCTATGACTCAATCTTCTTCAACTCGTGTGATGTCGGGTGCAGATGCTGCTGATAAAGAGCTTAGAGACAATAGCGGCTTGTGGTCGGGTCTACTACAGCAGCTATTAAATCGTCAGTCGCTCTCTCAAGAGCAAGCGGCAACGCTCATGCACGGCTGGTTAACCGATGCCATTCCTCCAGCGTTGTCAGGGGCGCTGCTGATTGCTTTGCAGGCAAAAAGTGTATCTGCGGCAGAGCTAGCAGGCATGGCACGAGTCTTACAGCAGCAAGCGTCTCCATCTGCGATTTCTGCTACGCCGTTGATTGACACCTGTGGCACTGGGGGAGATGGGGCATCTACCTTCAACATTTCAACCGCAGTTGCCTTTGTTGCGGCGGCGGCAGGAGTTCGGGTGGCAAAACACGGGAATCGATCGGCATCCAGTCGAGTCGGGTCTGCCGATGTCTTAGAAGCGTTAGGAATTAATTTAGGTGCCCCGGCTGAAAAGATCCGATCGGCAGTCGAAGCTGTGGGCATTACGTTCCTGTTTGCTCCAGGCTGGCATCCTGCTCTAAAAGCCGTAGCGCCCACGCGACAGTTGCTCAAAGTGCGGACGGTGTTTAATTTATTAGGTCCGTTGGTCAATCCGCTGCGACCAAATGGGCAAGTGATTGGCGTGTTTGATTCAAGTTTGCTAGAACCGATCGCTCAAGCCCTCAACGCTTTGGGCACCAAACGCGCGATCGTGCTCCACGGTCGAGAACGCCTCGACGAAGCTGGGTTAGGCGACCTGACCGATTTAGCCATTCTGTCTGATCAGCAGGTTCAACTAGCGACGATCGATCCTCAAGCCCTCGGACTCACCCCTGCCCCGATCTCAGCCTTGCGTGGGGGAGATGTGCAAACCAATGCTGAGATTTTGCAAGCCGTGCTTCAAGGCAAAGGCACCCAAGCACAGCAGGATGTCGTCGCCCTTAACGCCGCTCTCGCTCTGCAAGTCGGAGAAGTCACGTCTGATTATTCAACCGGAATTGCGATCGCCAAGGAAGTTTTGATCTCAGGTGCCGCGTGGGAGACGTTGGAGCGATTGGTGAAATTTCTTCGTTAGAGATTCCTATCAGCCTGCACACTGCTGAAACTCGATCGTTTCTTGCTTGATTGTGAGGTCACAGCTTCCAAAGAAATCGTGACCTAAGAGCCGGACGGGTCCGATCGTCACAGGCACATCGCGAATGACACGAGTGCCAACCCGAATAGATTTGATCATCCCTACGGCGAATTCAGTTTGCCCAGCAGGAGTCATCCCAGTGGTCGAGCCGACAATTTTTGCGCCCAGAGCTTGCGCCATGTCGGGCGTGATCATGGTGCCCGATGCCCCCGTGTCTACCATCATGTCAAACTGACGACTGCCGTTAAACAATACGTCAATCACTGGGATACGACTCTGGCGATACTTAATTCGAGCGCGATAGCTGCCGCCGCCGCCCACACCAGACGCATTTGCCTCTCTCATCGCATCTGTAAGGGGCGCATCAACCACGATTTTAGACTCTAGAGTTTCCCCGCGATCGCGCCCCGTCTGGTCGGCTCGACTTTGTGCGAGGGCAAGACTGCGCTGATATTCGGCGAGTTTTTGATTGGCAAATTTTTTGTTAGGGTCAGCTCTAGGAACTTGTTTCAGCAGCCCGATCGCTTGTTGCCACCGACTGGCTACGAGTTTCCAATCGTCTGCTGACTGAACCGATTGGCTCATGCTTTTCGCGCTTTGAGCTTTGTCGATCGCTAACTGATACGCTTCGCTCTGGGGTGATTTCACCGATTTTGCAGCAGGACTGGCAATAGCCACAGGTGAAGACTTGGGCGGTGCTGAAGTGCCCTGATTAAGGCTGTTTGCGCGACTACACGCCACGCTACTAAAAGACAACACGCCCGCAACCAACCACAAAGAAATGCCAGATCGAGATAATTTCAGCATGAATTCGGCGAAAAATAATGAGTAAGGTCGTCGCTCCCCCAGACTTAGCATTCCCTGACGATCAGGGCAATCCATCCACTATCTCCGATCTCAGAGGAGCTTGGCAAAAGTGAGTTAAGAACAGCACAACCTAAAAGACTCGTGCGATAATGCCAAAGATCATTTTTGCACTCTCTCCCCTATGTCTCTTTCCGTTGCTCAACCCGCTTTGCTCGTGCTGGCAGATGGCACGGTTTATCAAGGTTTTTCGTTTGGTGCGTCTGGAACCACGATCGGAGAAGTCGTCTTCAACACAGGCATGACAGGCTATCAAGAAGTCTTGACTGATCCCAGCTATCGAGGGCAGATCGTCACCTTCACCTATCCCGAACTCGGCAACACTGGGGTCAACCCAGACGACGATGAATCGGCAGTGCCTCATGTGCGCGGCGTGATCGCTCGGAATGTCTGCGATCGTCCTAGCAACTGGCGATCGACTCAATCACTGTCAGACTACCTTAAGCAGCACAACGTCATCGGCATCTATGGCATTGACACTCGTTCTCTCACTCGCAGGATTCGATCGACGGGGGCAATGAACGGGGCAATCTCGACCGAAATTCTCGACTCCAGCGAGCTGTTAGAGCGGGTGCAGGATGCCCCCGGTATGGCAGGATTAAATCTCGTTAAAGAAGTCACAACCCCGGATACCTACGAATGGTCTGAGGTCACGGCTGCTGACTGGGAGTTTAGCCCGACTGCCCAACCGGGTAAAGACGTGTTTACGGTGGTGGCACTCGACTTTGGCATCAAGCGCAACATTCTGCGTCGGCTTGCCAGCTATGGGTGTCGCGTCGTTGTCGTCCCGTCTGACACGTCTCCTGAAGAGATTCTCAAACACAACCCAGACGGAATTTTTCTCTCGAATGGACCAGGCGATCCCGCTGCCAATCTTGACGGCATCGCAACGACAAAAGCCCTGCTAGCTTCGCAAAAGCCTGTCTTTGGCATCTGCATGGGGCACCAAATTTTGGGACTCTCGCTAGGGGCAGAAACCTTTAAGCTCAAATTTGGTCATCGGGGGTTAAACCAGCCTGCGGGATTGAGCGATCGCATTGAGATTACCAGCCAAAATCACGGCTTTGCGCTCTCCGCCGAGTCGCTGCCGGATGCCACGATCGAAGTCACTCACTTAAATTTGAACGATCGCACGATCGCGGGGCTGCGCCACAAGACTCTGCCTATGTTTTCGGTGCAATATCACCCCGAAGCCAGCCCCGGACCTCATGATGCAGACTACCTGTTTGAGCAGTTTGTGACAGCAATGAGAGAACATCGGGAGAGATAAGAAATCACCTCCCTAAAAAGAGTGGTAAATGCTTCCCAGAAGAGTGTATACTGAAACCTCAAATTCTTGGATTTTGGAGCTAGGAGGGTTCTATTCCTGAGCCACTTAACCTAACCGTAAGCTTGAGAGGCACTCGCGAAGTTAGGGATAATTATCAAATATTCCGCCTCACAGGTCTGCTAGACGCATTCTCAGAGCCAACCTTCCGTAAGGTGCTTACCAAATGCGTTGAAGATGGACCTAAAAACGTCATTTTAGATCTCTCGACGATCGACTTCATTGACAGTTCGGGTCTAGGTGCTTTGGTGCAAGTTGCCAAAAAAGCCCAGACTGCCGCTGGCACGTTACAAATCGTGACCAACCCTCGTGTGACTCAGACGGTTAAGCTAGTCCGCTTAGAGAAATTCTTGGCGCTGCAAACCTCTGTCGAGGTGGCAATCGAGAACGTCAAGGCGGCTTAAAGAATCGCTCTGCCACTCATCTGCTATCCAGCAACTCTGGATAGCTATCTTTTTGTGTCATGATAGACTCTTCATCGATTTGCAGCCTTAGTCCTCAGTTTTGAATGGGTTTGCTAGGATCAGTCCAAGGTCGATGTCACTGACCAAAAGGTGCCATTGGCAAGGTGAAATAAGCGTGTGACCCCAAATGAGTCAGGAGTTTCAGATATTTTAGAGAGCGGTCTAGCTGATTTGAGGCTTGATAGGCACCGACCCGAAACACTCTCATTTGCTCAGGTTCAGCGTCTTTCTCCTGCGGCGTTGGCATATATAGGAGATGCAGTTTATGAGCTTCACGTTCGACGCTGCTACCTATTTCCGCCAGTGCGTTTAGAGAATTATCACCAGCAGGTTGTCGCCCAGGTGCGGGCAGAAAGTCAGGCGAACCATTTACGATCGCTCGAACCCTACCTAACCAGCGAGGAGCACGCGATTCTCAAGCGCGGTCGCAATGCGGCATCTAACCGTCATAAACGCGTTGACCCCCAGATTTATCAGCAAGCCACCAGTTTAGAAACGCTCATCGGCTATCTTTACCTGACTGACTCGCCTCGTCTATTAGAATTGTTTAGCCTTTTAGAGCTTGTCGCGTCCCCCAAAGCAAATGGATAACGCCTTTTAGGGTTAAACCATTGCTCGATCGATCACCGAAACTTGTCAGGAATTTAAATCTATGTCCATCAATAAACGCGATTCTGACAATCAGGATCGATCCAGCAGAGACTCTGCGGGTAAACCCAAACTCAAAGGCAAGCGCATCATCGTCGGACGAAAGGGTCGCGCCTACGCAAAGCCTGACTCAGACCACGATCGGGGACAAGATCGCCCCGCCAAGAAATTTGAGCGAAACGGAAAATTCAAGCCCGAACGACCGTCTCGCAGCGAAAATGGTCGCTCTGAAGGCGGCTATCAGCGTCGCGAATTCAATTCCGACCGAGGCTCCGATCGTCCCGATACTCGCTCTGAAGGTAGCTACAAACCTCGCGAGAGCAACTCTGCAAAACCAAAGCTGCGATCAGGAGAACCGAGACGCTCAGACTTCAAGCCTCGTGAATCTAGATCTGACTTCAAACCCCGCGAACCCAGATCCGATTTTAAATCCCGCGACTCTAGACCTGACTTTAAATCTCGTGAGCCGAGACGGACAGACAGCAGATCGGACGACTCTAGACCTGACTTTAAATCTCGTGAACCCAGACAGGCAGACAGCCGATCAGGTGACTCTAGACCTAACTTTAAATCTCGCGAGCCGAGACGGACAGATGCTCGATCGGACGACTCTAGACCTTCTAGCTACAAATCTCGTGAGCCAAGACGATCGGACTCCAGACCCGACGACAGGCAATCGGATAGACCTGCAAAATGGTCTTCCTATGGGGCGGCAAAACCAGCCTCGTATGGCGGCGAAGTCAAGCGATCGTTCTATGGAGCCGATCAATTTGACCCTCAGGTTCCCGACGACGAAGAAGATAGCACTGATCTGATCTACGGGCGGCACACTGTTCTGGCAGCACTTCAGGGCGATCGCTCCCTCAACCGCGTTTGGATCACGTCTCGTCTCCGATACGATCCTCGCTTTCACACGCTGCTTACCGAGGCAAAAGCAAACGGCACCGTCATCGATGAAGTCGAACCCAACCGCCTCGACCAAATCACCAGTCGCGGAAATCATCAAGGGGTTGCCGCTCAAACCGCGCCTTATAAATATGTTGAGATGGGCGAACTGATTGAGAAAGCAAAAGCCGCCTCCGAGCATCCCGTGATTGTGGTTGCAGACAGCATCACCGATCCTCACAATTTAGGAGCCATCATCCGCACGGCTGAAGCCTTGGGTGCACAAGGGCTAGTGATTCCTCAGCGCCGAGCCGTCGGAGTCACCTCGACTGTGATGAAAGTGGCAGCAGGCGCGATCGAAAACTTCACCGTGGCACGAGTGGTTAACTTAACTCGCGCTCTAGAAGAGCTAAAAGAAGCGGGCTTTTGGATTTATGGCACGGCGGCTGAGTCGAGCCAACCCATTCACACTGTTGATTTTGCGAAAGCATCTGTTTTGGTCATTGGGGCAGAGGGCGAAGGACTCAGCCTAACGATGCAGAAAAGCTGTGATGTCTTGGTGTCCATTCCTCTTCAAGGCAACACGCCGAGCTTAAACGCATCGGTAGCGGCGGGAATGGCACTCTACGAGATTTATCGACAGCGCTGGGCAAGCACCATTAATATGAGTGCTTTAAAGAAAACGATGTGATTGAAAAACAAGAGGGAACCAATTTAACGATCTACGACGAAGAAATGGGTGAAGGTGCCTGCAAGATCTAGAACTCAAGGATTCTGAGTAGTCGGCTTTAAAGTGAGAAGGGATGAGTTGATTAAACTTGTCCCTCTTTTTTTATAGCGTTTGAACGACTTCGGGATGGTTGACTAACCAGCGATCGATATCTCCCAAAATCTGATCAGGAATCTCCCACGGCAGCAAATGAGCCGTATCTGGGTAGCAGTGGAATTCGCAATTTTGCAGCGATCGCACCATTTCTCGACTTGATGCAGCCGTGATGTGCCGATCTTTTTCTCCCGCTAACACTAGAGAAGGACACTGAATTCTATCGAGAGCGGACAGACGGTTATAGCCTTGCTGAAGGGCGACGTTCAGTGATCGGGTGGCAAATCCCGATGTTTTTAAGTAGGCAATCATCGCCTCGTTTGCCAGATATTCGTAAGTCGCAGGCGTGTGAGTTTGCACTAAATGGCGAAACAGCGATCGCTTCCCAAACGTGTCAATATTCCACTGCCAGCCCGGTTGCAGTCGATTCAAAATTGCGGCAACCCCTGTATAAATATTGTCCTGCAAGCTAATCGGTGGATGATCGCCCCACGGACGCGCTGAAGTCGCCACCAAGATTAGTCCGCTCACCCGTTCTGGGAATTTCAACGCTAACTCGACGGCTAAAATTCCGCCCAGCGACCATCCTAGAACGAGACAGCGATAGACATCGTAGCGATCGAGCACCGCTTCTAAATCAGTCAAGTGATCGATCATCAAAAAATCCTGCTGCGTCCGGCTGTCTCCATAGCCGCGCAGGTCAGGCGCGATCGTATGAAATCGCTGAGACAAGTGGCGCGTAAACACCGACAAACTTCGTCCTGCTCCAGGGTGCCCGTGCAGACACAAAATCGGGAATCCATTTCCTTCAGCCAGAACGTTGAGTTTGACGGCTGGCGATCGCTGATCCATGTTGAGGTGCCTCAAAGCGCTAACGGTGTTTATCAATGGTTTCTAATCTCAATTTTGATGCACAATTTATGCCAAATGCCATAGTCTGTCTGGCATTCATCGTTTATTATGAACTCAGAGATTGAACCCCAGTCTCATTTGCGATCGACCTACTAACAAAAGGAGTCACTTGAGCTATGGCAGACCCAACCAACCATAACGACGCTGGCGAAGTCGCTCCCAGCACGGTTGAAAAGCAAGCTCCCGATGTGGCAGAAGACAACGCACCCAGCACCTCGTCTCCCGAAACGACCAGCATTCCGACTGCCAACGCGCCTGACCCAACTGCTGTCAACGCCGAAGACAATCCGAATGCGGTGAAGCCGAAGGCAGGAACCAACGAAGAAACGACTCTTAGTGAAGAAGCGGTCAAGCCAGCCAAAGCCAAGAAAGAAAAAGCGCCTGCTCTAGAAGATAAGCCCTTTACTGAGTTTGTCCAACAAGACTATCTGCCTGCTCTCAAACAGGGACTTGCGAAGATGGGCGTGACCGACCTCGACCTCGCGTTTGCGAAAAAGAAAATTCCCCTCAAGGGATACGAGTCGAATGAGTCTTGGCAAATCGTCGGTCAGTGGAAAACGTCTAGACAGCCTCGACAGTTCAATATCTATTTCTTCGATGAGAATATTAATGGTTTAAAAGGGTTCTCGTGTGACGAAAGCACTGGCAAACCCAGCACGTTGGAATCTTTTTTGATCGACGAACGTAAAGTCACCCTAGATCTTTTGGTCTTTGGTGCCGTTCAACGTCTGGATGGTCAAAAGTGGCTGGCGAGAAATTAGCCGTCTTATTCGGATGATGTGAAGGGACGTTCTGTGAAATGTCCTTTTCCTATTCTCACAGGTCTACATCTCTTTAAAGTCATACACGACAACGCCTGTTTCTGGATCGTTGCCAATTTCCGCATAGCCAGTTCTCAGCATTTCTTGCAGCATTTTCTCAACCTGGAAGAAGCTCAGACCTGTGGCGATCACTCCTTGCGTTACCGAAAGTTTACCGCCTCTTGCTTCTGCGGCTTTTAGCAGGTCAACGATCGCCTGATTTCGATAAGTCTGCAAGCTCAGTGGCTCGACTACACGATGAATTTCAATCTCGTTGGGTGTTATCCCTGACGTTGAGGCATTTAGACGGTTAGAAAGCTTGACATTGTGCGCCTCAACCATTTTGGGAATAAGAACTAGGTCAATCAAATGCCCCACTCCGAACAATCCACCGCTACACAGCCAAAGCAAACCCGTCCAGATCTTGCCGTTGTAGAGGCGATGAAGCCCTGACAGTCCGACTAATCCGCCCAACCAGAGAACGTAAGCGGTGCCAACTTTGTTCATATCTTCACGCGTTTTTAGAAGGCTCTCGTTCCTCATCATAGAAACTTTGCTCTTAATATAGGAGCCGATGAGACAAATTTTTGGCATTTTGCGATCGCAGACTGCCCAAATCTGTCTCCTTGTTGCAACTCTTAACAAAAAGCGCTTTTTTGCTTACCTCCTAGCTTGGTAGACTAGGAAGCGTATCCAGACTGCATTCCTGTATCCGCGTGACGCGATCGGCGTATTGAGATGTTGCATCAACGCCCACCCTGTAGCCGCAGAAGTTAGACCAAGAGCAATTATCATCATGGTAGATTCCCTTAAGAGACCTGGCTTTGAAGAACTCCGCCCTGGAATTAAAGTTCCAGCCAAGGAAACCATCCTCTCGCCAAAGTTCTACACCACAGACTTTGACGCGATGGCGAAGATGGATATCTCGCCCAACGAAGATGAACTGAGAGCGATTCTCGAAGAGTTTCGGGCTGACTACAATCGCCATCACTTTGTGCGCGATGCCGAGTTTGACCAATCGTGGGACAACATGGATTGGGACACTCGTAAGCAGTTTGTAGAATTTTTAGAGCGGTCTTGCACCTCCGAGTTTTCTGGCTTTCTGCTCTATAAAGAACTCAGCCGTAAGCTAAAAGATAAAAGCCCGTTGCTGGCAGAATGCTTTGGGCTGATGGCTCGTGACGAAGCCCGTCATGCTGGCTTTCTCAACAAAGCGATGTCAGACTTTAATCTGTCGCTCGATTTAGGGTTCTTGACCAAGAGCCGCAAATATACCTTCTTTAAGCCAGAATTTATTTTCTACGCGACTTATCTCTCCGAGAAAATCGGCTACTGGCGCTACATTAGGATTTATCGTCATCTTCAAGCCAATCCTGACAAGCGGATCTATCCGATCTTCCGCTTTTTTGAAAACTGGTGTCAGGATGAGAATCGCCACGGCGACTTTTTCGACGCGATCATGAAGGCGCAACCGCAATATCTCAACACCTGGAAAGCACGGCTTTGGTGTCGGTTCTTCCTATTGGCGGTCTTTGGCACGATGTATATCCGAGACACTCAAGAACCTGGCTTCTATGAAGTGTTGGGGATTGATGCTCGTGAATATGAGACTTACGTGATTCAGAAGACGAATGAAACCGCAGGGCGAGTGTTTCCGGTGATGTTGAACGTAGACAGCCCAGAGTTTTATCAACGCCTGGATGTCTGTGTGCAAAACAACCGCGACTTGGCGACGATCGCTACGTCTAAAACGCCTAAAGTGCTGCAAATCTTTCAGAAGCTGCCTCTTTATGTCTCAAACGCGTGGCAACTGCTGCGGTTGTATTTGATGAAGCCGATTAACTCTGCTGTGGCTCAAGGTGTTGTGCGCTAGAAGATTCGTTGATTTTTGCTTGAAGGCGGCTCTGATGAATCGGAGCCGCTTTTTTGTGTGGATTTAACTGTTGTGCCAATTTCACTTTTGAATGGGGCAGATTTTATGTCATGGCAAAATCGGCAAGACGTTTCGGTGAAACGTCTCTACAGCGTCGGGTGAATTCATTATCTGTTGCATTCATTGGTCGATTTGGGGTCAGACCATTCATCGAGCAGCGCTTCTAGAGCCGCTTTCATCTCGTTAGGGTTAGTCGTGGTTGTGCCAAATTGACGAACGACGATGCTGGCGGCGAGATTACCTAAAACGGCGGCTTCCCAGAAAGTTGCTCCGGCAGCGAGACCGAGGGTGAGGGCAGCGACGACGGTATCGCCTGCACCTGTGACATCATAGACATCGGTGCGGTTGAATGCGGGAATGTGCTGTTCGGTGCCGTCGCGATCGAACAACGTCATTCCCTGATCGCCTCGCGTAATCAAAAATTGCTGTGCCTGGGTGATGTTTAATAAGTCTCGTCCCGCCTGAGAGAGGGTGACTGCATTTGTGATCTTGTAGCCCACTGCGAGTTCTGCTTCGGGCAAATTGGGCGTAAAGAGCGTCGCTTTTTGGTAGCGATCGAGTCCAACCTGAGCGTCAACGATGGCGAGAGGATGAGTCAGCACTGCATCAATCACAGGCTGCGTAAGAGTGCCATCGCCATAGTCAGAACAGACGATCGCATCCACCGTTTTAACCTGCTGATAAATGTAGTCTGCAAGCTGCTGCTGAAGGTCGATCGACGGCAGATCATCAGACTTGCGATCGATTCTCACAATCTGTTGCGTAACAGACTGACGAGCGTGTCCAGAAATGCGAGTTTTGGTGATAGTGGGACGATCGGGATCAAGAAAAACGCCCTGCGTGTCAATTCCTGCGTCTAGAAAGATCTGCTGGATGGATTGCCCCTGCTGATCTTTGCCCAACAGACCGACTGCTTTCACCGTGGCTCCCAGTTGAGCAAAATTGTAGACCGCATTGGCTCCACCTCCTGGAACCTGCCGCGTCGTTTCGTGCCGCAAAATCAATACCGGAGCTTCACGAGACACCCGCTCAACCTGTCCCGTCATGAATTCGTCTAGGGTCAAATCGCCGACAATCAGAATTTTTGCCTGAGAAAACTGATCGATCAGGTGAAATAAGCGATCGACAGATTGCCGAAGTTGAGCGGTGAAAACAGCATCTAGGGACATAGGAAGTGATTCGTAGCGATCGACGTTCCATTGTCGCTCACCTGGGAACGTTTTTAACGTCACTCTTGGGTCAGGATGAGCGCCCCAAAACTGAAAAGGTCGATCGCTAACTGATGATCTTTTGCTTCAAATTGCTCACCCATCCACGATCGCCAATTGCCATCTGCCGGAAACGAAGAAATCGAGTAGTTCTCGTAGGGCTGCTCTGAGAAATTAAGAGTGATCATTCGATCGCCTGTTTCAGCCCAGCGCACAAAAGTCAACACTTTGTGATCATCGAGCGCAAGACTGTTTGACTGCACCCGAAACTTATCGTGATAGCTGCCATCATCTAGATCAATCTACGTGCGAAAATAACCATCCTTTCGTTTCTGCATCGGCACCTCTTGCCAGTCAGAAAAAGAGCCAATCAGAGAGACCGATTGATTGTTAGGAGCAAAAAGTTTGAACTTGATCGGACTTGTCATAGCTGCTTGCTGTGATTAAAAAATGGAAAACATAGGCGATGTGCAATTTTTTCTTGACCCTTTTTTAAGGCAGAGCTAATCTGTTGCAGAAAGAAAAATAGTGCAGCCCTTATTCCTACATTTCACCTTAGCTAGGTCGCCATTGGAGTCAGACGAGAAGACAGGGTTTCAAGATTTTTATTTTTCGGATAGATCAGCCCTGC
>Ga0209100_1001915_pt1 | contig 13519 bp, 33 predicted proteins | sample lystaG_FD_185480 | JGI IMG/M metagenome (GOLD analysis project Ga0209100, IMG submission 185480) | Glacier valley bacterial and archeal communities from Borup Fiord, Nunavut, Canada, to study Microbial Dark Matter (Phase II) -... | ecosystem: Environmental > Aquatic > Freshwater > Ice > Glacier ...
GTTTATTCAAGACAGTTTAGTTAAAACAAAAGTATTAATAAATGATAATCAGAAATGTATACATAGATTTTATTTTGATACTTTCGTTGATTCTAAAAATCCACGCATAGAAGTTGTTATTACCGAGTTGACTAAAGAACAATCAAAAATGAACCTTTATGAAATATTAAAGGAAGTTGTAGAGGTAGGTGATTAGATGGCAGAGGATAAGAAAGAAAAAATATATTATTGGCTCCGGCTTGATAGAAACTTCTTTAAGCGTCACGATATCCGGATAATTGAAAATATGGAGAACGGTAAAGACTACGTACTGTTTTATATGAAACTACTTCTTGAAAGTATAGATCATGTTGGATATTTAAGATTTAACGAATTAATACCTTATGACGATTCGATGCTATCAACAGTTACTAATACTAATATTGACATTGTAAGAAGTGCGGTTAAGCTTTTCCGACATTTAGATTTAATAGAGGTTTTAGACGACGAAACCATTTATATGACGGAAATAAATAAAATGTTAGGTGAAGCAAAGTCCACCGACAGGGTACACAGATTTCGTGATAAACAAAAACAGTTAGCTATTGAAACGGTACGAAACGTTACAGAAACGGAAATTGAAACGAAGATAGAGTTAGAGAAAGAGATAGAGATAGATATAAAGAAAAAGAATAGTCACTTCGTTCCACCTTCCCTAGAAGAAGTAAAAGTTTATTGTGCTGAAAGACATAATCAAGTAGATGCAAGTAAGTTTATAGACTTTTACACTTCTAAAGGCTGGATGGTAGGTAAAAACAAAATGAAAGAATGGAAAGCTTGTGTTCGTACATGGGAAAAAAGCGAAATAAAAGGTAAACCACAGGATAAGCCAAAGACCACTAATAAATTTAATCAGTATCCACAGAGGGCATATACATCAGAGGATTATGCATCACTAGAAAAGAAATTATTAAATAAAGGATTATAGGAGGGATTATGAAAATTGGGCTTATAGACGTAGATGGACATAATTTTCCTAATCTACCTTTAATGAAATTATCAACATGGCACAGGCAACAAGGTGATCAAGTTGAAATGTATGATCCAATGTTTAGCGGTCATATGGATAAAATTTATATGTCAAAGGTATTCACCCTTACGCCAGATTACGAATATTGCTTAGATGCTGACGAAATTGTGAAAAGTGGTACAGGGTATTTTTATCCAGACGGTGGCTGTCCATTGCCGCATGAAATAGAGCATATTTATCCAGACTATAGTCTCTATGGGATAACAGATACAGCATATGGATTTATGACAAGAGGATGCCCAAGAGGTTGTGATTTCTGCATCGTGGGTAAAAAGGAAGGATTAAAAAGTCATAAGGTAGCCGACTTACCAGAATTTTGGAAAGGGCAAAAATACATTGAATTACTCGATCCTAATCTACTCGCCTGCAAGGAGCACAGGGAATTATTGCAACAATTGATAGATAGTAAGGCTACGGTCAATATCAATCAAGGAGTCGACTGCAGACTACTCACAGAGGATAATATAAACCAATTTAAACAGATCAAGTTATCAAAAATACATTTTGCATGGGACAACATATCAGACGGAAGCAAGGTATTACCAAAACTAACACTGTACAAGAAAATGACAGATTGCGACATGAGAAAAACTATTGTATATGTCTTAACTAATTTCAACAGCACTTTTGAGGGAGACTTAGAAAGAGTCTATAAAATCCGCGAGGTTGGCATGGCGCCGTACATAATGATCTATGATAAGCAATCCGCACCGCAGAACGTAAAAAAACTGTCAAGATGGGTAAATAACCGGTTTATATGGTTTGCCGATCTAAATGCAAAGTTTGAAGATTACAAATAAATTAAGGAGGGGCTTAGATGATAATTAACTGTATTACAGCCGAGCAAATCTTACTAAAGCGAAATATCAAGGCGAACGAGTGTAAACCTCTGATATGTGAGTATAAACCTTACTGTGACAAACCGGAAGATATGACTTGCGGAGAATATATCGTTTCAAAAATTGAACGGAGGATTAATGAATGAATACATACACCTTATACAAAGACAACAAATTAGTCAAAAGAAACATAAAGATAGACGAACTCACCAAAATAACAGGAATACATAAAAGCAACGTAACAAGAGAAATCGCCACAGATTACAAAGGATTTTATTTTACATTAGACGAAAGAGAATCATCCGAAATTTTAGAAAATATTCCTTCAGAGATAGTCAGAGAATGGAACAATATGAGAAAGGCAGCGGACTTATTACGAAATGGAGGACACATTGTAACCAAGCGGAAGAAAGGAAAAATCATTCGGTATGTGGTGGGGAAGAAATGAAATGTAATATGGACTGCTTTCACTGTTATTTTCCAGATTGTATCAATGACGATTTATCTGAAGAAGAATATCAATCAGACGAAGTAGAAAAATTCATTATGGATAAGCCACTCACCAGAATAGAAAAACAGAGAATTTATAACAGAAATCACATAAGGCAGAAAAGGTCAGAAAATACAAACCATGCCAGAGACTATTATATAAGGCACAGAGAACATGAGATACAGCGTAATACTCAATGGAAAAAAGATAATAAAGAATATGTCAACGCTTATCAGCGAGAAAGGTACGAGAAAAACAAAGAAGAAATGTGCCGTAAACGGAGAGAGTATAGGGCGAGGGTTAAGGAAAGGCAGGCAGGATAATGAATGCTCAAATGTCAATATTTGATTTTTTGACAGAAGCAGAACCGCAAGAAGGACCAGAACTTAAAAAAGGCGTTACCGTATATAAACTTATTCTTGATGTGATTGAAGAAGGAATAGTAGAACGCTTTTGGAAACTTTCAAAAGGTTATGGATATTCAGCTAAAAAACCTAAAGGTTGTTATTTTTCTTTCTGGTCTCCCAATATTGGAGAAACTGTATTCACAAGTAAATTAAGAGCCACAGAAGAATCCGAGAAGTTGAGAAATACATATAAGGTTATTCGCGCAAAAGATATGGAGATAATTAAAGAAAAAAATTATATCGAGGCAGTAGACGACAGCAGACAAAATATAACCGAGACGATAAAGCTACTCAAGGGTAATATGATTTATTTCAAAAGATATCCATGTTATCCATTTCTTGAAATTTACAAAAGTGAAGGGTCGGCAGAGAAACGCTATAAGGAAGCGCTAAAAGAAATTACACAGGCACATGATACTAATAAAACAGGCAGTATTGAAACAGACAGCGTGCCAGCACTAGATATGTATTTAGCCAGTACAGGGTTATGGTCCGATTATCAGTATGCGGAGTTTAACCATCCTACTTTAAGATACTAATAACCAATTAAGATTTGCATAGGAGGGGTAAGTTGAACGGTCAATTATCACTATCGGAGGTTTTCCCAAAGAATATCCCGAGTAAAGTTTTAATGAAAGAGGACAGCCTCGATGGATATATCTTTATCTGCCCAACTTGCAAGACTTACATATGCGGAGGAGATTGCAGGTGTGGGCAAACGATTGATTGGAATCCACCGAGATTGATGTACACAGGAAAATATAAATATTAGGTTTAGCGGTTTATCCGCAGAAGGAGTAATTATGAAAATATTAAAAGTAATTAAAAGAGTTTCACATTTTGACAATAGGGATTTTAAACACATCGGTTGGTTATTTGGCGTAATGGTTAAGAAATTTATTAAAGGCGAATTAACCGAAGCAGAGGATGCTTGGATATTTATAAAAATGCACCTTGAATATGATTCCACAAGAATAGATAAAAACGGCGAGGAGGAACAAAATGTTAATCAGGAGCCAAGATAAGTTACAGCTAATACCTTTAGAAATTGGCTATGTATCAATAAACTATAGCGATAAAAAGAACTTAATATTTTGCGGTACAGTAGGAGAAGAAAATTACACAGCCATCGGAAGATATTCTACCGAAGCCAAGGCAATTAAGGTACTTGATATGATACAAGGTTATCACTCGGAACTAGAAAACAATAGAATAAATTTCCAAGGTTATATGCAACCAACATTCCGGATGCCATCAGATGAAGAAGTGGAAGTATAGCCATGGGAAAACGAAGAGTAGACAACCTACGAAGTCCATCAGAAGTAAGACTATCAAGCGAAACTCATTATTACGGATATGTAAAGAAACCAAGTAAGATTAACCCTATATTTTTAAGGGTGCCAGATTATGGGACAAAGAAAGAGGGGTAAGGATGAGATTAATTGATGCAGATAGATTTAAGAAGCAGCTGTCGGCCATGGCAATAAAAGAAAATCTTAATATTGATAAGGTCAGTGCCATGATAAAACTGATTGACAGCCAGCCGACCGCCTATGATGCGGATAAGGCTATAGAACGGTTAGAAGAATTACAGCAATATTTTATCTACTCCAATACAGATTTAGTTAAATTATCAGAGGTTATTGAAATTGCGAAAGGAGCTGTCAAGGATGAATGATATTGAAAGAGCAATAGAGTTGATAAAAAATATGCTACCCGAAAAAGTAAGCTATGCAAATTTAGTAGGAGCATCTAATTGTTACGGAGATAAATATGTTTACGAAGAACCCGAACCGTATGCGTTAGAGTTGGCAATATCCTCACTTGAAAAGCAATTAAATAACGGATGGATACCAGTATCAACGGGACGGTTGCCAGAGGAACCAACACAAAGAGTAAATGTTACTCTTAAAAACGAAATGGTATTGGAAGTATGGTATATAAACAACGCATTCAAATTCCATGAACCACTAGGCTGCGGAGGGCTAGAGAAAGTAAATGACTATAATCCGGTAATCGCATGGCAACCACTACCAGAACCATATAAGGAGGGAGAGTAGATGGTATTTCATGATTATTGGACTTGCGATGATTGCCAGAGTCCACATTACGGAATGTGCGAACAATGTGGGAAATGTGGTAGAAAATTTGAGGGAACTGAATGCGTGAATATTGAGGATTACCCACCGAGCGAAGAAGATTAATTTATCAATGGTAAGTAACTGCAAATTAGATTTGTCGAATTAAGAAAGGGAAAACAGTATGGACAAAATGAATAATGAACAAGCACTTGAAATTATAAATTCTTGGCACGGGGAGGACGGCGAGAGCGATAAGGCAATTGAATTAGCGGCATTAGCTTTAGAAAAGCAAATACCAGAAAAATTAAACAATGGTCTTTGCCCAACATGTAACACGTACGTAATGAGTTGCTCTGATTGTGGTGATTTGCTGTATATAGAACATTGCAATGAATGCGGTCAAGCACTTGATTGGGATGGATATAAATAAACAATGGTAAGTAACTGTAAATTATATTTAGTGGAGGAAACATTATGGATTATTTATTAGTGCCAGCAACCGATGAAATTAAAGAAGCAATAAATAAGTGTAACGAAGATGCTTGCGATGAAGAATGCACCTGCTATATGAAAGATGATTGTATAAATAACTATCACAGATTAAGCGAAATAACCGATAAAATGCAGAACGCGATAAATGAATATGCTAGATGTGCAAATGTAAAAATAGGAGAATTTTATCCAAACTTAGACCGAATGCAAACAATGGAATATGCAAAAGGAATTATAAGAGAAGTATTAGAAACCCAATAATTAGTAACTGTAAATTAAGATAGGAGGGTATGTATGATTGATACAAATTATGAACTAGAACTATATAGGCTATGCGCCAATAACGAGGGAAGCGATTCTTGTTACGTAGCAGAAATGGGATGGATTTCAGATGATGAATTCTGCATTTGGGTACCTTATATGTGGGTGGATGATTTTATGCAGGAATTTAAAGGAATTTTCGGATATGAAGCTTTTGACGATGGAGGATTTGACGCAAATATGCAATCGGATGGTATATGTATTGATTTATGCAAGGCAGTAGGCGGTTATATGGATATAGAAAAAGTATTTTCTAAAGAAAAATATCAGCATTAATTTGATTTATCAAGAAGGGAGATAGTGGGGGTATATGTTAACACTGCCAATAAAAAAGAAATGGTTCGATATGATTTTAAGTGGAGAAAAGAAAGAAGAATATAGAGAGGCAAATAATTATTATTACAAACGCTTCACGAATTTATTTAATAATTTTGAAGATGACATAAAAGAAGTTTGCTTTCGAAATGGATATTCTTCAAAGTCACCATCGTTTATTGCAAAATGTTCTTTTCGTTTAAAAACTGGAAATCCAGAATGGGGAGCAGAACCGGATAAGCAATATTATGTGCTGAAAATACTCGAGGTTAATTTGATTTATCAAGATGGGAGATAAATCATGAAATTTATAATTTTAATTATTGATGGACATATGTACCGTATAGACCAAGATGGATATGTAACAGATGTAGACACCGAAACGTTGGCAATGTGAGAAGGGAGATAAAGGATATGGAAAGATTAATAAGCCAAAAGGAAGCTACAGAAATTAAAGAAATGAAAGAACGAAATAAACACAGCTGTCCTCATTATGTAGAATATTTGGAAATAAAAATCCATGAAGAATATGAAAAGAGGGATAACGATGGAGCGGTTAACAGTAACAGAAACTAAATTTTTGGCACCTATAGCTGCCAGTAAAGAGCAATTAATAGCCGAGATTAAAAGACACCAGAAATATTATGACAGACTTGCAGAATATGAGGATGCAGAGGATAAAGGGCTATTGATTAAACTTCCAAGCGAAACAGACAAAGGGGATATCACATACATATATGGTGGGTCGGTATGGGTTGTAAGATTAGAGCATATCGGCAACGTTATCAGCAAAAGGAAAGTAACTAAGTTTTACCCTAATTATGAAACCGCAGAGGAAGCATTGAAAGGAAGTGTATCGCAATGAGAAACACAATTGAAATATTAATATTAATATTCTTTTTTGTTGATTGCCTCACCGGAATATCATCATTTTTTAGAATTAAGAAAGTCATAAAAATGGATACTGAAAAGAGAGTTGAGGAACTAAGAAAACATTCGCACCTGGTATACGATGATTACTCAATTGATCTAAAAACTGCAATCGAAATTGTGCGGAAAGGGAGTGTATCAGAATGAAACCAGAGTCAGAAAGATGTAATATGTGTAAGGATGAAGACACTATAAAATGTGAAACGTGCGAATACAATGGGAAACCAAAGGAGGTAGACGATGCCACTATGGATGAATAACGCAATGTGGTTTCTTCTAGGGGGATGGGCAGGAGCAATCATAAGTTTAATCACAATATCATTATGCACGGCAAGCGCAAAATCTAACGCCGAGGACGAAATAGCAGAGAGGCTAAAGGAATTATTAATCGAGGAAGAGCAGAGGATAAAGGGGTGATGATACGTGCCAAATAAAAGAGATTTAAAGCTAGATAAATACGGAATATCGGGGCATAGATACGGAGAACTCAAAAACTACTGTCTACAATATACCGAATGGCGAGATGAATTGAAATATAATACAACTACAGTAGGTAGTAAAGTAATAACGGATATGCCAATATGCCACGGTCCAGGGAATCCAATGGAAAATCTAGTTGAGAGACGGATGGAACTAGAAGAGAAGTGCGCACTAGTTGAACAGAATCTAATTAAGGCTATCGGCGATCTGTATAACGGAGATATGGAAGAATTATATCCAAGGGTATTAAAGTCTATCATTAACGACCATATCAGTTATGCATATCTTGATGATGTGTGCAATATACCATGTGGGTGCAACAAGTATAAGGCGATAAGAAGATATTTCTATTTTCTGTTAAGCAAGAGTAAGAAGTGAGTAAAATAAGATTTAGAATACAAACCGGAAGGAGCTCCTATATGAAATGTTCGAATTGCCGATTTTACGATATGAACGATACGACAAATGCATTTGGAACATGCGAACCACAGGATACAGATTATCATTGCGCACACGAATGTAATCTGTCAAAGAACGAAATTAAAGAGTTAGAATCTCTTACAGAAAAAAACAAACAGATAAGAGAGTGTATTACTAAACTAAAATGTATCAAAGTTAACCCCAATAGTACATACTTTCATGATAATGTATAAGATGCAAGTAACCAAACAAGCTTACAAGGACCTCCTAATATACGGTTATCGCAACGAATAGAAACGATAGCCGATTTCCCCAAAGGGGAATAGAATAACTTTATGGTAAAAAGGCATTCTGACTATTCAATAAATACCATAGCCAGGGTGCTTTTTTGTAATAGTCAAAAGATACACAGAGAGTAACTTATGTTAGGGCATACTCCTAACACTCTCCATAACTATAAACAAGGCATGGCGAAAAGCTGTGCCTGTTTTATTGCAGAAATGGAGAATTTAAAATGAAACACGATAAAAGGTTGCGTAGTATTTGGAGTAACATGAAACAGAGATGCTACAATGAAAAAATGTTTGGATATAAATATTATGGCGGAAGAGGAATAATTATATGCGAAGAGTGGAAAGAGAGTTTTTTAAATTTTGAATCATGGGCGTCAAATAATGGATATTCAAACACATTAACACTAGATAAAATAAACAACGATAAAAATTATTCTCCATCAAACTGCAGATGGGTGTCAATGAAAGAACAATCATTAAACAAAAAAATGTATAAAAATAATACAACGGGTGTTAGGGGTGTTTATATGAGAAGGAATGGTAGATACAGGGCAGAAATAAAAGATTATGGGAAAACAATTGTATTAGGGCTATTTGATGATATAAACGATGCTATGACCGCAAGAAAGCAGGCAGAGTTAAAATATTACGGTAAATTGTTAGGCTAAAATTTAGGCAAGCTGCCAATTAAATTATAAAGACCTACAAGAGCGTAGGCAATCAAGGACGCCTGAGACATGATCTCGTAAGGGTGTCCTTTTAGTATGCAAATAAACACAAAAATAATTTTAATTACCCTATTGACATGTACCGTACTTCGCAGTACAATGTGATTAAGAGTTGAGGAAATCAACCGACAAATCATATGGAGGAAATGAAAATGAAAAAATTTATATTTGAAAATGATTTTAGAAAAATAGTAGTAGAAGCTGAAAACTATCATAATGCAGTAGATATCATCGAGGAAGAATATGATCTGGCGGTGGATATTAATATTGAATACGCTGGTATAGAAAAGTAGCGTCAAATTATGATTTAACCCACCCAAAGGTTTTCGGTCAACCATAAACCGATTAAATTCACAATACCACAAAGGGCGGGGAAAGACAGGAGAACCAAATGCCATCATCTAAACAAGGTCAAGCAAGCATAACGATAAGATGTACAGAGCAAGAGCATAAAGAGATAGAGAAGAAAGCAAGTAGCCACGGATTAAGCATAAGCGAGTATATAAGACTAGTAGCATTAAATGCAAAGATAACAGTAAGAGCAGAACAATAGAATAGGAAGTATAAAGGGATCTCAATGCGAGGTTCCTTTTATTATATAGGTTAGCAAACAACAACGGACGACACAGCAACAAAAGATAGGACTAAAGGCCTATGTACTACCACTTATAATCATGGTATTATGTAAATGTCAGCAGGGCACAACAGCCCCTGAACATTTGGAGGTATAACATGATAGCAACATACACAAACAACACAAACGAATTTCAAATGGTAGCATCACAGGAAACAGTATTATTTACAGGAACATTAACAGAATGTGAAAAAGAATTTAACAAATGCGATGAAGACTGCAATTACAATGGTAAACATTATTATGCAGTAGAAATAGTAGCACCAGGTGAAACGGTTTCATGTGAATATGAAGAGACACAAACAACAGAAGTAAAAAAATTCAATTGGAGTGAGTTACTCGGCGGTGGAATGAATGCGTAAACAATATTGCACACAAAACCACGGAGATTGTGAAAGTTGTAGCCTAGTAAATTATAATAGGGATTGCAGAAATGTACCATTGGGCCGATTAACACCAACAGAGCAGAAAATATACAACCTAGTTATACAGGGCGAAAAGAATAAATTCATAGCGGATCAATTAGAAATTAAGGAACGGACCGTAGAAACACATATGCGGAGTATATTAATAAAAACAAAGTGTAAGAATAGAATACAGTTGATTATAAAGGAACTTCAGAAATGAGGTTCTTTTTATTATATAGTAAGTAGGTGATAAGCAATGAAGGGACTAGCAGTACAAGAAGTACAAGAGCCTACAAAGGCCACAGAGACAATAACAAAGATAGTAGGAAGTAAATACTACACTCATGTATTGCCAAGGCTAGAAGATGTATATAGATGGCTGTGTGAGGGAATGACAGAGTATTCTATTGCTGACGAATTAGGGATATGCCATAACAGTTTGATTGAATATAAGAAAGAATATAGTGAGATTATTGAGGTCTACACACGAGCGCGCACACAGAGAAATTCCCTGGTAATGAATTCTATGTTCTCCAAGGCAAACGGTGTAAAAGAGCCAATAAACAAGGTTAAAGTCCTTAATAATGGGGATATAATAGAGTATACAGAGGAAACCTACATACCACCAGATGTAAACGCTGCCGATCTATACCTACGGAACAATTCAGATGATTACAAGTCCGCAAAGGCTGATACAGGCGGTCTTACATTAATACAGAACAATATACACCTTCCTCAATTACAGGAGCAATTAAAGCAGATAGACGACCAATTAAAGCTACTAGATGCAATAGAGACAACATATATAGAGGCTGAATAGTAACTATTCGATAAACACAAGTTTTGCGAATAGTCCATATATTACCATATATCAAGCAAACCCTTATAAACAGGGCATTGTAGCGATTACATACTATACATTACACACTCGTAACTATTCACATAACACTTTATGCATAGGATAAATGCATAATATACAGTGATATACACATGGAATGCATATATATTAATGTGCCATAACACACCAATACTTTATAAACATACATGCAAATGTATAGAAGTGTTAAAATATAGCCATTAATACAAGATATTATGCAATTGATGTTATAAATATGCAGAAACACTACTAAACAGACAAAATAGAAGAAAATAGATGGGGTAGGCTCCCATTGCCCGGCACCCTTGTAGTACTATACTAGCATCCGACAACCCACAATTTTTTTAAATAAAAGTACTTCAATCCAATTTATCCCAAAAATATAAACAAACATCTGATTCGAAAGGAGATAATATCATGAACGATAATAGCATGAACAAAGAATTTAATGAGGCTTGTAAACCACTGGTAGACTTTCTTTACAAATATGGAACCCCACATTCAACAATAGTAGTTACACAAGCAGATGCACAATTTTCAAACGGGGAATGCGCCACGGTGTTCGAATTAAGAGACTAGGATGTTACTCCATTCCAATTATATACAACAGACGAGGTGTTATACATGAAACCAATAGAAAAAATGACACCAAAAGAAATACTGCTATACAAGAAAAAACTACTCGAACAAAAAGCACAGATACAAGCACAGACAATGCCACTACTAGCAAGAGAAGACTACGCAACTTATGTGGAATATGTCCACCTGTTCGACAAGAAATTCAAGATGGCAAAATTCCAAAGGTATATATGCAACTGCATCGACAAACTAATAAATAACGAGCTTCTAAATGATAAAGGTGTCCCATATGAGGGTATCTGTTTATCACAGCCAGCTCAAACGGGAAAAAGTCGAACTATAACCGAAACATTACCGTCTTATTATTTAGGCAAAAATCCTCACGATCACGTTATAGAAATATCTTATGGTGATGATTTAGCGAACAGATTTGGCAGAAGAAACATTGAAAAGATAAATGAATTTGGCAAACAGCTTTTCGGATTGGAGATTTCTCCAGACAAAAAAGCCGCTGACGAATTTGAGATAGCAAAAACAAAGGGCGGTATGTTAAGTCGTGGTATCGGCGCAGCAATTACCGGTTCCCCTTCAGACTTAACGATTGTAGATGATCCCTATAAAAATCGTCAAGATGCAGACAGCCCGACATATAAACAGTTCGTAATTAATGAATGGCTGAACACTGTAAGGACTAGGGCTTCTGCGAAGTGCAAATACATAATCGTACACACTAGATGGAACGAAGACGATTTAATCGGCTATCTTCTTGATAATGAGCCAGACAAATGGTTCGAAATACGTTTTCCGCTCGAGGCGGAGGAATACGAAGAAATAACCGGAAGGCAGCCCGGGGACGCATTGCTTATAGAAGCAGGGAAAGACAACGCCTGGTTAAAGACCTTTAAACAGTCATTTATCAACGACCCAACAGAAGGTGGAATGAGAGCATGGAACGCACTTATGCAGCAAAGACCTTCTTCCCTTGAAGGAAACATGATAAAGAGAGAATATTGGAAACGATATGCTTTAACTCTTGAAATGCAAAAAGCACACTTCTTCCCCATAAAGGTTCAATCATGGGATTGTGCGTTAAAAGATACAGCGGATCCTGTAGCCGGTCAAGTATGGGGCAAGAATGGGGCAAATTATTATCTTGTCGACCACAAGGGCGGTAGGATGGACATAGTGAAAACCATGGAGGGAATAACCGCATGGAATGATAAATATCCAGATGCCACAGCAAAACTCATAGAAGATAAAGCCAACGGTCCGGCGGCAATAAGAATGTTACAGAATAAAGTTCACGGCTTAATACCAATTAATCCCGGAACGAAAAGCAAGGCAGAGAGAGTAAATGTTATTTTGCCCTTATTTATTGCCGGTAACGTGTGGATACCCGACAAGATAGAAATTTCACCAGGCATTTATGAAACGTGTCAATGGGGAATTGAAATCATAGAACAGTGCGCAGCGTTCAAACCAGATAAGAAAGTCCAAAGAGACGATGAAGTAGATGCACTTAGCCAGGCTTTAAATTGGCTTATGTATATGAAAGCTACACCGACAGTAACAGACCAAACGCGTGATGATTTTGGATTATATAAGAAGCCAGAAAATCCGTTTGAAACTAATATAAGTGAGAGTTTTATTAATTTTGGAATGTAGGAGGAAAAGGAAAATGAGATATAAAAAGAAACCGATTGTAATTGAAGCGGTAAGGCTAGAAAACAATTATGATAGCATCTATGACGCCGTTGAGTTTGTCTTTCATGTTGGCATGGAAACAAGCGTGATTGGAGCTAATGCAACCGTAAGAAACGTGCAAGACGATGGGGGATTTTTAATATCAACACTTGAAGGCAAGATGAAGGCATCTTTCGGTGATTACATTATCAAGGGTGTCAAGGGCGAAATATATCCATGTAAACCAGATATTTTTGAAATGACCTATGAATTAGTGGAGGATTAATATGTTTGAATTAATAATCGGCATCGTCACGGCGGTGCTTTTTCCATACTTATTTTTATGGGCTTATCGCCGTGGTTTAAAGGATGGTTTAGCATTAAAGGATAACAAACCCATCGAACCAATAAAAACCCCTCTAGCGGTCATGAGCGAGCGCACACAGGCAAAAGAAGCTAAAGAAACAGAAAACG
>Ga0209100_1001919_pt1 | contig 13512 bp, 10 predicted proteins | sample lystaG_FD_185480 | JGI IMG/M metagenome (GOLD analysis project Ga0209100, IMG submission 185480) | Glacier valley bacterial and archeal communities from Borup Fiord, Nunavut, Canada, to study Microbial Dark Matter (Phase II) -... | ecosystem: Environmental > Aquatic > Freshwater > Ice > Glacier ...
GGTTGAGCCCCCCAAGAGGACCGCAACCGCCACAAACCGCGGCAGTCGAGTCATGAAAAGGAACATACCGGCGCAAACACCACACCGCGACCGGTGGCGCAACATCTGTGGACAACGGCGCGTCCACGGGACGCCAGATCCGCTGGCTAGGAGTTGCTGGTTGCCACGCCCAGCATCACACCGCCGATGCCAAAGCACAGCGATACGACGGCGAGCGCCAGCGTCGCCGGCTTGACTGCGTAGACAGCGCCATACGGCTGGCCCACACCTGAAGTGATCGACACCGGAGTTGCCCCTCGTCAATGCCCCCTCATTCGGGCTGCTATTTGGCCATATCGGGGCGGGGACCCCCAGGTGACTAGAACGCGGCCCTCGCGCGAATGGGCTTCAGGGTTTCGACAGGCACTGGTCGCGCATCACGCCTGGTCGTTGGGCTGGATCCAGGGCCGCATGAGTAGGGTCGCAGCATGGCCAGTGAACTGATCGGGTTCCAGGGTGTCGAGGAGTGGATGGGCACCGAGTACCTCACGCTGCGCGACGTGCTACCGGATAGCCCGCGTGCGGTGATCGTGGGGCTCAACCCTTCGCCGGTCAGCGTCGAGTCAGGCCACTACTACCAGGGCCGGGTGGGCCAGCGGCAGTTGCGGCGCCTCGCGTCGGCCGGGCTGTTCGCACTCCCCGACGGCGCGCGCACCTTCGAGGACGCGGCCGTGGCGTCCGGGGTGGGGTTCACGGACATCGTCAAGCGCCCCACCGTGGGCGAGAAGGACCTTGTCGCCGGGGAGTTGGAGCACGGCCGCGGCATCCTGAGGGAGAAGCTCGAGGCGCTCGGCGTGCCGCTGGTGGTGTGCGTGTTCCGGCATCCGGTGGAGGCGCTCCTGGGCCGGGGGGCTGCGGGCGGGCCGGGGCTTCAGCAGGCACGAACCGATTGGGGCGCGCGGGTGTTCCGGATGCCGGGGCCGTTTGAGACCCCGGCGAAGGCGGACCTGGTGATGGCGGAACTTCAGAAAGCCCTCGAGGACTAGCCATGGACATCCTCGGACCTCTTATTGAAGGCCTCTGGGCCTTCGCCCAGCCGAACCTCTGGTGGATAGTGCCGCTCATCGTGGCTCGCATGGTGTTCGTGTTCCCGATGCCAGGGCGGGGGCCAAAGTCGTCGCATCGCGACCCGTGGCGTGGGTTTAAGCACGCGGCCCGAGCGGAAGTATTCGCACGCGCTGGCGACCGCTGCGAGGGCGCCGCGTTCTTTGCGTGGGGACGATGCGGCAAGACCGCGTTCGAGGTGGACCACGTGTTCCCGCACTCGAAGGGTGGCCCGACGGTTGTCAGGAACGGTCAGGCGATGTGCCACAGTCACAACAGCCGCAAGGGCGGCTCAACGCCGGCGTGGTGGTACGTGCTCGCGCTCGAGAAGCGCAGGCGTAGCTACTTCCCGGAGGGCGCCGACGTCCGAGTGTCCGCCGTGATGAACGCGGGCGACGTGGAGGCCCGGCGTCGGTGGGAACTCAGGCAGCGGCGGTGAGGCCTGCCGGCGGGGTCGCCACGAGCTCGGGCTTGGGCAGTGGTGGCCTCGCCTGTGTCAAGGTTTCGCAAAGGGGCCGGGAGCGGGTTGCTCTCTTCTAGCGGTTCCGAGGCCGCCTGAGACCGCGTGCCCGAGATCCTGTAGCGAGCGACGCACTCACTCGCCAGTTGCGCCGAGCGGTTCGCCGCCCATCCTCACTCCGGTACGCCGACAAGAGACGTTCGCGGCGGTCGACGCCCCCGCGATACGCGAGATAGGCAGCAATTGGAACGCCGACGTACAGCACAACGGCCACAAGTAGCACGAGCGTCGGCCCGATAGACCCTGGGACCGGCAACTTCGGCTCCACCCAACCCATTGCGCGGCCAAATAGTTTCCACAAGTCACGCGCAATTACGCCCAGCAACGCCGCGTAGCCCAGGCTCGCCACGGAAGCAGCCGCGCGGAGTATCTCCAAGCGCCACCGAAGCTCCTTCGCGTAAAGCCGGCGCACGCCATCGTTGCCGACCTTTCGGTACCGCGATGGCGTAGGGAATCCCTTCATCGAAAGAGTCCGCGACCCATCGCGCGGGATGAGCGTCGCCGGGTCGTCGAGCAGTACGTAGAGATCCGCACTTCGCGACACGGGTAGCCCTACACGCCGCACGTCCGCAAGCCGTCGAATCTCCATCCGGTAGCGCAATACGCGCCGAATCTCCATGGCGCCGAGCACCACAGACACGACCAGGAACAGGGTAACTACTGCGCCAAAGACCATTTCGGCAGTCATGCGCGCTCACCTGCAGTTATGGCGTGGCCCGGCCGCAACTGTTTCGCGGTTGCGACAACAACGAGGGACACTACCCACGTGTTGATCAGGATTACTGCGAGAAGGCCCCTGACCTCCGCCAGTCCAAATGCCTCAAAAGCGAGCCAAGCAAGAAGCAGCACCCCTGTGCAGACCATTGCGCCGAGTGCGGCAAGGTATGTTCGCGTGAGGAAGCGATAGGCCGGCGAAGTCTGAGCCAGCAACAAGTCTTTCCGATAGAGAAACGGAACCGCTCGCGCATCAAACAGCCTGTCGTTCTTCGGCTGTGCAGGTTCTCCGCCGTCTCGCTTGGAAGGCACTTCTCACCACCCCTCGCCCGCGACTCTACTTGCACAAGGCATGGACGGGCTGAACCACCCCGCTTCTTCACGCGCGTCGCGATCGTGAGGACTATCGGCCCCAAGGCTTCCACGTTAGGTTCGGTGATGTGACTTCTGAAAGAGATAGCAACGAAAGTGTGGACCTTTCACCCTCGGAGCTCGCGGGTGAATTGCACATCCCCCCGAAGCGGCTCCGGGATTTCCTTCGAGAACGGTTCCCGCGTAGCGAGTCCGAGCACGGCGAAGACTGGGTTCTCACGGAGGAACAAGCCGCAGCAGTGCGTACTCACTTCGACGGCGCATCGCAAGCACAATCAACTGCCACGAGCCCCAAGTGGCAAGAGTTCGCGACCCTAGCGGCGGAGGTTCTCGCCGCTGGAATAGCTGACCTCGATGGTGAGGAGAGGAACTACAAGCACGCCGTCGCCGCGAACGTGCGCGCGGCCCGAGAGGCTTGTGTCAACGGCGAACAAGACTGGCCGGACCGACTGCAAACCGCGCTCGGCTCGGGAAGCAACCTCATCTACCACTTGACTCGCTTGAAGTTCAAAGCTGTCGTCGATTCGGACATGGCTGGCGCCAGGCCTCGCCTTCTCAACCTGTGGGAGCAGGAGGGCGGAGCAGCCTCCATCGCCGCTTTTGGCGCCTACTTGGAGGAGGCCAAGTCAGGGATCAGCCCGGGCGGAGTACTGGAAATTGTCTCGACCCTCCTCATGGGCGTCACTGACGCAGCGCCGTTCAAGAGCCGGGCCATAGCTCGATTTGCCGCGCGAGTCGGCGAATCTGTTCCCGATGACAGCCACGCTCTCGACGCCCGTTGGGCCAACTTCGTAGGTCTGATGGACCGTGCTTCGACCGCGCTTCGAGCTGCAGGTGTTGAAGTAAACAACCGTGTCGACGCCCAGAGCATCATGTGGATCGTGTCCCAGTGGCCAGTCGAAAGAATCGCACGAGGCGAACTTGCCCAACGCATCCAGAGCTGGAGAGGCGAGGAAATGAACTTCGAACGACAGAACCGTGTCGACAAGAACTCGGAAGACGGCGGGTGGCGCATCCTGCGCGGCGGTCTCCTCCACGAGGCCTCGATTCTCACCGGAGACCCGAGCGTCTGGACTGCCGAGAACGCACGCGAGATCATCACGCGCGTCTTCGACAATGACTTGGAGGGTCCCGAGCGGAGTTTCGACGAGAAGATCCGGATCCAACTCGACGACGCCAAGCCGGGCGTCATCCAACTCGTAGCGGAGATCCAACTCGTCCGGCAGCTCCCAACGGGCGGGATCAAGCTACGAGGCGCCAGCAAAGGGCTCGCGCTTTACGCAAGTCTCGCGGACGAGAACTGGACCATGCCCGAATGGTTGGCCACCGCGTTCGAGGGCCATGTGTTCGGTGGCGGTAACCGCTTTAACCAGGACCAGTGGATGCACATCGTCCTCACCGCCCGTGTGCTGGAAGCCTGGTGCGAACTCGAGGAGCCCGAGCGCGACCGGATTCTCGCCAGCCCGTGGGAACTCCTGGACTTCCTCGAGACTGTCGGCGGAGATGAAGCCGCCGAGAAGCACATGCGCATGGTGCTCGCCTACCTCGCGTGGCCTAACTACTTTCACCCAATCATCAGCAGCAAGCAGATCGACAGTATCCGAACTGGCTACAGAGAGTTCCTGGAGACACCGCGCGGGGACCGCAATGCGGATACTCAACGAGACCTCTACGACATTCAACGCGGCCTGGAGCAACGCTTCGGCGGTGTCGTCAACTTCTACGAGTCTCCATACGACGCGTGGCGCGGTGATCAACCCCCGCCGCCACTACCTCTTCCGCCGGGGTCGGAGTTTGAACGGCTCGCGCGGTCAATCGCAGCCTCGCTGCACATGGACGAAGACGCGCTCGGCAGGATCGGACGCGTACTCGAAGCGCGTCGGCAGATCGTGTTCTACGGCCCACCAGGGACCGGCAAGACCTACGTAGCGCGTGAACTCGCCAAAAAACTTGCAGGCGACGACGCCGAGGACGCGGTGAGACTCGTGCAGTTCCACCCGTCGTACTCATACGAGGACTTTTTCGAGGGCTTCCGTCCGGTCGCAGCCGACGGCGGCACAGGATTCTCGCTGCAATCAGGTCCACTCAGGAAACTCGCCATCAGCGCCCAAAACAACCCTGACCAGCCGCACTTCCTGATCATCGATGAAATGAATCGAGGCAACCTCGCGAAGGTGTTTGGGGAGTTGTACTTCCTGCTGGAGTACCGGGAGCAGAAGGTCTTCCTGCAATACAGCCCGGAAGTGCCTTTCACGCTTCCCGACAACCTCTACGTCATCGGCACGATGAATACGACCGACCGGTCGATCGGCCTGGTCGATGCGGCGATCAGGCGCCGATTCGCGTTCATCGAGTTCCATCCGGAGATTTCGCCGGTTGAGGGCGTTCTCGAACGATATTTGGAAGCGAACGGTCATTCACAGGACATGTCCGATCTGCTCTCTCGCCTCAACGCACGCATCGGCGACCGCGACCTCCGCGTGGGCCCCTCGTACCTCATGCGCCCACAGGTCTTTGAAGTGAACGGACTCGAGGACGTGTGGGAGTACGACATCCTTCCCTTGCTGTTCGAACAGTTCCATGGCCGCAAGGACGTCGGGGTGGTGCGCAAGGAGTTCTCGCTTGAAGCGATCCGTGACGGTGCCGCGCCTAACGAGGACTAGCCCTGATGCGCCGCATTGTTCTCGATGAGCTCCAATACGAGGGGGTGCTCCTCGACTGCGAAACCGACATCGCTGCGGTGATTTCAGAATTCGGCTTGGTAGACCTCACACCAGCGCGCACCGGTTTCACCGTCCGGCCACGCGGACGGGTGGGTGCCATCCGCGTGGGCGACCTTCAGATCGAGGTCACGCCCAAAGACAAGGTCGGCATCGCGTCGGTCTTCTTTCTGCTCGGGTATGCAGCAAACCCTGGCTTCATACCCCCTGACGTCATCGCGGAGCACGACGACGACGTGTTCTCCGCGATCGCCGAGGCGCTGACGCGGCAGGCCGAGCGCGCACTCGCGGGCGGCGTGCACCGCGGCTACGTGTCCGTCGATGAGGCTGCACGCACGGTGCGCGGGCGCATCCGCATGAGTGATCAGGCGCTGCGCCACTTCGGGTCGATGTACCCGATCGAGGTGACCTTCGACGACTTCAGTCCCGACGTCGCGGAAAACCGCATCCTGCTGACGGCGCTTCGAGCGGCCACGCGCATCCCGAGGATGCGACGAGAACTCCTCGCGCGCATTGCGGGCCTTGAGGTGTTCCTCGATGGTGTGCGGCCCCTGGGTCGCGGGGAGGCTCTCCCGCGATGGGTGCCGACCCGGCTCAACGAGCGGTATCACGGCGCCCTTCACCTCGCGGAATTGGTGCTCAAGCACCAGTCGCTACGCCCGGGGCCCGCCGCCAAGTACGACGCCGCAGGTTTCGTTGTCGACATGGCGAAGGTGTTCGAGGACTTCGTGGGGACGGCGCTACGAGAGGCGCTCGTCTCCCACCCGGGTGTAGTCCACACGCAGTACAAGACCCGCCTTGACGAAAACTTACCCGGGGTGTCGCCCGTTACCCTTATACCCGACGTGGTGCTCACGTTGGATGGGCGACCGCTTATGGTGGCCGATGCGAAGTACAAGGCCGCGTCGGGTTCCGGCGAGTACCCAAACGCGGACAAGTACCAAATGCTCGCGTATTGCACGGCTCTGGGCTTGAAAAGGGCCTGGCTCGTCTACGCGCAGGGCGGCGAACCGGTCACTCGGCGGGTGAGGAACTCCGAAGTAGAGATCGTGGAATGGCCGTTGGATCTGTCAGTCGCTCCCGCCGCGATCTTGAAGTCCGTCGCAGCGTTGGCAGCCGGGGCAACATCGAACGCGACCTCGCCCATGTAGTCCCCCACCTCGCTCACTGAGGGATCGCTGACCGCTCGGTACGGCCCCATTGCGCGAAGAAAAATCCAATGCAGCAGTATGCTCACAGTTATCGTTCTGGGTGATCCCTTGGGGGGCAGATGTCAGAAATCGCCATGAGCTCCACTCAATTCTCCGTGGGCCACGGCTCATTTCACCATTCAGTGATCCACTCGTCGCATTACGACGTCGAATTGTCGTACGTATTTGATTGCGGCGGCGCGAGCGCAGCGGCGGACTCTGCAGTCCGAAACCACTTCCACGCACAGAACTTCCTCGGCTCCGCCCTTTGGTGTCCTGAATATGATTTCGAGTGCCACTACCACTATCTGCGCCGCCATCGACGGTACGGGCCCCAAGAGGACAAGGGCACTGTCGACCTGGCGGTCATCTCTCATCTTGACGCCGACCACGTCAACGGAATATCTGCGCTTGGCGAGTTAACGTCGATACACCGGCTCCTCCTCCCGTATATCGACTCTGCCAGCGTCATCAGTTCGGCAATCTCGGGATCGCAGCAGGCCACACGACGGAATCTCCAGGCACTCGGAGATCTCGCCGCAGTGCTCACACAGGTCGAATCTGTGGTCGAGATTCAACCCCCATCCGCCGACTCCCCACTCGATGACGATGTGCCGCGGCCCGGCTCAAATAATGATCAGGGTGCCGGCCCCCGGTGGTCTTGGGATGAACGGCGAAAAATCGCGTCAGGAAACAGCCTCGCGACCTTGAGGGGCTTCGGATCGACGTTGTGGGAACTCACGCCCTTTCTCACTTCACAAGTCGAAGAAACCTGGGGCGAGTTCGGCGCAATCCTCAGGAAGGCGGACCCTGCAACCGCAGAAAAGTTAGACAACGCATCGGCCAACACGAACGTGGCACACAGAATCCAGGAGATTGTCGCGGTCCTATCGAACCCGCTCCACCTGCGCGCTGTCAGAAGGGCATCTCATGCGACTTACACGGAGAGTGAGGCAGACGCACGTCCGCTGCTCAATCCGACAAGTATCGCCCTGTACTCCGGTCCGCCCGCAGGGCCTTCGAGCATCGATCCGGCGCTCAATGTCGCATGGATGCACACGGGCGACCTCCCGCTGTCAGACGAAGGGCTGTTCAACAACTTCGTGACCCAGGTTGGCCCCGACCGCGCCCGCTTGGTTAGCACCTTTTCGTTGGCACACCACGGAGCTCCTGACGGGCTGAACGCGGGTCTAGGCAAAGCCTTCCCAAACGTTCGAACGGCACTCGGCTGCAGATGCAGCAAGCACAGGCACCCGAGCCCCGCCACATTGAGTCTTCTCAAATCAATAGGTTGGGATCAGCACCTCGTACTCAACGAGCGGGCCTACCTGAGGCACGTGCACGTTTGACCGCGTCGGGTGCCGAAGCCCCCGGTCGCGCCCTGGCCCTCGGGGACTCGATACGACAAACTGTCCCCATGACCACCGAAGCAACCACACCAAAGCCCAAGAAGGCCACCAAAGCCGCCACGGACCTCCCCTTCGAGGCGCAGCTCTGGAAGGCCGCGGACACCCTGCGCAACAACATGGACTCCGCCGAGTACAAGCACGTCGTCCTGGGCCTCATCTTCCTCAAGTACATTTCCGACGCTTTCGACGAGCACCACGCCTTCCTCTCCTTTCCCGAACAACAAGAACAGGGTGCCGACCCCGAAGACGAGGACGAGTACAAGGCCAAGAACATCTTCTGGGTCCCGCCCAGCGCCCGCTGGCAGCACCTCAAGGACCAAGCCCGCCAGCCCACCATCGGCCAAACAGTCGACTCCGCCATGGAGGCCATCGAGCGCGAGAACCCGTCCCTCAAGGACGTGCTCCCCAAGAACTACGGACGCGAGGCCCTCGACAAGGTCCGCCTGGGCGCCCTCATCGATCTCATCGCCAACATCCAGATCGGCAACGCCGCCGCCCGCAGCACCGACACCCTGGGCCGCGTCTACGAGTACTTCCTCAGCATGTTCGCCAGCTCCGAGGGCAAGCGCGGCGGCGAGTTCTACACCCCGCGCAGCGTGGTCAAGCTGCTGGTCGAGATGATCGAGCCCTACAACGGCCGCGTCTACGACCCGTGCTGCGGCTCGGCGGGCATGTTCGTCCAGTCGCACGAGTTCCTGCGCGAGCACGACGCTGGCAACGGCAGCAAGAACGACATCTCCATCTACGGCCAAGAGTCCAACCACACCACGTGGCGCCTGGCCAAGATGAACCTGGCAATCCGCGGCATCGGCGCCGACAACATCGCCCACGGCGACACCTTCCACCATGATCGCCACCCGGACCTCAAGGCCGACTTCATCCTCGCCAACCCGCCGTTCAACATCTCGGACTGGGGCGGCGACCGCCTGCGCGAGGACAAGCGCTGGGACTACGGCGTGCCGCCCACGGGCAACGCGAACTTCGCGTGGGTGCAGCACATGGCGAGCAAACTATCGCCGATGGGCGTGGCGGGCTTTGTGCTGGCCAACGGGTCGATGTCGTCCAACCAGTCAGGCGAGGGCGATATCCGCAAAAACCTGGTGGAGCAGGGCCTGGTGGACTGCATGGTCGCGCTCCCGGGCCAGCTGTTCTATTCGACGCAGATCCCGGTGTGCCTGTGGTTCCTTGCGCGCGACCGGCAGGGTTCATCAAAGGCGGACCACAAGTTCCGTGATCGCCGAGGCGAGGTGCTGTTCATCGACGCCCGCAAGATGGGTTCGATGATTGGCCGCACCCTGCGCGAGATGACCGACGCCGACATCAAACTAATCTCCGACACGTACCACGCGTGGCGCGGCGAGGAGGGCTTCGGGGCGTACGACGACGTGGCCGGATTCTGCAAGAGCGCGTCGCTGGACGAGGTTAAAACTCACGGACATGTGCTGACACCCGGGCGGTATGTGGGAGCCGAGGAAGCGGAGGCCGATGCCGAGTCCTTCGACGAGAAGATGACGCGACTGTCAGCCCAGCTCCGTGAACAGCAGGCCGAGGCGGCACGACTCGACGAGGCCATCGCCGCCAACCTGAAGGAACTCGGATATGGCGCGTAGCGGGGCGGATACGCGGACCGGAGGCCGCGCCGCGACGACCGGCGTAATCCCGGGAGACGCCATCCTAAGTGTCGGCAACCCGGGCACGCCGACTCAGCCCGGGTGGGAATGGACCCTCCTAACAGACGTTGCCCGGCTCGAGACCGGCCACACCCCTAGCAGGAGGCATCCGGAGTACTGGGGCGGTGCCGTTCCGTGGATCGGGATTAGAGACGCGACGGGAAACCACGGGCGCGTGTTGTACGAGACCAACGAAGAGACGAACGACCTGGGCATCGCTAACTCGTCGGCGAGAGTGTTGCCAGCGGGAACTGTCTGTTTGTCCCGGACAGCATCGGTGGGCTACGTAGTCGTCATGGGGCGGCCGATGGCGACCAGCCAGGATTTTGTCAACTGGGTTTGCTCAGAACGGATCGACTCCCATTTTCTTAAGTACGCGCTGCTAGCGGAGCGACGGGCGTTCCTACGCTTCGCTAGCGGCACGACACACCAGACGATCTATTTTCCTGAGGTCAAGGCGTTTCACATATGCCTACCCCCCATCGACGAGCAGCGCCGCATCGCCCACATCCTCGGCACTCTCGACGACAAGATCGAGCTCAACCGCCGCATGAACGAGACCCTAGAGGAGATGGCGCGCGCGCTCTTCAAGTCGTGGTTCGTGGACTTCGACCCCGTCCGCGCCAAGGCCGAGGGCCGCGACCCCGGCCTCCCCAAGCACCTCGCCGCCCTCTTCCCGGGCCGCCTCGTCGACTCCGAGCTCGGCGAGGTCCCCGAGGGTTGGCTAATCCGTCGACTTGACGATGACTTCGTGTTGACGATGGGGCAGTCACCTCCTGGCGATACATACAACTCGGAAGGAGACGGGCTCCCCTTCTACCAAGGACGCAGCGACTTCGGGGTTCGATTTCCAAGCCTGCGCATGTACTGCACTGCTCCCACGCGCCTCGCTGCGGAGGGCGACACACTCGTGTCAGTGCGTGCACCTGTGGGTGACGCCAACCTCGCCACTGAGCCATGTGCCATTGGGCGCGGGGTCGCGGCAATCCGGCACAAGTCGGGCGCAATTGAGTTCACGATCCAGCAGATGCGCAACTTGGCGCCCGAGTTCGACAGTTTCAATTCCGAAGGAACGGTGTTCGGTTCGATCAGCAAAAAGGACTTTCACGCTATTGCGTTCGTTGCGGCACCGCTCGATCTCGTTGCAACTTTCGAGACCATTGTTGCGCCCGTCACTGCGTGTTTGTATGACACGAGAGACGCCAATCGCAACCTCACCTCGACCCGCGACCTGCTGCTTGCAAGGCTTCTCGCGGGCAAACCGACGCTGACGGAGGTATCTGCAAGGTGACCAAAATCCGTGCGCTTGAGATTCAGAACTTCCGGGGCATCCGCGCCCTCACGTGGTACCCCAGCCCCGGAGTGAATTGCCTGGTGGGACCCGGCGACAGCGGCAAGTCGACCATCTTGGACGCAATCGATCTCTGCCTCGCGCCCCGCCGCACCGTGCAGTTCAACGACGGCGACTTCTACTTAGCAGATTCAAGTCGGGACATCTCGATCGCGGTAACCCTAGGGGACCTTAGCGAGTCGATGCTCACGCTTGAAGCGTATGGGCACCACTTCCGCGGCATGGATCTCAAATCTCAGAAACTGGAGGACGAGCCGGATGCGGGGCTTGAGACGGTACTCACAGTGGAACTCACGGTCTCCGCCGATCTAGAGCCGACATGGCTCCTCGTCTCCAACCGCGCTGCGGAACTTGGTATCGAGCGCGGACTGCGTTGGGAAGACAGGCTGCAACTCGCGCCCATCAGGATTGGAGTGAAGACAGAGGATCACACAAGCTGGAGGCGCGGCTCTGCACTTTCAAGGTTGTCCGCGAGCTTCTCGACTTCACTCGCACTCGCCGATGCTGCTCGTGCCGCGCGCTCGGATTTCGGAGAATTGACCGATCCTACGGTTGAAGAGGCCATTCAGTCGGTCGAAGAAATCGCTGAGTCGCTCGGAGTGTCCGCTGGCAGCGACCTCAAGGCGATGCTTGACCCACGAGCGGTCTCCATGAATGCAGGAGCGATCGCTATACACAGTAGAAACGGGGTTCCGATCCGGAGCCTAGGTACGGGATCTCTTCGGCTACTCACGGCGGGCATGGCACAGCGCGCGACTGCACCGTTGTCTGCAGTGTTGATCGATGAAGTAGAACTTGGGCTCGAACCTCATCGGATACTCCGCCTACTGGACTCACTCGGAGCGAAGGACGCGGATACTGACCTACAAGTCTTTGCCACGACCCACTCGCCGGTCGTCGTCAGGGAACTCGATGGGGATCAGATCCAAATCGTGCGCCGTCCGCGGCGGCGGCACGAAGTGCTCCAAGCGGGCACCAGCGACGCGGTTCAGAGCACACTGCGTTCATACCCCGAAGCGATGCTCGCGAAGCGCGTGATGGTATGTGAAGGTCAGACTGAGATGGGGCTCCTCAGGGGGCTCGACCAATATCGCGTCGAGGACAAAGAACGCGTGTCCTACAACGCTGTTGGCACGGCACTCATTGTCGCGGGCGGCGGGAGTCCAGAAAAGATACTCGAGTGCGCGAAGAGATTCAACGATCTCGGATATGAGGCCGCAGCTTTCCTTGACCACGATAAGCCGATTGACGGCGAGGCTCGGGAGGCTTTTGAGTCCGTCGGGGGGGTCACATGCGTTTGGCCGGAGGGGATGGCAACTGAGACGGCGCTCTTCGCCTTCTTGCCGCAGGCGGCATTAACTACGATGCTCGACATTGCTGAACGGTACGTCGGTGCGGCCCTGGTCCAAGATCATATTCAGAGCGCCTCAGGCGGAGCACTTAAGCCTGACGACATTCGGGCCGAACTGGCCGGCAGGAGAGTAGCAGTCTCCACGCGGGAGGCTCTCGCTGCGGCGGCACTCACTGGTGCTTGGTACAAGACCGTGGGTCGTGCGCAAGCAGTGGGGCGTCAGGTTCTTGGGCCCTATTTCGGGACGTCAGATGACGACCTGAAGGCTGTCGTGGGCACGCTGAGCAAATGGGCGGCGGGAAGTGCCACCAAATAGCCTTCTGGACATATCGCAAGGATCGGTCGTCGCGCCAGCAGGATGCGGCAAGACGCACACGATTGCTCAAGCCTTGCTTGCACACGGAAACGCGAGCAAGCCGATCCTGATTCTGACGCACACGAACGCTGGAGTATCAGCACTCAGGCGCCGCTTGCAGGTGGCAGCCGTTTCGAGTTCCGCGTATTCGCTGTCGACTTTGGACGGGCTCGCGCTGCAACTGGCAAGCACGTTTCCACTGAGAAGCGGTGTGGCGAAGCAGTCGCTGGCACTCGACGTGCCCCGCGATGACTACCCAGCTATCCGAAAAGGGGCACTACGGCTAGTCTGTTCCAGCGCGATTAGCGACATCCTCCAAGCTTCGTACTCTCGCGTGGTCGTGGACGAGTATCAAGATTCATCGACGACCCAGCATGCATTCATCTCGGCAGTTGCCAACATCCTTCCTGTCGTTGTCCTTGGAGATCCGATGCAGGCGATCTTCGGGTTTGGGGGTGATCCGCTCCCCAGTTGGGAAGACGATGTCCTGAGTGTCTTCCCTGTTCAGATGGAGCTAACGGAACCATGGCGATGGATTAACGCAAACTCCCTTCCCCTTGGAGAGTGGCTGCTTGCATCGAGGGAACTCCTATCGCACGGTGCGCCGGTCGACCTCTCGACTGCCCCCGCGAGTGTCGAGTGGGTGCACCTACGGGGTCGCGACGACACAGCAGCGCTCGCCGCGGCGGCGTCGACCAAAGCGCCCAACAAGGGCGGTTCGGTGCTTGTTCTCGGTCACAGCACGACCCCCCGGCGACATCACGAGGTAGCGAGGTC
>Ga0209100_1001923_pt1 | contig 13501 bp, 12 predicted proteins | sample lystaG_FD_185480 | JGI IMG/M metagenome (GOLD analysis project Ga0209100, IMG submission 185480) | Glacier valley bacterial and archeal communities from Borup Fiord, Nunavut, Canada, to study Microbial Dark Matter (Phase II) -... | ecosystem: Environmental > Aquatic > Freshwater > Ice > Glacier ...
ACGTAGCTGATATTCATTCAAAGGCTTTTAAAGCTGGTGAGAGCCTTCTTTAATTTATTCATCAGCTATACCTCTAAAACAAAATAGCATGATTGAAATGTTTGGAAAATTAGGAATGGGATGGTTGCCAGACTATCCGGATTTTCGTGACTACACAGTTGAAAATGATTCTGTAAAGGGCATGCTTGCTAAGGTAGGAGCAGAAAAACCTTTAAAAGCAGGCTTGCCTGTTACGGCAGACTTAAGACCATGGTGCCCGCCGATTGAAAACCAGGGTGCACTTGGTTCTTGCACGGCAAATGCCGGAGTTGCAATGGTGGAATACTTTGAGCGGAGGGCTTTCGGAAAACATGTTGATGCCTCCCGGCTTTTTCTATATAAAGCTACGCGTAACATGCTTCACTGGACTGGTGATACAGGTGCTTTTCTGCGTTCGACAATGGGCGCAATGGCAATTTTTGGGGTGCCACCCGAAGAGTATTGGCCTTATATCGTGGCTGATTACGAAAAAGAACCTTCGGCTTTCTGCTATGCCTTTGCTCAGAATTACCAATCGATTAGTTACTACCGCTTAGATCCATCCGGGACTATTAAAACTACATTGTTAAGCCAAATTAAGACAAATTTGGCCGGTGGTCTCCCTTCGATGTTTGGATTTACAGTTTATAATTCCTACACACAGGGTTCTGCAACAGGGAAAATACCTTATCCAACACCAGGCGAAAAAATTGTAGGTGGTCATGCAATTGTTGCAGTGGGTTACGACGACAATATGAAGATTAAAAATGCCAATCCCGGAGCTATAGAAACAAAAGGTGCATTGCTGTTCCGAAATTCATGGGGTACAGGATGGGGAACGGCCGGCTATGGATGGCTGCCATACGAATATGTGCTGAAAGGCCTGGCTGTCGACTGGTGGTCGCTGATAAAAAATGAATGGGTTGACACCGGAGCTTTCAAAGCTTAAGAATCCATCCACCAAATAGAAAGGACTTTATAAAAGTCATAGTGCCTTTTATAAAGTCTCTTTTTTGTCATTTATTTCCTGCCAATTATTGCGCCACTATCATTGTAACCTACTATTCCTTTTCACATTTAACGGATACAACGATTTCATTTCTTCTGCCAACTAACTGGAATGGTGGATTGTATCCTAAAAGTCGGAAATTCCCGTAGTGTACGATCCCTTTAGATAAAAGCAGATTCTTTAATTTCTCTGAATACTTTTGAATATCCTTATCTGATGCGAAGCCGCCAAATTTGATAGCTGCAACATATTCATCCATTGTTTTATGAACAATTACTTTTGCATCGTTGGGTTTTGGAAGATTATCAAGGTTGTAACCTGTTGGCATCACAAAGCTCATTTCGGAGACGGAGTCATTGATATTCATTTGAACAGGTGAAGTCATTGAAATTTTTGTTTCAGATTCGTTACCTCCGAAAATATATCCCGCCAGCTTTCTGAATCCCGGACCTGCCAACTCTTTGTAGGTTTTCGCTTCAGAATAGACCGTTGCAAGTGTTGCGGCTGGATAAAACCTTATTTCAAATTCTTTATCTGGAAAAACCACCGTGTATTTTTGTTCTTCCGCTTTTTCAGTCGACATAATTGTAAAGGATTGAAGAATAATGAATAGACCTATAATTACGGAAAGCGTTATTATTAAAATTTTCATTCGATTTGAATATTGATTCATCTCATAAAAACGCTTTGGATTGTAAATTGTTCATGATTTATTGTAATTGTTTCAACAAAAAGGTGTTTCTGCTTTCATCTGGCTCAATGGTAATAAACACTGCCATCTATTTCAACAAGGAAATTCTTAAAATAGTAAAAATGCAACGAATCATCAATCGGGAAAGAAGCCCCCGATTTCAATCACTTCCCCCGGCTCTTTTCGCGAAGTGAGCACAATACGAAACCTGTCTTCAAAATGTTTTAGTGCGTCGAAGGCAATTTGGGGCGTATTGTTTTCTCCCGACAAGTGGCTTAGTAACACCCATTTTAAATCAGGACCTGCATGTTCGGTCAATAAATTCACCGCCTGCAAATTCGAAAGATGTCCCACATCCGAAGCGACCCGTTGCTTTAAATGTTGCGGGTACGATCCTTCCCAAAGCATTTTCTCGTCGTAATTTGTTTCCAGGAAAAGTGCCTGACAATGTTGCATATGAGCGATTACATTAACGCACGGTAATCCGATATCGGTAAAGACTCCGATATTAATTCCCTGTAATTCAACACGAAATGAGGTAGGTTCTTTGGCATCGTGGCTCTTTAAAACGGGATGAATGATAAACGGAATCATCATTAACGGCTGAACGGGATCGATAAACCTTACTGCATCCGGTTGATTGGTAATATAAAGCGCATGATAGGTTCCTTTGGTCATGTATACCGGAATGTCGAGTTTTTTCGAAATGACACGCGCTCCGCAAACATGATCGTTGTGCTCGTGGGTTATGAAAATCGCCCTGATATTGCGAGGATCAAGTCCTTTGGCTTTCATCCGGTTCAGAATCTGCTTGCAATTAATACCCGCATCAATCAGGATAGCATCCTCTTTATTCCCAATATAGTAGCAATTCCCATTACTTCCCGAAGCCAATGCACATATCTCAACCATCAAATCTGTTTTAGCCGGCAAATTTAAGATTTAATAAGATTGAAAATTAAGATTGTGCACCTTGTTCATAAATTAAAAAGTAGGACGCGGATAGAAACAAATTTTTAAAAATCTGTTTCTATCCGCGTTGTTTACATCCGTGTTATCCGCGTTCCGTTTTTATTCATCTTTCAGAATCTGTGCCGGATCAACCTGTGATGCTTTTAGTACCTGGAAACTAATTGTAAAAAGTGCGACAATGAGTGTAATGGCGGTGGCCAGCAGAAATTCCCAGATCTGCAAGGGGTATCTTGTTGCACCAGGCAGATTCTTATAGATAAAGTATCCTGCGGGCCAGGCTAAAATAACGGAGATTAGAATGTATGAAATAAATCCTGACGTCATTGTGAAATAGAGGCTGCCTAACGAGAATCCGAATACTTTGCGCAGACCGATCTCTTTCAGTTTCCGCTTAGCGTAAAACATTACCAATCCAAAGAGGCCGATTGAAGAGATAAGAATGGAAAGTATCGCAAGGAAGATCGTAATATTCCGGAACGTTTCCCATCCTTTTGTTCCCATATCGATATAGACAAGATGTTCATAATCCCGAAACTGGGCTACATCTTCAGGATACGAACGCTCAAACTCATCCTTAACGATTTGCAAGGCTTTCTGCTCCTTGCCGGGAGCAAACCGAACCGTGTATAATCCGGTCAATCCAACACTGTCCGTCATCAATCTGAAAAGATGGGGTTCAATAGCATTATGTGGGGAGTAAGGATAATAATCCTTCATCACGCCAACAACCGTATAATCTTCTCCCCATAATTTCATCGTCTTGCCAATCGGGTCTTTCCAGTTAAAAATGCGAGTGGCTGTTTCGTTTATCAGGCAGCTGTTTTTATCAGCATATTCGCGCGAAAAGTTCCGCCCGGTTGCCAGTTTCATTTTAAAGGTTGTCAGGTAATCGTAACTTACCTTGCTAACTCTCACAAATACTTTATCACCGCTTTTAGCGCCATCCCATGTAAGATCGTCGCCGCCAGGTAAAATATAGGGAATATAATTCGAAAAGCAGGCATCTTCAATTTCAGGGTGTTTCAGCAAACGATCGCGAACCTGATCGAAAGTCCCAACTTTATAAGTGGTGATATTGGCATACATCAGGTTTTTGCGTTCATATCCCATATCCATCGTCAGCATATAATTGGTTTGTTTATACACAATGAAACTCACGATAAGCAGGAAAAGCGAGATGCTGAACTGCATCACGATTAACGCTTTTTTCAGACTAAATCCATTTGTATCATCCTGGACAAATTTCTGTTTTAAAGCTTTAACAGGATTGTAAGATGCAATCACATAAGCCGGATACAAGCCGGAAAGCATTCCCGTTACGATGGTTACTACAAGTAAGATTCCCAGTAAACTCAAGTTGCCAAAGACATTTGTAAGAACTGTGGTACCAACGATTTTATTGAATAGCGGCAGTGAGAGCTGTGCGAGATAAATCCCCAGTAATCCTGAAATAAAGGACGTCAGCATCGATTCTCCCACAAATTGCCGGAGCAACATCTTTTTCGAAAATCCCACACTCTTTTTGATACCAATCTCCCGAAGCCGGGTAGTGGCATTTGCTGTTTGAAGGTTGATATAATTGATCGATGAGAGGATCAGGATAAAAAACGCCGTGGCCGAAACAATTGAAAGAAAAATGTGATAGTCTTTCTGGAAGTAAGGATTAAGATGCAGCATTGAAAGTGGACGAAGGTAGGGGTGATGCTCTTTCCTGTAGTCTTTTAACGCATCAAAAATTCTTTTGTCTACAGTTGCCGGATTGGCATTCGGTTTCAGCAATACGTAAGTATGAAAGGCATAAGCCCAGTAATTGGTCTCATAATCCTTAATATTGGTAGTCGGGGCGAACGAGGACATGGGCACCAGGTAACGGGGAGCGAGTGACGTGTTTGCGGCAAAATCGGCATAGACACCTGTAACTGTAAATTGCACTTTGTTTTCGCCATACACTATTTTTCCAACGGCCTTTTGGGAGGGGAAAAGCAGATCGGCTACACTTTTCGACAACGCAATCGAATAGGGTTGAGTCAGCGCCTGGTGGATATCGCCTTCCAGGAATTTAAATGTGAAGATATCAAAGATGGTCTGATCGGAATAATAGCCGTAGCGAATCAGGAACTGGTTCTTCTTATCGGGAGAGAGAAAAACACCCTCCATGTTATTGTCGCTTACATCGTGGAGCAATGCAATTTTCTCAATTTCAGGTTGATTGAGCAATTCGTGCCGGCTTAAAGCGGCCGTCACGCTCCATGTATGTTGGGTTGTACTGGCAGGTTCGTCCATGAAAAGCTGAAGACGATAGATACGGTCGTAATGCTCATTCTGCTTATCCCAAGATAACTCTACGTTGATTACCAGGGCGACCAGAATAAAGGTGGCGAACCCAACCACGAGGTTCGTGAAGTTGATCAGCGAAAAGATCTTGTCTTTCAGTATATTCCTGATGGCAAGCGTGAAAAATTGTTTAATCATGGCGCTTTAGTTTTTCGGTAAAAGAGCTGGTTCTGTAAACAACTTTGCAGTTGTAAATTTCCTCCCGATTTGTTCGGTAATGATATGACCGTCGAAAAGATTGACGATCCGGTGTGCACGCGCGGCATGCTCAGCCGAGTGAGTCACTATCACGATCGTCGTCCCTTCTGCATTCAGTTTTTCAAGGATCTGCATCACCTGCTCTCCGTTTGCAGAATCAAGGTTTCCTGTCGGTTCGTCAGCAAGAATCAGCTTTGGGTTTGTGACCAGGGCCCTTGCAATGGCAACACGCTGTTGCTGTCCTCCCGATAATTGTTTGGGAAAATGTTTCTTCCTGTGACTGATCTTCAGCTGTTCGAGCATCGCTTCAATAATCTGTTTTCGCTCAGCACCTGGTGTTTTGAGCGCCAGCAACGGGAGCTCCACATTTTCATAAACCGTAAGTTCGTCAATTAAATTGAAGCTTTGAAAGATAAACCCGATGTTCCCTTTGCGGAGTTCGGTGCGCTGGTTCTCTTTAAACCGGGCAACATCGACGCCATCGAAATAGCATTCACCCGAATTGGGACTGTCGAGCAACCCGATAATATTCATCAATGTCGATTTACCGCATCCCGATGGCCCCATTACGGCGACAAATTCACCTTTCTTTACCTCGAAGTTGATCGCATTGAGCGCTGTTGTTTCTACCTCTTCTGTCCCGAAGATTTTGGTAAGTTTAACTGTTCTGATCATATCTGTGATTTTTTAGTTGATTCTCAGTACCGGTTCATACTAATTTTATGCCAAGAGTTGTAATGCACAGAAAAAGAGGACGATGAACGGTCAAATGATTTGGACGATTGTAAGGTAATTTAATAGGTTCACGTAATAAATGTTGACATTTGACACACACTTTTCATCGTTCTACGGGAAGCATGCAATGACACATGGTAAAACTGCAATGGCAGAAGAGAAGCATTCAAAGGAATAAGGAAACCATTCGATATTACAGGAAAGCCATTCAGAGGAATAAGGAAACTATTCAACGCAATAGGAAAGCCATTCAGAAGAATAAGGAAACCATTCAACACAATAAGAAAGGTATTCAGCAGAATAAGAGAAACGTTCAACGCAACAGGAAATATATTCAATAGTATAAGAGAAGGATTCGAAGCAATAAGGAAAGCGATATATATAATAAGAAAAGTATTCAATAGAATAAGAGAAATGAACAATAGAATAAGAAAAGTAAACAATCACGAAGGGTAGAAAATTATAAATGACGAAAGAACAGCCAAAAAATATTATCTATATAATATTAAATTTGCACAAAGCGAATGCGCCGGATTCCTGCAAAAGGTGATAGCCGGAAGACCTGAAAATAGGATTGTTGGCGGAAAATATCAAATAAGTCGGTTTTATTTTCGCAAAATGCATAATAATGCCAGAATATTTGTTTTGTAATGTTATATATTTTAACTTGCGTTAAATTTCACACATTTTCAGTAAAAACCACCTAATTAATTAAAAGATGAGAAACTTTCAGGAAGCGCACGAGCGCATGTTTCGCAACCTTATTGGAGTAAGTGATGCAAATTTCGGTATCATAGAAAAACTGCCCGATTATCTTGCCAATATTGGCAAACTTAAAAACATTGTAACGGAAATTGAGGTTGCTGCCGGCGAGCAGAAAATCGATACCAAAGGTGTCACAAAGTATAAACTGAACATGAGGACCCTTTTGATGATCATGGCAGCCGATAATTCGCGTAAATTGGCTTCCTATGCGAAATTAACCAAGAACACGGTTTTACTGGGCCAGGTAGATTATACTGATAGTGATTTTAAACGTTTTACCGAGGATGCTTTAAAGGATTATGCCCGGATTATTTATAACTGTGCCGAGCCCATCGTCGGTCAGCTTGAAAAATATGAGATTACCGCTGACACACAAGCCGCATTTCTGACTTTAATCAATAACTACACCGAGGCCTTGGTCTCACCTGATCTGGTGGTGACAATCCGGAAACAGGCGACCCGTAAACTGGTGATCCTGTTCATTGCAGGTACTAACTGTGTTGCCGATCTGTCGGCCGCTGTTGAAATCGTCAGGCTCAGGGAACCTGTCTTTTACCTTGGATTTAAAACAGCCCTAAAAGTGATTATTCGGGGGAAAATAAAATTGGCGGCAAAAGGACAAGTCAACGATGCAAATGGCGAACCGGTACCCGGTGTTTCATTGACGGTAACGATCGGCGAAACCGTTGTAATGGTCAAAAAAACGGGTAAAAAAGGACGTTTCTATATCCGGTCGATGGCCGCAGGAACCTACCAGTTCATCTTTAAAAAGGTGGGATATGCCGATCAGACGGTTGTCGTGAATGTGATTGATGGTGAAATGAGCAATGTGAACGTAATAATGGAGAATGCGTAAAGATAAAAACAGATCCTGAGAGGTCTGTTTAATTGGTAGAGGGGCGATAATAGGGATGGTAGAGACGCGGTTAATCGCGTCTCTACTGATTTTAAACCCTTTTTGATGATTTGTTTAAAATAGTATGATTATTTTTGAGGAAATCGGCCCCGTTCTTTGGTGATAGGGAGGCTGTTATCTATAACGTCAAATCATCCATAATCGATTTGCAAAATGAAACAAGGAAAGCTCTTAATTGTCGACGATAAAAAAAATATTTTGCAGGCATTGACAATGTTTCTGCAATTTGAATTTGAAAAGGTGCAGACGATTTCGAATCCAAACCTGCTGTCGGCAGAACTTGAATCGAATAATTATGACGTCGTTCTGCTCGATATGAATTTTAAAGCAGGGCAAAGCACCGGGAATGAGGGGCTTTACTGGCTCCGGGAGATCAAGAAACGGTTTCCCGAAACAGAGGTTGTGATGTTTACGGCGTTTGGCGATATCGCACTTGCGGTAAATGCGTTAAAGGAGGGAGCTGCCGATTTTGTGTTGAAGCCGTGGGAGAACGAGAAACTGATTGCCACGCTGAAAGCGGCTTACCGTTTGCGGAAATCGAACCGCGAAATCACCGAGCTGAAAGGGAAGGAGCAATCGATGAAACAGGAACTTAACCGGGGCGAGCAATTGATTATCGGTAAATCGGCAGCAATGCTGCAGGTGATGAAACTTGTTCAGAAAGTTGCAGCCACCGATGCCAATGTGCTGATAACCGGTGAAAACGGAACAGGGAAAGGCGTTATATCCAAAGAAATACACCGGCTGTCGCATCGCAAAAATGAACTCTTCGTCCTTGCCGACCTGGCATCACTCGCAGAAACACTCTTCGAAAGTGAGCTGTTCGGGCATAAAAAGGGATCATATACAGGGGCGGTGGAAGACAGGATCGGGAAGTTTGTCCTGGCCAATAAAGGGACGTTATTCCTGGATGAGATCGGGAATATTCCATTGAATCTGCAGGCAAAACTGCTCACCGTGTTGCAATCGCGCTGTGTCACGCCCGTTGGTTCGGATAAAGAGGTTCAGACAGATATCCGCCTTGTAAGCGCGACCAACAAAAATATCCATCAGATGGTGAGTGAAGGGCAGTTTCGCCAGGATTTGCTTTACAGGCTCAATACGATTGAGATACATCTGCCACCGCTTCGCGAAAGGACCGAAGATATTGAAGATCTTGCAGGGTATTATGTGGGGATGTACGGAAGGAAATATGGAAAGCCTCAGATAAAGATCACAACCGCTGCTATCACGAAGCTCCGTAGCCAGCCGTGGCCCGGCAATATCAGGGAATTGCAGCATTCGGTCGAAAAGGCGGTCATTCTTACCGACAGCAATGAGCTTCGCCCAATCGATTTTATGGGTGGTTTCGAAATGGAACAGATGGGCAATCAACCCGAAACACTGGAAGATATGGAGAAGCAGATGATCGCGTCGGCAATGAAGCGCCACGCCGGAAATCTGACCATTGTCGCGGGTAAACTGGGGATATCGAGGCCGACACTTTACAGCAAAATTGAGCGGTATGGAATCTAAAAGCTATACTCCTTCACAAGTTGTTGTCTTCTTGCTTGTCATCCTTGTGAATGTTGCCGCCGGTTTTTGCATCGGGAACGGGATGGTTGCATTTGCTGTTCTATTGCTGGTTGTGGGAATCCTTTGTGCCGTTCAGTTGATTTTTAAGTTTCGCCAGACGAACCGGAGCATCGCCTTCTTCTTCGATTCGATCCGGAATGAGGATACCACCGTTAACTTCCCGGTAAACATTGAGGATCAATCACTGAAGGCGCTCAATAACAGTATGAACCAACTGAATAAACATATCCAGGAGATCAAACTTCAGAATGAATATAAGGAGAAATACTATCGCGCATTGATTCAGCAGGCATCGATTGGGCTGGTGGTTTTAAATGAGCAGAACGAGATTGAACTGATCAATGAGGTGATCTGCCGCTATGCCGGTATTTCACCTGCATCAACAAATATGAATCTTTTGAAGATCAAAAATCAGGAGTTTTACGATGTGCTGACACGCATTGAGGCAGGTGATTCTGTTACATTTCGCAACATCCTGTTGGGATCGGTCCAATTGCTGCTCTTCCGCGCCACAGCCATCAAAAGCGGCGAACATACAGTGAAGCTGATATCGGTGCAGGATATCCGGCAGGAACTCGACGAGAAAGAGCTGGAGTCGTATCAGAAACTGATCAGCATCCTCACGCATGAGATTATGAATTCACTTGCACCGATGATCTCTGTATCGAAAACGCTTGTGAACTTTTATACAATGGGTGATGTCCCCGTAAAAACGGATGCAGTGAATGATGCAATGATTTCCACGACCGTTCAGGGATTAAAACTGATTGAGGAACAGGGAAATGGACTGATCAATTTTGTGAATAGTTACCGCCGGTTAACGAAAATTCCGGCACCTGTATTTCAACGTTTTGCTGTTGATGATTGGCTGGAACAACTCACGATCCTGTTTGCTGAATGTTTAAAATCCGAAGAAATAGAACTTGAAATAGTTGTTGAGAAAACGCTTACCGAAATCTATGCCGATAAAAATCTGATCAACCAGGTGGTTGTTAATCTGATCAGCAATTCGATCGACGCGTTGCTGCAAATCGAAGAACATCGTAAAATTACGATTGAACTGTCCGCGAACCTGGATAACAGGGTTATTATTAAGATTTCCAATAATGGTCCGGTAATTCCTGTAGACATTCAGGAGAAGATCTTTATCCCGTTTTACACAACCAAAGAGTCCGGATCAGGGATCGGATTAAGCCTTTCGCGGCAGATTATGCGGTCACTCAAAGGATCGATCAGCCTGGTGTCCAGTGAACAGGAGGATACGGTTTTTATTCTTGAGATATAGTTATTGACCCAAACTGATTTTAAAGTTTGGTAATTCTACCTGCAATTTCACTTTTGCCTGCAAGGCATTAAAAACACGCATTAAGGTATCAATTGTGACATTGCTTGCATTGCTTTCAATCCTGGATATTTGAGATTTTTGAACTCCAATAAGTTTTCCCAATTCTTCCTGGGTCATATTCCGTTCCTGGCGAGTCTGTTTTATCGCTTGTCCGATCAGGTCCATTTGTAACTCATATTCAAATTTATCTCGATCGGGAGTACCGACTTTCCCAATAAGTTTATCTTGAACTTCGTCTAATGTGTATGTTTTCATTTGTCTTTTTTTTGTCCTCAAAATATTTTGTCCTTAGTTGTATCGCCTTTTGAATTTCAGAATCAGGCACTTTACTGCGCTTCTTAATAAAACCATGTGACGAAATAACCAATGTGTTCTCTGAATTTGTCTTGTCCCAAAACGCGAGTAATCGATATTGTATGCCTTGGAAAAGAGTTCTAAACTCCCAGATTTCTTCCTTGAGTTTTTTGAAAAGTTCTGGGTCGCGTTCAGTCTGAGCCTTACGAATATTAAAAAGGATTTTTTCGTAGTGCTTTTTATCAAGGCTACTGAGAAATTCAAATGCCTTATCTAAAAATATGATGTCAAAAAGTTTATCCATTTTTAATACTTTTCAAGGCAAAGATAGGAAAAGTTTCATTAAGACGAAACTTACTTGCAGATATCCACAAGTATGACAAATGTTGTTGATTTCGAAAGTCTATTCACTTATTACATTCTAAATCTGATATTTACCAATGTGAATACCCCGATCACCCAATATGCGTCAGGTTTCTTCCCAGCAATAAGGAGATCAGTTGTTCGCGGTAGGCCTCTGAAACTAACAGTTTGTGTTTGCCGATAATCGCCATGTTCCCTTCGATATGGTCGATTTTTTGAAGATTGATAATGATTGAGCGGTGTATTTTCTGAAAGGAATGATCTTTCAGTTTCTCTTCCCAGCTTTTGAGCGTTTCGTGTGTAATCAGCTTTTTATCCGTGCAGCCGACAGTCGTATAATCGCCACAAGCTTCTACATAAAGGAGATCATCCAGATCGATCTGGTAGATGCGCTTATCGGCTTTGACCGTGATTTTTCGGGATAAAGCATTCGCAGTTTTAGGTATTAAACGTTCTTTCGCTTTATTCACTGACTTGTAAAACCGCTCGAATGAGAACGGTTTTAACAAATAGTCCACTACCTCAAGATCAAAACCATCAACGGCATACTGAGAATAGGCGGTAGTTATTATTACCAGGGGTGGCTTGACAAGTGTGCGTAGAAAACTAATGCCCGACATTCCCGGAAGGTTCACGTCCAGGAATATAAGATCGACATTGTTTTTATCCAGGTAAGTTTGTGCCGTTAAAGGATCTTCAAACGAACCACACCACGCGAGATCGGGGCATTGCGAAATATTGCGTTGCAGGATTTCACGCGCGGCAGGTTCATCTTCGATTACAATACATTTTATAGTCATGGCAATTAATCTAAATCGATCTTCAAATCAACGCTGAACAGCTCCCCGGTTTCCATAAACGTCAGATGGTGTTTATCCGGATACAACAAATTTAATCTTTTTTCAACGTTTTTAATCCCGATACCACCCTGCTCCGGATTTACCACATTTTCGCGTCGCGCAACCGGGTTTTTGGTGCTGAAGCGGAGTTGATGGCCGGAATATTGAATGTCGATCTGAATGGTTCCCTTGCTTTTACCGATTCCGTGTTTGAAACAGTTCTCGGCAAGTGGAAGCAGTAGCAGGGGGGCAATGATTGCGCCTTTAAATTCCCCTTCAATGTTGAGAATGACTTCTGTAATATCCTGGTTGATCCGTTCCCGTTGCAGTCCCACATATGTTTTAATGATTTCAATCTCTTTCTCAAGTTCTATTTTCTCACTTGAAGTATCGTACAAAACATACCTTAAAAAGTCAGACAGTTGCAAGATCACATCTTTCGTTCGGACATCTCCTTTTAAAGCTAGTGAATAGATTGTATTCAGATTGTTGAACAGAAAGTGAGGATTGATCTGCGCTTTCAGGGCCGACAATTCATGCTGAACTTTTTCGCGGTTTTCAATCAGCATCTGCCAATATTTCCATAAAAGAAAAACAGTGGTTGTAATAGCAATGTAGCCGGTCATTATCAGGATCAATTCCCAGATTTTGAACCATGAGATGTAGAAAAGTTGCGGGAGAATCAGGTCGATAAAGAGATCGAATAAGACGTAGTTCATAGCGCCTGCGACAATGGCAAGACCGAGTGCCGAAACTAGGTAGATCCCAAACCTGCCCTGCGAAAAATACCGCGTAATCAGTTTGTTGATATTCAGATAAACTGCAGCAATAATTGTAAGGTGAAAGATCAAGACATATAGGAAGTTGTCGAGGAAGTAGCCTAAAACAACTGCGAAGACGATTCCCTGATCGTTATTAAGAAATACCGACACAATACCCCATCCAATTACGATCAGTGGCACCGAAGTAACAATCCATTTTATCTTTCGGCTGATTCCCTTCACGAACCAGATAAACGGGAATAAAAGGAACAGGATGATGGCATTGCTGATATAAAAAACATTCCACCAGGTAAGTTCAAATCCGTCCAAAGTGTAGCCCGATGCAATCCCGCGACTGAAAAAGGAGTTAAATATATTGAAGGAGATGATCCAGAACAGTATATGCAACGCGACAATTAGTTGTCCTTTATATTTTAAAGTTCTCATGGCAATGTTAATTTAAAGGTGTTAATTCTAATTTGGCTTTTTGGTTTTCCCAGTCAATAAACCTTGATTGATCGGCATAGCGGTCGATCATGGCTGTAAGTTCGGTTGATGATGCGGTCAGTACAAATCTTCCGGCATCTTGTACCCATTGGTAATTGACCCGTACGCGTTTCTTTTCGATCATATCCTTCATGCAGTCCGCGCCAAGCCATGATAAGCCTATTTGATTGTTGTTTAGG
>Ga0209100_1001924_pt1 | contig 13498 bp, 12 predicted proteins | sample lystaG_FD_185480 | JGI IMG/M metagenome (GOLD analysis project Ga0209100, IMG submission 185480) | Glacier valley bacterial and archeal communities from Borup Fiord, Nunavut, Canada, to study Microbial Dark Matter (Phase II) -... | ecosystem: Environmental > Aquatic > Freshwater > Ice > Glacier ...
TGCACCTTTCAGCGTTTTGAGACTGCCATTCGATTGATAAGGTAAACGAAAATAAGGCGTTTGAAAATCTGCAAACGGATCAAAGTACGGAAAATCAGTGCTTTGAGCATCCTACATAAATTAATTATAGAAATTTATGTAAAGTTGGAGGATAGAACCGAGTTAGATGATGAGTAAATATATCCGCACGACGAACAAAGACACAAAACCGCAGGGTAAGGCGGCGGTGATTAGTCAGGCAGATTTAGAGCGGATGTTCGGTGAAGTCGGTTTCCAATCATTCCGCGATCGAGCGTTGTTCGGGTTGTGTCGTTACACGGCTGCCAGAATTAGCGAAGTCTGCCAGATGAAGATCAGCGATGTCTTTCTGCCCACGGGCAAAGTGAAAGCAGAAATCGTGTTTAGGTCCGAAACGACAAAAGGCGAGTACGGTCAGAAATCGGTGAAGGTGTCACTCGACTCAAGAGTGCTGCTAGAGGCGTATGAGGTGCCCCAAAAAGGACTCTATCTCTTCCCCGGTCGTCATGGCAGAGGACACATTAACCCTGTCTCCGCTAGCCACATCTTTAAGGAGGTGTGCGATCGCCTGGAGCTTCACCACGTCTCCACTCATTCGTTTCGTCGCACGGCTATCAACCGCATGAGAGAAGCGGGGTTTCTCTTGGAAGAGATTCAGCGCATCAGTGGGCACAAGTCGTTAGACGGACTGAGCCACTATCTAGAGGTGTCAGAATCTCGATTGAGCGAGGCCGTGAACTGCCTGTAAGTTGAAGGATGCCAGAAGTTTCTTAACCGTCTTGATCAGTTCACTGCATCACAGTTTCATAACTTCGTAAAGGCTGTCTCCAATGGGCACCCTATAGCTTAGATCGAACTGTAGGGTGCCCATTGACAATGACACCGCATGCAGATGGCAGATTACCCGTAGAACTTAAAGTCAATGGATGAACTCGTTAAAAAAATTGCGGCTCTGGGTCTGCCCGGTGTCGTTCTGATCGTCGTCATGGCAACCACAGGGTTCACGGGAGCCGCCGCGATTACAACCGCGCTGGCAATCTTGGGAGGTCCAGCCGGAATGCTGGGTGGCATTGCTGTTTTGGGGTTGACGGCGTTAATCACAGATGGGTTAGCAAAAGTCGGATTGGAAAACCTCCTGACGTCCGTGTACTGTGATCGCCGCCAGCAGGAGCCGCAGGGCAAATTGCTGCAAGAATTAGATGCGTTGATGATTCTCGATGGCGACATCAAAGATCGGCTCAGGCTCACGATTCAAGACGGTTGTGGTTGCGCTGGGACGATCGACGTTGACTTATCAGAAATCAGTCGCCGCGCGATCGCGATTCTTGATGCTGTCGAAGGCATGACGCTCGCGCATCACCGAGACTTTAAGAATGCTCAACCTGTGGCACGGTTACGTGATGGAACGACCCTCAGAACCTGGAAGAACTTAGTAGGCGTAGACCACGTCTTTTTAGCAGACTACAGCGACCAAATAATTTACAGTGGCTTTGTCGGCTGGGTTCACGCCCAAGGGCTACAACAGGCGATCACTCAGATTAGACGAGAGCTGACTTGAGGCGGGAACGCCTCTTTGGGCTATTTGTCTCCCACCTCAATTTTGATGCGGAGTTTTTGTGAGGTGGTATGGTTTCAATGCGTTAGCACCCTGATTAATTCTTGGAAAAATGCCTAACCAGTGTCAGAGTACTTTCAGCACGAAATAATTACTTGACACTGAAACCCTGCCTCATGCAGGATGGGCTTGGTTACCCTACCGAGGTAGCAAATGACCAAGCCAAAGTGTGGTTCTAATGTCCCCAGTGATGCCCGTGATCGCAAGCCAGCACTGGTAAAAAGCTAATAAATCTTCCAACTGCATTGGTCACGTCGTCAGTGAAATGATAATTATCATTTCACTGACGACGTGACCAATGCAAGATCATCAGAAAGCAGCGTCGCCACGATGAAGAGATTGTTGCGATCGCTTTTGACACTATTGAGAGGTATACCTTTCAATAGCATAGCACTGATTAATTCTTGGAAAAATGCCTAACCAGTGTCAGAGTACTTTCAGCACGAAATAATTACTTGACACTGAAACCCCGCCTCATGCTGAAGGGGCTTGTTAACCCTACCGAGGTAGCAAATGACCAAGCCAAAGTGTGGTTCTAATGTCCCCAGTGATGCCCGTGATCGCAAGCCAGCACTAGCGAAACAGCAAAAACAAGTACCATACTCCGTTGCCTTGATTACCGTCTTCCTCATTCCTGCCTATCTTACATTTTACTTTTTGGCAACAGGGATGGACGAAGGACAATTAAAGGCTAACCTGATGCTGAAATTAGCTTGGTTTGAGATTAAAGCCGAAATCACCAAAACCACCAAGTAGCTGTGCTGACTGTGATCGGGGCAAGGCTCATATCCGAATTCTCACCCTGATCACAGCATCTTGTTCCTAAAATTGTGAAAGGTTCTTTTTGAAACCAATGTAAGTATCATTGTCATAGCACATATAGAGCCACCCAAAATGATGATGTGCCTGCCCAATATCGCCCGTTTTTTCGGTTCCTTGCTTCTTTTGGTATTCGTATTTCTTGCTGTTCGTTTCCTTCAGCGACAATTCTCCTTCCTCAGTGGCTTGCTGGATAGCAGAACGATAGCGATTTAGCCAAGTTTTTGCAATGGTCTCCTTGGAATATCCTTCCTCAAGTAGCCCTATCTCTGATTGACAGCGAGCTTTAATCTCTCTTTCAGTCTTAAGACTTCTTAAGTCGCTGAGAAATACATAGATGAGAAATTCTTGTTCCTCTGCGTTGAGTCTTTTTCGTTTTCCTTTTTTGATTCGGCTTCGGTAATTAGTGATTATTCTAGACCGCCGTTTTGCATCAGATGTTGTCACTTGGTCAAGTACCGCACTAGATTTCTGATTTTTCAATCCCGTCAAGGGTCGATTCCCCGCCGCTTGCGGCGTAAGATGTGACCATGAGTGAGTACATCCACAAAAGCCATAACGTAACGGTTTTGCTATACCACTTAGTGTTTCCAGCGAAGTATCGGCGGGCTGTGTTCGACGAGCAAGTCGATGGGGTCGGGGTTAAATGAGTAGCCGTACAGGAAATCACGCTAAGGCTGAAACGCTTGACTAGTAGGCGTTTCAAAAACAGTGTCCAGACTCATTGAAACATGCCAGTGAGTCTCCAACTTCTTTGGTACAGAAATTCTGAGCGGTAGAACAGGTGTGTCAGCGTCCTGCGTCCTAGCAGATTCCACTGTACACGGCTTAACGCTACTTTCTGCTCGCCTACTCATTTAACCCCAGGTACGCGAGATGCGAAACGCCGGCACAAGCGTTGCCATGATTCGAGGCTGACCGCCTCGAAAACGTTCACTGGAAAGCGACGTGACACGGAAACGGTCATGCGTCGTTTGGAAGGGGGCGATTGGAAAAGTGCTCCTGGCAACTCGCTGGTCGCCTACCTTACGGCAAGCACGGTTTTGAAGCAGAGGGAGGGCAGCGATGTCCTACTCGACTGCATCTCAATCCCCTATAAGCTTGTCCTGTCGTAGAACTTTCGCCCCATTCGGCAGTTAACCGACGGATTTCTCACGCTTCTTTCACATTGCTGTAACCAATATAACCTTCGTAAATAAGCGACTGCCCTTTGAGAGCGTCGGTTTCTATGGAAACTCTGAAGTTTTACGGAACGACTTTCATTCTTAGAGTAGAAAAGATACAGCCCTAATTGACAAATTTATTATGCCAGAACCACTGAGCGCGCTCGGAATTGCGGCATTTGCCTTCTTAAATCATTTCGTTCAGACGGAACCAGGGAAGAAGTTCATTGAATCGATCGTCGGTAAGCTCGGCGAGAAGACGCTGGAGGCGGGATTGAAGAAAGCCGATGAATTGAAGCAGAAGGTTGTGAAGAAATTTCAGGGGAATGCTGCAGCAGAACAAGCGATCGCGGCAGCAGAAGTCGGAGACCCAGAGGGGTTGCAGAATGTGGGCGCTTTTTTGCGGTTGGCAATGACGCAAGATCAGGAGTTTGCGGCGCAGGTGCGGCAGATTGCAGAGCAGATCATTAATGTTGGCAAAACGGATGCGCGCAATGTGCAAAACGTCTACAGCGGTCAAGGATTGCAAGTGAATGATCCAAAATCACAAGTGATCCAAGCGGGAGAAAATGCCAAGTTTTACTTTGGAGTCAATGAGGATTGACTGAAGTCGTCGGCTCCCGGCTCCGACAAAGTAACGCCGTTGTATGACATTCCCTATCAGTCGTCTGCAAACTTTGTGGGACGGGTAAAAGAGCTGGCGCGATTGCATGAGATTTTGCAAACGTCTGAAGGTGCAGTGATTTCTGCGGTGGCGGGAATGGGAGGCTTGGGCAAAACGCAGCTTGCAGTGCAATATGCGAGACAAAATCAGGCCAGCTATCCGGGGGGCATCTACTGGCTCAATGGTCGCACGGGCGATTTGGCAACTCAGATTGTGTTTAAAGCAGAGTTCGATCTGCACTTACCGGGATTGGATGCTGCAAAAGAGCGAATCGCGGATTCTGAACCGCTGGCGCAGTGGTGTTGGCAGCATTGGCAGCCCGATGGCATCACATTAATCGTGCTGGACGATGTGATGGACTGGGGAGCGTGTCGATCGTTCCTCCCCAAAGCTGATCGCTTTCGAGTGTTAGTGACAACTCGATCACTGGATCTGTTGCCCAACTTTCGCACGATCGCGCTAAACGTGCTGCATCCCGACGAGGCTCGATCGCTATTGGCATCGTTGGAGATGTTTGGACGAGTTGCCGAGAATATTGAGCTTGCCAATAAACTCTGTGCGGGGTTGGGCTATTTGCCGTTAGGAATCGAGTTGGTCGGCTGCTATCTGGCGCACGATCGCTATCAAACGCTCGCTAACGTCTGGGAAGCGTTGCAAGCAAATGGGATGAGAGATCCATCGTTGGAGCGATCGCCGCACTATGAAATAACAGCAGAGCTTGGCGTAAAGGCAGCGTTTGATTTGACGTGGGAAGCGCTGTCAGTAGAAGCGCGGCGGGTAGCGCAATTGCTGAGTTATTTTGCGCTCGATTGGATTGAGTGGGAATTGGCAGAGTGGGTGATGCAGCGTGTAGAGGGAGAGGCGTATCAGTTGGGGGCACTGAAGGCGCGGTTAGAGAATGCGTCGCTCGTGCAGATTGAATTAGATCGGCTAGGCTGGTGTCGGCTGCATCCCTTAGTGCGGCAGTTCTTGCGGGAGGAGGAAACGATCGCGGTTGAGGCGACAGGAGACGATGCATTAAGAGCGGCGTTTGTGGCGGGGATGATCGCGATCGCACGTCAAATGCCACGAGACCCGACGACGAAAGATATTGAATGGTTTGGAGTGGTGCGATCTCATATTCAAGAAGTCGCAGAGAGATTTCTTCAGCCTCAAACCGACAATGACTTCGATTGGATCTACATTGGACTTGCACGATTTTATGAAAGACAAGCACTGTTCAAGGATGCAGAATCTCAGTATGCAGAATGGTTGGCTCTGTTGCGATGCCTGTTTCCAAGCGATCTTGCCAATATGGCAACAGCCCTTAACAACTTGGCAGGAACCTACAAGGATCAAGGACGGCTGAATGAGGCAGAGCCGTTGTATGAGAAAGCCTTGAAGATGAAGCAACGCCTATTTCCAGGTGATTACCCAGCTGTAGCAACCAGCATAAATAACTTAGCAGACCTCTACCGTGTTCAAGAACGGTTAAGTGAGGCAGAGCCGCTGTATGAGAAAGCTTTGGAGATGAGGCAACGCCTGTTTCCAGGTGACTACCCGACTGTGGCAACTAGTCTAAACAACTTGGCATGTCTCTACTGTGCTCAAGGACGGCTAAGCGAGGCAGAATTGTTTTGGGAGGAAGCTCTACAAATGTTAGTGAAAACATTAGGAACCGATCATCCCACTACTCAAGGAGTGAGAGAAAATCTAGAGATTACTTGTCAGCAGATGCGATTATCCACCCGCCGCATCAGCGAGACAAAGCCACCTACCCGCGCTACCTCACGCCACTCTCAACTAGTGCAAAAGCTCCGCCACGCAAAGTGTTCGATTCGTCGATTCCTTCGCTCCCTTCTGCGACGATTGGGTTTGATTTAAGCTTTCAACAGCTTAATACTTGGCGTTCCCGTAGCTTTTGGGTCAGAAACAATGTTAGGGAATTTCAGCCAGATAATTGATAAGGTTTGATTAAGTCGATTTTCACCCATCCTACAGGATGGGCTTAATTTTGGACTGTTACACTGCACTACAAAGAGCTGAAACTCTGATTCGTTCATTCCTTCTGATGGCTGAAACCCTTATGTTTGCGTGGAACTTCTGCTGCCGGTGCAGAGAATCAAGCCTAATCGAGATATTTGGAAACCTGATTCATCCAGCAGTTTTTGGCTTTAGGCAAACCGAGAACTCAACTACCGCAAGTCAGTCACAGAGGAACTTTCAGGCTTGGCGTTGTTTTTGGTCCATTTGCTACGGGAACGCCAAATTACACGAATGGGTCTCCGACCCGACATTAATCCAATGTCAGCCAGTCACATTCTCAAGGAGGTGTGTGATCGCCTGGAACTTCACCACGTCTCGACCCATCCCTTTCGGCGCACTGCCATCAATCGAATGAGAGAAGCTAACTTTCGATTAGAAGAGATTCAACGCATTAGTGGGCACAAGTCGCTAGATGGTCTGAGCCACTATCTAGAGGTGTCAGAGTCTCGACTAAACGAAGCGGTAAGCTACCTTTGACCGAGCACATTGATAAAGCTGTAGCAGTTCCCGAACAATCACTAACCTGAATGCTTCCAAACAGCAGGGCAACCCCTGCTGCCTTGCCTAGAAGGCGTTTCTAGTCCGTAACGCTCCGAACTGGTAGAGGTGCCGTTTCCTCCGTCTTGCGTCTGCAATGAAGGCGTTCTGGCAGTGACGCAGGAAGAAATGCAGAAAGAAATAGTGATGCTATCCTGGCAATGGTTTTCGTTGATTCGATGTAGTTGTAGTGCTAGAGAGGTAAGATGCTGACACAAAATGCCGGGGGTTTAGCCGTTGTGAACTCTTCCGATCGCAGCATTTGGAGTTGGGAGGAGATAAGAGAAAGGCTCCGAAACCCAGTAATGCTTCCTGTCTCTGTCAATTTACATTTGATTCGACATGCTCAAAGTAAAGTAAACGCAGATAAGAGGGTGACGGGAGCGCAGGATGTAGATCTAACTCCACTTGGAGAGGAGCAAGCAGTCTTTTTAGGCAAAAAACTCCTCTCACATTACGACATAGCTTTTACTTCAACTTTGAAAAGGTCGCGAAAAACCCTAGAGCTTGCTGTGGGCAGCAGCGGTATTAAGGTAGGAGGCATCTTGGCAGATAGTAGACTCAATGAGAGAAGTCTTGGAGTCCTGGAGGGTCAGAAATGGCGTTGGATACCTGAGTACGCTTATGGAGACTTAAAATATGCGCCTGAAGATGGGGAAAGCTATGAGGAGGTATCTAGACGTATTTTTTCCTTCCTCATCGGGCTTGCTGACGACATTCTTCAACATCCGGTTCAAGATATTCTAATTAGCGGTCATATGGGACCCATGAGAATTATGGTAGGCATTCTTATGGAACAAGAAGATCCTTCAACTGTTCTCAGTTTTAATTTTTCTAATACTGAAGTAGTTGAGTTAACATGGAATCGATTGATAATTCCCGGATTTCTTAGAGCTTTCTAAGGACTGAAGTTTTAATGTAATAGGATTTTGAGACTACTTTTTATGTATCCATATGAGCGTGAATGGAGTATTAATTCGGTAGAGATAGACCGATACGTAGCTGCAAAAACAAATTGGAGTGAATCGAAAGAATTCATCCAAAAGATCAGAGAATGTTTGACTAATGCTGAAGTTGATCCTTTAGTTTCAACGATCGCGGCGGCAGGCTCAATTGGGAGAATGGAAGCTTCTCCTGGCGTTTCTGATGCAGATTTGATCATCGTACTTTCAGATGAAGTAGAGCCAGAGTCAGACAAAGCAAAGCAAATACATGAGTCTGTTTGGAAGCTGCTTGAACCACTTAAGCTCGAGAAGCCTAAACAAACGGGCGTTTTTGCAATACCGACAACTAAAAAGCAGTTGATAAGTGATGTGGGAAAATCAAGTGAAGGGTATGAGATTTTTGGTAAGCGTTTATTACTAGTTTTAGAGACTCAACCAGTATTTAATGATCAAAATTACACTGATTTGATTAATTCTATAGTTGATCGTTATGCAGATAAATATGTCAAGAATGACTCAAAAAAAGAATGGACTCTCTTGCTAAATGATCTAATTCGATATTTCCGCTCATTAGCTGTTAACTATCAGTGGGATTTTGATAATGAGGTGGAGAAATGGGCTATTCGTAACATCAAACTACGGCATAGTCGCCTTGTGATGTACAGCGGGCTTTTAATGTTGCTAGGTGAAGCAAGTAAAGAGCGCAGTGATAAAGTGTTTCGGTTGAAGGAGCAACTTAAAATGACTCCTTTAGAACGCATCGCTTGGGTCTATGAACAGAATACTGATTGGAATTTCTATAAGGTATTAGGACCCTATAATGTTTTTCTATCTCGGCTCAGTAAACCTGAAGTTCGTAAGTCGTTGAACTTTAATCCTGGAGACTTGGAGCCTAAAAACGGCGGCAAGAATTCATATGATCAACGATATAGCAATGAGGAATTCTCAAATCTTAAGGCTAATTCTGATGGCTTAGTTTCTGAACTTTTAAGGTTTGTTCTGGCGAGACGTGGTGGTTGGACTGAAAGATTTTTTGAATACCTAATATTTTAAAGAGTGTCTGACATAAAACGGTTTGCAATTTTTGCAATTATTACAAATAGTGACGAAGAAAAAATTCGATCCGAACAGCGTCATTTTACTAATTTAACAGGGAATACAATGGCTCTTGGGTTCCCTGTGCATATCACCTTAAAAGGAAGATTTCTAGCATCGAAAGATATAGTTGTAAATCTCTTAAATAAAACAGATCTAGCATCTTTGTGTTCACAAACTGAAATTGAATTAAGTAAGCCAAAGTATATTTATCCTCAATTGTCTTGGCTGGAAGTTTTATCTGACACTCCAGGATTCAATAACTTGTTGTTTCTACACTCTTTTTTTGAAAGAGAAATTAATAGGTTTGTAGTGAGTGACGAAGTTCCTGAAAACCACAAGAATGCTCACTTTCGCCCTCATATTACCTTGGGTTGGGGCATAACACCTAGAGTTTGGCAGAAGTACTCTTCTATCGAAAACTTCGGTTCTGTTCAAATTGGATTCAGTCATATTGCTTTAGCTTGCTATCATCAACAGTGGCCTTTAGAGGAAACTGTTACTTCAATAATGGAAATTCCCATAATGAAGTGATACAAACTTGTCGAGGATGTAATAGGGGTTGAGCCGACATACGGGCAAAAAAGTGCAGGATCAGCTTGAAACTCTCTCTTTACAAAGGTTTCAGCTATTACCACATCAAGCTATATCCTTGAAACCCTTGAGTAGTACAGGTTTGGACTACTTTTGGACTACGCAATAGCTAAAAACTGATAGTACACCTTCTTTTTTGGTGCGGTCTTAGCGGCTGAAACCCTCATTCTTTCGTTGAACTTCTGCACTCGCCGGCAGAAGTCCCGGTGCTGAGCCTCACTTTGATCGATTCTCTGAAACTTAACCTGGATAAGGCTTTACAGCCTATCTTGCACTTTTTTGCCCGTATGTCGGCTCAACCCCTAATAAGCGATTGCTGGTCTAAATATCTTTTGACAGTGGAGCTATACTAACTACTTCCATAAAGGCAATTCCTAATGAAGAAATGAAAAATCTATTGTTAAGTTTTGGGTTAGGATCGAATTCACCTTCCACAGTGTAGTCTTTATGAGTGCATAAATTTAGACGAATTAAGTTGCCAAGACTAATGCGTATAGCTTGATATTCTATTTTCAAGTAATCTTCAAACATTTGTTCGCACATACCATGTAGTCCAACACTTATAGTAATGTCTTTTGTGGTACTAGATCGACGCTCTTCTTCTTGTTGATGATTGTGAAATAGAAACTCTAAAATTTTGGCATCAGCAGAGCCTAGCTCAGAAAGAGTTTTTGGAAAGCTAGGATGGATTTCATGTCCTGAAGCTGCTTCTGCCAGCAAACTCACCCACTTGGTTTGTAAGTTTTCGTCCTCCTCCAGAGAGGCATTTTCCAGAAGCGGAATCAGAATTTTAGCTGGTACAGCTTTGGGCTCAATTCCTTTGCTCTCAAGAATTTTTTGTGCTTGCTCTGCAATACGAACTCCGTTTTTAAATCGCCAGAATCTTAATTGTTCTCCAATTAGTTGCCCTCCTTCCTCAGCAGTTGGACCAAAAAGTTTAGCGAGAAAATCTCGAGCTTCTTTCGTAAGTTCTGAAAATGCCTCAGCAGCTTTGCCAAGTCCCGTCAAATCTTCTGCCATAAGTAAAGCCAAAATATTTGTGAAATAGCTTCGTGTGCTTACTACCCTTCAAGGTACTAAGATTTACCATCCTGAGAGCTTGTAAGTGAAAGGTGAGAAGGGACAACGCCGACTGTGGGGACTGGGGTCTCAGTAGCAATAGAGCCAGATTTTGCCTCAAGGAGTTGAGTTAGCTTTCAACTACCTGCTACCAGACAAACAGGCTCAGGAATCACTCTGATTCTGTTTGTTCTTTTTCGCCTTCAGATATGCCCGAAACTCCTCCTCTGCCTTTATGCTTGCTGCCACTTCATTCAGAACCCGATCTTTTTCTGAGTCTGAGAGCTTAGGATCTTCCCGTGAGGAGTCGTTTGTGGAGTTCATCTTTCCCTTTTTATAGTCTTTACTGTTGGCAATCGCTTCAACCGCCTAATTAATTGCTAATCAATCATGATTTATCTGGACTCAGTGTGAATACTGAAATTACCGGGGTATGAGTAGTAACGGATGCCGTTTGCGAATGGATACAGACTTTAAAGGTAACGAAAGAGCAAACGCTTCAGTCTTCACTCGATTCTAGTGCCACCCAAGGAGGATTACGATCGAGTGAGACTTGCTGTCTCCGGGTCATATCGAAATTGATCGATGGTTCCTTCCTTGACTTTTTCAATTACCTCCTCAATCACTTCTAGGGGTACGAGAAACCACTCTTTTGGCTTCACTGGCGTGCCGAAGCGATCCTGCAATTCCAACTCCAATCGAGCACTGCCGAAAAACTTCTGAAGGAGTGCCTCAAGTCTCTTCCGGTTGATATTCGCCAGTTTAAATGTGGCGACGATTTCCACCTCCGCCAGCAGATAGGTCGAGTCTTTCTTCGCGTTGGCAATCCGCTTTTTTACGTCTCCGCCGGTTACGCCGATCTTGTGAATGACCGACCGATTCTTGGCAATGAAGGGATGTTCTGATTTACTCCTGAGCACGTAAATGTAGCCGGTCGGCAAGTCATCCGCTGCTTCAGCGTCTGAAAAAAGTGGGCCGAAATCTGGGTTAGTGATGCGGCGGCTGGCCTTGTCTTTGTTTAAGGCCCGCTGGAGCGATCGCAGGAGGAGGTCGCTCTCGGTGGCGTTGTCATAAACCACCCTCAGCCTGCGGTCTGGACGGCCATAGTCACTAACAAACGGTTCGCCCATCTCGGACACCATCACCTTTTGCCCATCGAGGATGAACAGGTCGCCTTGATTGACTTCCGCATTGTCCTGGTATTTCAAGGTTTGCCGTTCTCCGGTCGCCAACTGGCGTTGCACTTTGTCAAAGATGGGTTTGAATTCATCGAAGTCCTGGCAGGAAGTCCGCTGTGCGACTTCCTCCGCCGCTTTGATTTCCTGGCGCGATCGCACATGAGTGAGCTGGGTAACGTCGTTGTCTGAGTCCGCATCGATGCCCAGGGAGTCCAGCAGCACTTCATCTGTAAGATCTTCTTCTGTGGTCAGGCTGGTATCAGCTTTAGCGTCTAATAGTCCGCGTGAGTCTAGCGGACTCAAGACTTCACGACATTCTTCAGATTCCCGTAGACGCTCCAGCCTCACCGCATAGAGCCGCTCGAAGATATCGTAGTTCTCCCCATGCTCGGGCAGTCTGCCCTGTTCCTCCACGAACCGCTCGATCTCCTCGAAGCCTGCGATGATCCGTTCTTCTTTGGCGGAGCGCTGTCCGGATGGCTCGGGTGCCATGTCCACGCCCAATTCGCCGAGCAATTCCAGATCGTCGTCTGTCGTGTACTTAGGCATTGTTTTCCTCCTTCACTTTACGTTGCAGAAAGGCGATCCCTTCTGCCATCCGTTTTTCCCAGGGGTCTACTGCCGTTAGGGAGGGCAGCCTTCCTTTCTCCTGTTTGAACCGAATCGCCCGTTTTGCCAATTCCCGAGCTTCTTCCACCGTGAGGTTTACCCGCTTGGCGGCAATCACCGCCGCCACCTGCTTCAGCCTTTCTTCGCTCATGGACTTGGACAGAATGGCATAGGCTTCGCCAAAGGGATTGATGCGGTCGATCAGATCCATGTCGAGGTCAGTCACCGATAGAGCGAACTGCCGTACTCCATCTATGAGGGCGGTGTTTTTCGTCGCTTCGCCATCACCAGAGGTGGGAGCACCAGGATTTGTGGCATACTCCCCACCGCCTTCATTCATAGTTTTTTTGGCCTGTTGGACGAGGTTTAGGGCGGCGATCGCGTGCTGGCGGACGGCTTCTTGATCCTCCTCATCTAGATTCGGGAACTTCTCTTTGACGATTTTGCCCATGCGAACCTGGGTCAATTCCTCTGTCACCAGTTCCTCATCGAACAGTCCGCGCTCGATCGTCGGTTTATCTTGGACAAAGGCAGTAATCAGTTCGGTCAAGTCCTCGCGGCAGATACGCTCAGCCGCCTGGCTTTTGGGTTCGGCTAGCCCCTTAATTTCCATTTGAATAAGGCCGCTCTCTGGATTGATGCCCACGTTACACTGACCCGGATCGTAGCCACTTTCTCCGTAGTCAAAGCCGGGGGTGGGTTGATTGTCGGGGCGCTTGGGTTTGAACTCGAAGCGCGGCGCGAGCACCTGCTCCATCAGCAGGCTGGCGGCAATGGCTTTGAGGGTGTCATTCACGGCTTCGGTGACAGCGGCTTCGGTGGCATCTGGTTCGGCGATGAGGTTGGTAAACCGCGACCGGATCTTGCCCGGCGCATCGCGGGTGGCACGACCGATGATCTGGACAATCTCCGTCAAGCTGGAGCGGTAGCCGATCGTCAGGGCGTGTTCGCACCAGATCCAGTCGAAGCCTTCCTTCGCCATGCCGAGGGCGATGATGATATCGACGTGATCACGGTTGTGCTTCTGGGTAGGGTCTTTCAGGGCGGTGGCGACCTTATCTCGCTTGGCAGGGTCATCGTCTACTAGGTCAGCAATCTTGAGGATGGTGCCGTCGGCGGTTTTGACCAGTTGAAACCCGGTTTGAGGATCGATGCCTTGCCATTCACCCAGTTCCTCG
>Ga0209100_1001930_pt1 | contig 13487 bp, 10 predicted proteins | sample lystaG_FD_185480 | JGI IMG/M metagenome (GOLD analysis project Ga0209100, IMG submission 185480) | Glacier valley bacterial and archeal communities from Borup Fiord, Nunavut, Canada, to study Microbial Dark Matter (Phase II) -... | ecosystem: Environmental > Aquatic > Freshwater > Ice > Glacier ...
CCAACTAATCAATAGTTGATGCTTTTATTTTATTTTATTTACAATATTTTAATAGCTTCGCTAGAAAATTCCTCGTCATTCTCTATTATTGCATTTGCAATTTTAAATAAGAAGAACTGCTCTAACTTTTTAGCATTATTTTCCAATATAGCTGATTCTAGTGCCTCACAATACTTTTCTTTTTCTTCTAACTTGACATACATAGGCGGTAATCCCGCATACTTCATTAATAAATTAAATAATGCCCTAGTGCTTCTGCCATTTCCATCAGAGAAAGGATGTATAATAATGAGTTTAGCGTGCAGCCTTATGGCGCTCCGAATAAACTCTTCTATATTACTAATTCTTTTTATGATTTCTTTAAACTGATAATTAACTTCATACATTCTACTAGGTATATCACAATGTTCAACAAGTTCAACTCTACTGCCTAATATTCTTGCAGAAGAATTTCTGTACCGTCCTGAATATTCGGGATATGGTGTATGTGAAAATAACATTGCATGTATATTTAATAATTCATATACTGTAAGTTCAGATATTTTTTCAATAGGAAAATTATTTATATACTCATATACATCAGCTAATCCTAAAACCTCTTCTTTAGTGTGTTTTATCGGATTATCACGAACAAGATATTTGACTTCAGTTTTGCTTACAGGCACACCTTCAAGTTCATTTTCAGAAAGTATATATTTTCCTTTGAAATTCATATATACTTTGTTAGAAACTTTTGAAGTAACTTCAGATTCCAAGTAAAACTGAATAATCATCATCGGTATATTTGAATCAATTTCAAATAACTTAGCTTCCTTATACCGATCTATATATCCCCTATAGACCAAACCTTTGAATGAATTATCGTTAATAACACTCATATTTATCCTCCTAAATTTATTTGGATTATATCAATATTTTATTATTTGTATTATATCACTTTCGTCACAGTAAATCCATAGTTATGTTATATTTTACATCAAATATTACCATTTTATATGAAAAAGACACGTATAATATGTATTATACGTGTCTTTTTCCATGTGATTATTCAGCAAATATTGCATCAAACTCTTTAGCACCCATTTTTTCTTTTTCTAGTAGTGTTTGACTTACTTTATGTAATTTATCAATATTATCTTTTAATACTCTTTCAGCATATCTATAACCGTTATCTATGATACTTTTAATTTCATCATCAATTTGTGCAGCTATTTTTTCACTAAAGTTACGTTGATTATTTATATCTCTGCCTAAGAATACTTCTTCTTGTTCAGCACCAAAAGTTATTGGGCCTAATTTTTCACTCATTCCATACTTCATAACCATGCTTCTAGCTATTTTACTAGCTCTTTCAATATCACTTGAAGCTCCAGTACTTATATCATCTAAAACAAGTTGTTCTGCTACTCTACCGCCAAGTAATGATACGATATGTTCTTGCATTTCTGACTTAGATCTATAACTCTTATCCTCATTAGGAGCATACATTGTATATCCTCCAGCCATACCACGTGGTACAATAGATATTTGATGTACTGTATCATGTGTAGGTAAGAATCTAGATACAACTGCGTGACCTGCTTCATGATAAGCTGTTAATTTTCTTTCTTTTTCACTTATTATTCTGCTATGTTTTTCAGGTCCCATCATAACTTTAATCATTGCTTCTTCTATGTCTTCCATATTAATTATTTTTTTGTTTTTCCTTGCTGCTAGAAGTGCTGATTCATTAACCATATTCTCTAAATCTGCACCCGAAAATCCTGCGCTATTTTTAGCAATAACTTTATAGTCTATACCAGCTATAAATGGTTTGTTTTTAGCATGTAATTTAATTATATCTTCTCTTGCACCAATATCAGGGTCATGTACTACTATTTGTCTGTCAAATCTTCCTGGTCTAAGTAGTGCTTTATCCAATATATCTGGTCTATTAGTTGCGGCAATAACTATAACATTTTCATGATTTGCAAAGCCATCCATTTCAACCAATAATTGATTTAATGTTTGTTCTCTTTCATCATGACCACCACCAACACCTGCTCCTCTTTGTCTACCAACTGCATCTATTTCATCAATAAATACAATACAAGGTGCACTGGCTTTAGCTTCAGTAAACAAATCTCTAACACGTGAAGCTCCAACACCAACGAACATTTCAACAAAATCAGAACCACTTATACTAAAGAAAGGTACACCTGCTTCACCAGAAACTGCTCTAGCAAGTAAAGTTTTACCAGTACCAGGTCCACCAACAAGTAGTAATCCTCTTGGTATTCTAGCACCTAACTCTTTATATTTTTTTGGGTTTTTTAAGAAATCTACAACTTCTTGTAATTCCTCTTTTTCTTCTATAAGTCCAGCAACATTCTCAAACGTTGTTTTAGTCTTACTATTTGGATCAGACATCTTAGCTCTATTTTTTCCAAATCCCATTGCTTTATCATTTCCTGCTCCAGTTTTTCTTAACATGAATACAAATATAAAAAGTGTACCAATAAGAAGTAATAAATTTGGTATTAAAGGTGCTAACGTTTCCATTACAGAAGGTTCAGAAACAGTAAGTTCAAATGCATTTAAAGCTACTTTAGGTTGAATATATTCAATAAAAGCTCCTGAATCTGGTATTTTAACAACTCTTTCAACTTCTTTATCATCTTTTAATATAACATTAATTGATTGTTTATCATTTTGCATTTTTATATTTGAAACATTACTCTTCTCAATGTTTTGCATAAGTTCAGTGTACGACATTGTTTTCGTTACAGAACCACCTAAATATGATATAAGCATCGAAGCAATTATCATTATCATAATATAAGTTAGCATAGTTCTAATGAAACTTGGTTTTCTCATTCTAATTTCAACAATTCTTGCTTGCTTCTTTAAATTTTCAAAATCTTCATTACTTACTTTTTTGTTTTTGCCTTCTTTGCTCTTTTCATTATTATTATTTGGAGATTCATCTTTTTTCTTTACATCGGGCTCTTTGTTATTACCTTCTTTGCTAGTTGATTTATTTAATTCTTCTTTATCTTTTTGTTTGTTTTCTTTATCTTCCATAAATCCGTTCCCTTCTCATTTATTGAAATATATTTTCGCAATATATTTATGTATCAATTCAATACAAAATTTATTGCCAATTATGTATTTCTTTTTTGGTATATTATTTTCTAACAATTTTAAAATATCAAGAATATGTATATTTTCAATTCCGTCAACATTATTCAATTTTCTAAATATTATTTCTCTTATACTTCTTTGCTTAATACTCTCACTTTGTTTTAATATATCCTCAAAATTAAAAACAATACAGTTTTCTTCCTTTTTTTGGATTGATTTATCAACAATATCCACAGTATAGCTGTTTAAAAACTCTTCATCTAACGTTGCTAAATCTCTAAGCCTTAATATGTTGTTAATAAAATTAGTATTGTATTCCTTTTGAATAGTTGGAATAAGATTAAGCCTTACTTTATTTCTCATATATATATCTTGTTCATTAGTTTTATCAAAGCAAGGTTTTATATCATTATAGTTGCAATAATCTAGTAAATCTTTTTTAGAAATATTAATTAGTGGCCTTATAATTTTACCATAAGTATAGTTCATACCGCAAAGACCTTTAATTCCACTACCACGTATAATATTTAAAAGTATAGTTTCTACATTGTCATTTGAATTATGAGCAACTGCAATTTTATTAGAAATTGTTTCTATACTAACTTGCTCAAAGAAGTCATATCTTATCTTTCTAGCATATTCTTCTGTTCCCATTTTATGTAGTATGCATTCGTTTTTGACATCTTTTTTTAAATAATGAAACTCTATATTTCTATCTTTACAATAGTTTTCAACATAGATTTTTTCATCTTCTGATTCATCTCGCAACATATGGTTAACGTGTGCTACTATTAAAGAATAGTCTATATTATATTTTTCGTTAAATTCATTTTTAACTTTATATAATATATCTATTAATGACATGGAATCAGGTCCTCCAGATACAGCTACAACTATTTTATCTTTATCATTAATACACTTGCTTTTCAATATTTCATTTTTTACTCTCTCTAGTAAATTATTATTTGCAATTAATATCTTTTCCATACACTTAACCCCTATATAGATTGGCGAATTTGGTATATTGACCAAGCCAAGCTAGTTCAACTGTACCGGTTGCGCCATTTCTATTTTTAGATATAATAACTTCTGCTATATTCTTTTTTTCAGTCTCTGCATTATAATAATCTTCTCTATGTAAAAACATAACAATGTCTGCATCTTGCTCTATTGATCCAGATTCACGCAAATCACTAAGCATAGGTCTATGGTCTGTCCTTGCTTCAGAAGCACGGCTCAGTTGTGACAAAGCAATAACAGGTATAGATAATTCTTTTGCCAATATTTTAAGTGATCTACTAATGTCTGATATTTCTTGTTGTCTTGAACTGTTTTTGCTTTTACCTTCCATTAATTGTAAATAATCGACTACAACTAATCCAATGTTTTTTTCTAATTTTGCTTTCCTGCATTTAGCTCTTAGTTCTGCAGCAGAAAGTCCAGGTGTGTCATCTATATACAAAGGTACTTCTGCAAGTTTGCTGCTTGCTTCCCCTAATTTTAACCAATCTTCACTTGACAAATCAGCATTTCTGAGTTTCATACTGTCAACTTCACTTTCACTACAAAGTATTCTATTTACTAATTGTTCTTTTGACATTTCTAGACTAAATACCATTACAGGTGTTTTCATGTGCATAGCAACATAACTTGCAATATTAAGTACAAAAGCACTTTTACCCATTGCTGGTCTTGCTGCAATGATTAACAAATCAGAAGGATTAAGTCCAGATATTTTACTATCTAAATCTATAAACCCAGATTCTATTCCTGAAATTTTACTTTTATTTTGATATGCTTTTTCAATGTTATCAAAAGCAGTTATTAAAACTTCTTTAAGGGAAGCATATCCTTTTGTATTTCTATTTTGTAGCACGTCAAATATTTTTTTCTCTGTTTGTTCTATTATACTGTCTACTTCTTCAGTACCAGAATAACCCATTTTAAGAATATCATTAGCAGCTTTTATTAAATTTCTAACAGTTGCTTTTTCTTCAACAATCTTAACATAGTTTTCAATATTTGAAGTTGTTGGAACATTATCAATTAAAGTAGATAAATATTCTAAATTTCCAACTTTTTCCAAACTACCCCTAAGAACCAATTCATCCTTTACAGTAATCATATCAATATGTCTTCCATTATTATATATTTCATACATAGCAGAATATATTTCTTTATGATCTTCTCTATAAAAATCAGCTGGTTTAAGTGTTTCAATTGCAACAATAACAGCGTCTCTATCAACAAGCATTGAACCGAAGTACTGCTTGTTCGGCTGTTATATCATTTGGCTGAATTCTAATTAGTCCCTCATTTTCCACTTTAATTCACCTACATTCTTACTACATTTATTTTTACTTTTGCTACTACTCCCTCATATAATTTTACACTAGCAATATATGATCCTAGCTCTTTTATACTATCTTTTAAAATTATTTTCTTTTTATCAACTTTAATATCAAATTCGTTTTTAATTTCAACAGCTATTTCTTTTTCAGTAACACTTCCAAAAAGCTTTCCGTTTTCTCCGACTTTATGCTTGAATTCAATGTATTTTTTTTCGATTTTTCTTTTATCTTCATTAGCATTTTCTAATTCTGTATCTTTTTTAAATTTTAGTGACTGTAATTTATTTGTTGCTTCATTAGAATTTTTATTATCTAATATACTAGCTAGTTTTTTTGGTAATAGAAAATTTCTAGCATACCCTTCACTAACTTCTACAGTTTGAAATTTTTTCCCTGTACCTTTTATGTCTTGATTTAATATAACCTTCATTATATATTCCTCCTTTTAATTTGTGTAATTAATCTATTTTCCAAAATACTCATCAATTGCGTGTAGAAGCTCAATTTTCGCTTCCTCTAACGTAACCCCTGCAATTTGGGCACCTGCAAATGTTAAATGTCCGCCTCCACCTATTTTTTCCATGATTGCTTGAACATTTATATCACCCATAGATCTACTTGAAATCATTACCACAGAGTCAATTTTACAAAGCACAAATGATGCAAGTATACCACTTATAGATAATAATTCATCTGCCGCCTGAGCAACTAAAGTTGACATATTATCAAAACTCTCATGAGTTATTGAAATAGCTATTTGTTTATCGATTATCTCAGCATTTTTAACAATTTCTACTCTAGCTAAATATGCTTCAAAATCGGTTTGGAATATCTGTTTTACTTCGGATATATCAAATCCTACTCTCTTTAAATATGCAGCAACTTCAAATGTTCTAACTCCAGTTTTAAAAGTAAAGTTTTTAGTATCTATTAGTATACCAGCATAAAGACATTCTGCCTCTACAGTTGTTAATTTTATATTTTCCATGTACATAAGTAACTCAGTAACCAGTTCACAAGTAGATGACGCATATATTTCATGATATGTTAAAACTGCATTATCAATAAATTCAGGTCCTCTTCTATGATGATCTATTACTACAACTTTATCAAATTCATCTAACATATCTGATACGCATAAATATGATTTTTTATGTGTATCTAAAACAATTAAAATAGAATTGTCAAAGTCATGTTTTTTAATATCTTCTTTAGTTACAAAAAAATCTTCATACTCACTAGAATTTTTTATTCTATCTATTACAATTTTTGTACTATTGTTATATTTATTATCTGAAATAAAATATGATTTTTTATTGAGTGAGGTAGCTATTTTATGCATACCAACAGCAGCACCTATGCAATCCACATCAGTGTTTTTATGTCCCATTATATATACTTTATCACACTTGTCTATAATATCACATAATGCCCCTGCAATAGTTCGAGCTCTTACTCTACTTGTTTTTTCTAAAACTACATTAAGACCACCATAAAAATCAAACTTTTTATCTTTTTTGATAACTACTTGATCTCCACCTCTACCAAGAGCTATGTCTAATGCTGAAGTAGATGATGAATATCTTTCAGATAAATTTGTTTCACTACTTGATATTCCTATTGATATTGTTATTGGTAACTTAGTTATATTAGTTATTTCTTTTACAGCATCTAACACTGCAAATTTACTTTTTTCCATTTGCTCTATATATTGTTTTTCAATAAACATAGCGTATCTATCTTTATCCATCTTAGTTATAATACCGTTGTTTTCTTTAACCCAACTACGCAATATTTTATCTAATTTAGAAGTTATCTCTCCCTTTTGTATTTCATCTAAACCTTGAAGAGTTTCTTCATAGTTGTCTACAAATACTATTCCTACTGCAACTTTAGTATTATCTATTAATTTTTTTAGTTCTGTTTCTTCTGTTTTATCAACAAAAGATATAAGTAAGCATTTAAAATTAGAAAAAGCTATATAACTACCTAAAGCATTATATATTTTCCCATTACCTATATCCGATATATATTTTATTTCTTCTCCAGATTTATGTTTTTTATCTAACTGTACAGCTACATCATAAATATATTCAGTAGGCAGTATGTTTTTTGATAAATCGTTCTGCCAAACTATTTGAGCAGGATTCGCAAACATAACCATTGGAATATCAATTTTATTCAAATTATCTTTTAAAACAATATCAACACTTTTACTAAGTTCATTTATTCTATATTTTCTATTTCTTATTTCTTTTATACAAACGTAAATAGAGCACACCGATGTAAGTAATATTATTATTAAATCCAAATATAAACTAGATGGTTTAATTATAGATAAAATTACTGCAAATAATATTATTACTGACAAATATACTAATTGTGATGTGAGTACATTCAAACTGATTTTTTTCTCTAGTTTAAGTTTTTTCATTTTTTACTCCTACTCTGCCAAAATCGTATAAATAACTACTAACATTTTACTATTTTTTTGAACAATTGTCAAGTAAATAGAAAAATATAGCATTTTTTTGATAATATATAGTTGTGATTTATCAATTGATAATTAAAACTAGCAGAATATATATTTTCCGCTAGTTACATGATTATTCTACATCAATTGTTTTGTAACTTCAATGTACTTATCTATATCTAACTCTTCTGCTCTAGCATTTTCAGATATATTACATTTTTTTAGTATTTTATCAATTTCTTCTTTTTTTAAATCCAATAGTTTATTAATTACTAATGAATTGATAATTTTTTTTCTTCTATTAGCAAATGATTTATGTACAAGTTCTTTAAATATTTTAGCATTGATATCATTGTATTTATATTCTTTAATTATTTTGATAATAGCGGATGTAACATTAGGTGAAGGTATAAAAGATGAACCAGGTACTATTATTTGTTTAGTTGCTCTGGCATAGTATTGTATCATTAACGTCAAAATACCATAATCTTTTGATTTACTTTTTGCTATTATTCTATCTGCTACTTCTTCTTGGACCATTACTACTATTTCTGATACCTTAGTAGAATCTTCTAGTAGTTTAAATATTATAGGTGATGTTATATAATACGGCAAATTTGCAACCACTTTAATTTTATCAAATTTAACGTTTTTAAGTTTTTCAATTTTCTCTATTTCTTCATCAATATTTATCTTAAGTACATCATTATGTATTATTGTTATGTTTTCATTACTTCCAAATCTATCTTGTAATATTTCTAGCATTCTTTCATCAATTTCAATTAATAATAAATTGCTATTTTGAAGATAATATGTTAAATTACCCAGTCCAGGTCCAATTTCTATTACTAGGTCATTTTCGCTTATATCTGATAATTCAGCAATTTCTTTAAGAACAACATCATCTATTAAGAAGTTTTGCCCAAACGATTTTTTTGCTTTAATATCATTTGTTTTTAAAAGTTCTTTTGTTAATTTTAAAGTATCTATTTTAATTCACTCCTTAAAAATATAAGTAGCATAGTTTAAATATTATGCTACTTATTTTAGTTTATTATTATAATCCGCCATTGGCAATTAATTTGTTTTTTATACTGATTGCTGAATTACTATAACTTCTGTCTACTATACCTTGGCTATAACAATTGTTATAATAACTACCTTCACCCATATTATATGAATTTAAAGCATATACTTCAACTGTTGTAGGATCATTAGATACTTTTTTCGCACTATTCATATATGATGATAACATATATGCACCTGCTTTTATATTATCGTAAGGATCAAGTAAATTAGATATTCCTAATCTATTTCTTAAATTTGCATGATTAGATATGTGTATTTGACAAAGTCCATATGAATTTCCACCGCCTATAGCGTTTGGATTAAAACCACTTTCTTTGTACATTATAGCAAGTAACAACTCAAATTGTACACCATAGTTTTGACACATTGTGTATGCATATTGCTGTTGATCAACCGGTAATGCAATATTATAACTTTTAAATCCACTATCAACTGTTGGTATTACAATTGTAGCTGTTCTTGAAACAACTGGATTTAATTTAGTTCCAACTTCTATAATTTTATTTTGTGGAACTGTTTTTGTATCAGCTTTTAATTCCACCTTATATATTTCTGTTTCACCAGAATATTTTACTAAGTATTTTATAACTTTTTCTCCATTTGTACCTTCTTTAGAAATCTTAGTTACCCCTCTATTAATAGTTGGGTTATTTATTTGTTCTTCTACAAACGGTATTGCCTCAGATACTTCAATGATCTTTGCAACTACAGGTTTATACTCTGCATACATAGCAATAGTATCTATTTTAGATGTTTCTTTATCTGAATAAATTTTTATTTCCATATTATTTTCAATTTTAGTATCTTTTGATGGTGATAAAATCATATCATCACTCAAGATTATTTTATTCTGTAGTAAAAAGCTGTCTATATTTGTAGATAGCGTTTTTATTGTTTTTATATCTCCGAAATAATTAAAAGTCACAGTTTTAATTTGCATTGCTACAAGCGAAATACCAGCAGTAATAAATATTAACATAACAGTTATTATCACTAGTGTTTTTCTTAAAACATAAGCTTTATCTTCCTTCACTATAAGTTCCTCCCTTTAATTAAGGCTGACTATATTATACTATATTTTATTCTGTTTGTCAAATATAATGTTAAAATTATAGTGTAGTAATAATGTTCAAATGTCAAATTTGATTGGTACAATAAGTAAAAATAGACTTTAAATCATTTTAATAATATTTTATAATTAGATTCGATTTCATTTATATTACAAAACGTGCCACATATGCTTTACTCTAGGTATTTAACTTAAAATATCATATACAATATTTATATAATATATAATTAAAATTAACCCATATATTAGCTTTTATATAACAATATATATACATTTTTTTTGTTTATATATTAATACTTTAATAGTAGTTTATTCTATATAATATTAATTTTGTATCAGTATTATTACAATGATATTCCATATATTATATATTATTTTTTTCTTCTTATTACTAATCCATTACTTACTTCATATGGAATCTTGATTTTTACTAGTTGTCCTTTTTTTCCAGGGTTAATAGTATCAATTTTTTCATTAGAATCAACATTAAATAATTCTGTTATTTCAAATTCTTTTAGTGATAAATCACTAACATATAGAATATCTAGTTTGTCTCCAATAGATAATTTGTTTTTTATTTCAATTATAGTTAGATCACCTGTGCAATCAACCACTTTACCTGCATATTCATATCCAACATTTTCACTTTGACCATCTAAATCATGTATATCTTGGTTATTTTCATCAATATAGTAAAATTCAGATAATCCTCTAGTTTTAACTTTACCTAATTCTTCTAAATAATTTGTATAATCATATTTCTCTACTTCATTATTTTCTATTAACTCGTAACAAGCATCTATAGCTTTTCTATAGGCTCTAACAACTGTTGATAAATAATAATCAGTTTTTAATCTTCCTTCAATCTTTAAACTACTTATTCCCATATTTATTATATCAGGTATGCGCTTAATTAAGCATAAATCTTTTGAAGACATTATGTATGTCCCTTTTTCATCAAAATCTATATTTATTCTACTATCTGGATTATTTACTTCAGTTGCATATACATTATACTGCCATCTGCAAGTTTGAGCACAATCACCTAAATTGGCACATCTATTCGATAAATATTTACTCATATAACATCTACCAGAATATGCATAACATACAGCTCCGTGTACAAAAGTTTCTATTTCTAAATCTTCTGGTTTGTTTTTCATTATATAATCTATTTTTTCTCTACTTAGTTCTCTAGCAAGTATTACTCTTTTAGCTCCATAATCATGCCAAAATTTAGCAGCATGTACACTAACTGTATTTGCTTGAGTACTTATATGTATTTCCATATTTGGTGATACTTCTTTTATTTTAGATATTACGCCAACATCACTTGCTATAATAGCATCTGCACCAATATTTGTTAATCTCTTAACTTCTCTCTCTATTTCTTCATAATCCTCATCGTGTGCATATATATTAAGGGCAACATAAACCTTTTTCCCTATACTATGAGCGTACTTTATAGTATCCTCTAAAGTATCACTATTCATTTCTGCTCTTGTTCTAAGTGATAATTTTGAAGTTCCTGCATACACAGCATCTGCACCATACATAAAAGCCACTTTAGCTTTTTCTAAGCTTCCCGCAGGTGCTAGTAACTCTGGTTTTTTCATAATTGTTTCTCCTTTTAAAATTTCTATTTATTTGTAAGTTTAAATACTAAATCAGTCATACCCATGCTAAGCCATGTACATAAACCTATGTATAATTCTATTACATCATTTGGATTTACAAATATAATTATTATTGTTGCTATTACAATAAATGGTCCAAAAGGCATATAACTATCAGCTTTCTTCTTATTTAAAATTAGTAGTAATCCACCTATTATTGCCCCTATAAAAAAAGATAGAAGCGTAATAACTAATATACTTTTTATTCCAAATAAAAATCCTAGAGCTCCCATTAGTTTAACGTCTCCAAAACCCATACCTTCTTTTTTAAATATTACAACAGCTAGTAATGATAAAGCATAAAATATTCCTGCACCAATAGCCATTCCAATAACGTATGAATACCATAAGCTTATATTCATAATTAAGTTGATTATCCCAAGCAATATTATTACTGCATGAGCCTCATCAGGAATTAATTGAAATCTGTAATCTATAGAAAATACTATCATTAATATAGCTACTAATATAGCATATATATATGAAATATAAGAATTTCCAACAAAATGCATAATTGCTTCAAAAATAATAAGTAATATTAATGAATACTTAAAATCTAACTTAAAATCATTCCTTAAATTTTTAAAAAATACTTTGTATGTTATTTCCTCTGAAACAACTGGGGGCATCTTTAAATTTAAATGCGAAACAATTTGTCCTAGTATTATTGCTAGTATCCCTATTATTAAGTATCCAAATGTCATTTAATATTCTCCTTACTATATTTTTGATTTCCTTTGTATTTATTTATTATAAATTTTTCTAATGGTCTTTTAATTCTTGTTCCCCAAAATTCTTTCTTCTCGATTGGTTTTACAAGTATTGTCTTTATTCCAAATCTATTTCCACCATATATATCAGTAAATAATTGATCTCCAATTATAATTATATTTTCTTTTTTCTCATCTAACATATCCATTGCTTTTTTGAATCCGAAAGACCAAGGTTTAAACGCGTTATACAAATATTTCATCGATAATTCGCGACCAACTCTTTTAACTATGCTTGTTTTAGGTGAGTTGCTTAAAATACATATCTTTATATCTTTTTTCTTCAACTCTTTAAGCCACTCTTTAACATTCTTGTTATATGCATATTTATGATCAACTAATGTGTTATCCATATCAAATATTACAGCTGAAATTCTCTCTTTTTTAAATAATTCATAAGGTATATCTTCTACTTTATCAAACATAAATGTAGGGTACAATTTTTCAAACATTTTCTCACTATCCCTTTCTCTATTGTATATATATATTACCATCTTTTCTTCTACATTTCAATTCTTTTTAACTAATTCTATAAATTTAAGTTAATTTTTTATTATTTTAATATTGTTTTTACATTTTTCACTTTAATTCTTATCCATAATATGGTATACTATGTGTAAGGAGTGATTATATGAACAATACAATATATGATGTTTTAAAGTCAAGAGAATTAATAAAACAAATAACATTCGAAGATGAATTTAAAGATTTAGTGGGAAAAGAAAAAATTTCACTATATTTAGGAATAGATCCAACTGCTGACAGTTTACATATAGGCCATTTTATACCACTTATGATGATGTCATACTTTCAAAAATCTGGTCATAGACCAGTTATATTAATTGGTGGTGGTACTGCTGTAATTGGTGATCCATCAGGTAAAACTGATATGCGAAAAATGCTTACAAAAGAGGACATACTAAGTAATGTTGAAAG
>Ga0209100_1001933_pt1 | contig 13484 bp, 9 predicted proteins | sample lystaG_FD_185480 | JGI IMG/M metagenome (GOLD analysis project Ga0209100, IMG submission 185480) | Glacier valley bacterial and archeal communities from Borup Fiord, Nunavut, Canada, to study Microbial Dark Matter (Phase II) -... | ecosystem: Environmental > Aquatic > Freshwater > Ice > Glacier ...
ATGATATCCGTTCAACCTTTCAGCGCGATTACGACCGGATTATATTCTCCTCCCCTTTCAGACGGCTCCAGGATAAAACACAGGTTTTTCCTCTGCCAGGAAGTATTTTCGTTCATAACCGGCTCACTCATTCGCTCGAAGTCGCCAGCGTCGGCCGATCGCTCGGAAATCTTGTTACCGCTTCAATAAGAAACAATCAGAAATCTCATTTTCAAAATATTGTAGGCGAAATTGGAGCCATCGTTTCAGCTGCCTGTCTTGCACACGATTTGGGAAACCCGCCTTTTGGACATTCGGGAGAAAGTGCAATTGCCGATTTTTTTAAAAGAGGCGGTGGATTAAAATACAAAAACGAAGTCACTGAAGCACAATGGACTGATTTTACCTGTTTTGAAGGAAATGCCAACGCGTTTCGAGTCTTGAGCCATCAGTTTGCTGGCAAGCGAAATGGAGGCTTTGCTTTAACATACAGCACATTAGCAAGCATTGTTAAATACCCGTACGAATCGTCACTCGCAGGAGGAAAACCCAAATTTGGCTTCTTTCAAAGTGAAAAAGAGCTTTTTCGGAAAATTGCTTCACAACTCGAAATGGTAAAAATTTCGGAAAACCCGCTGCAATATATGCGGCATCCTTTGGTCTATCTGGTCGAAGCAGCCGATGACATCTGTTACCAGGTTATGGATGTGGAAGATGCCCACAAACTAAAAATCCTCACTTATCCCGAAACAGAAAAGCTCTTTCTTAACTTCTTTCATGCAGAAGCCGATTCTCAGCTGATCGACAACATCACAAGTACTTTAAATCTTGTGAGTGATTGCAACGAAAGGATTGCTTACCTTCGTGCAATGGTGATTAGTAAACTTACAAAGGAGTGTGCGGCCATTTTTATTTCTCGAATTGACACATTCGACAAGGCAGAAAAGATAATTGCGCTATTTAAATCATTGCCCGAACCTTCTAAAAGTGCAATGGCTCAAATTCAGGAAGTTTCACTCAAAAGAATTTACAATGACCGTGCTGTCATTGAGATTGAAATTGCCGGTTACAAAATTCTCGGTACCTTGCTCGAAGCATTTATCACCGCGGTCGTTCATCCCGATGATTTTTTATCAAAGAAACTTCGGACACTTATTCCTTCCCAATATCAGAATCCCGATAATTCGATGTATGGGAAAATCCAGTCTGTCGTTGATTTTGTATCGGGAATGACCGATCTCTTTGCACTCAATCTGTACCGTAAAATTACTGGTATGGAGTTGCCGGGAATCGCCTGAGAATTCAAACTATTGAATACTTTTCCTAAACTATTTCAAATAACTGAGTACAAAATGCGAAATGTGTACTTGTAGAATTGTATTCTTAATTTATCTGCCTCAAAATAACACCAGACATGCTTGTTTCTGAACAATTGAAGGAAATATAAATGGTAATTATTTACTATTTTTACATTTCATAGTGTATGATTTAAGCACCTATTTCAACACAAAAACAAACTGACTAATTATGGAAACGAAATCTAAGATCGACTTTAGTCCGATTCAAAGCTACCTTCTTGTTTTTATACGAATGGCAATTGGGTGGCACTTTCTGTACGAAGGCGTTTCAAAGCTACTTGCCGGCAACTGGAGTTCAGCGGCTTACCTGGCTGGATCGAAATGGATTTTTGCGCCCGTTTTTCATTGGATGGCCGGGAACACAGATATCATTGCAATTGTCGATTTTCTAAATATTTGGGGAATGACGTTCGTTGGACTTGGATTAATACTGGGACTATTTTCGCGTTGGGCAAGTGCCGGTGGTGCATTGATGCTCCTTTTCTACTTTTTAGCCTACCCGCCAATTCCAGGTTATATGCTTGGTGTTCCGGCAGAAGGAAGCTATTTGTGGGTGAATAAAACCTTTATTGAGTTTTTCGTATTATTGGCGTTTGCATTTTTATCAACCGAATCCCTTTTCGGTCTCGACCGGCTTTTCAAACGGTGGAAAGATGAAAAAGCCCGTCAACCGGTTCCGGATGAGTCTGCCGCCTATACCAACAGCAAATTGAGGCGTCGTGAGGCAATTAAAGACCTGATCGCTGTTCCTGCTATTGGCGCCTTTGCATATGCACTCTACAAAAAAAAGAACTGGGATAGTTTTGAGGAAAAATTACTCAAAGTCGAAGGCATTGATGCAAACACAAGCGCTACTATACTCAATTTCAACTATTCATCACTTAACGATCTCAAAGGACAAATCACAAAGGGAGCCATCAGGTATACCGACAAAAATGGTCAACCGGCCCTTTTTGAGCTAAGCCGGCTTATTTTGGGTGGAAATCTGATCGGTGGATGGGCACATGCACGCGACCTTATTTATGTATCAAAACTCGTAAAGACCTATCATACTGATGAAAAAGTAATGCAAACACTGGCCTTGGGAGAAAAATGCGGTATCAATGCCATTATCTCCAATCCGCAACATGGACGTATTTTTCAAAAGTATCGGCATGAATTCCGAAGCAAGATGAAGTTTATCTCCGACTGTGGAACGAACCTCGATTTTCAGAAAGGAATCACGTTATCGCTCACTTCCGATTTTGACGCACTTTATTGTCAGGGTGAAATTACCGACAGGTGGACAAATGCAGAATATAATGATGGAACGGCGAAAACTGTTGACCAACGTATGGAATTGATAAGAAAAGGATTGGAAGAGATACGCAGTCACGGAAAACCTGCCGGAATAGGTGCACACAAAATCGAGGCCATCAAAGTTTGTGTTGAACATGGATTAAAACCCGATTTTTGGGTTAAAACATGTCACAACCACAATTACTGGTCGGCTCAACCTGGGGCAGATTGGAAAGACAACATGTTTGATTACGATCCCGCAGAGACCATCCGGTTTATGGCCACCCTTAAAGAACCCTGGATTGCATTCAAAGTTTTGGCTGCAGGAGCAATAAAACCCGAAGATGGCCTGAAATATGCATACTCAAACGGTGCCGATTTTGTGTGCTTGGGAATGTATGACTTCCAGGTAGTTGAAGACGTGAATATAGCTCTCGATTCATTGGCTCTTGCCAAAGATCGTCCACGTCCGTGGATATCTTAAGTGATATATCAAAGCTTTGGCGGATAAAACCGTTGTAGTTCTTTACCAATAATTCTTGATAAGCAAGGTGGCAGAATCATTGATGACTTATAAGGATAAAAGTGGTCAAAAGCCAACACAGAAAGAACTTTATGGACAAATAGTTTTTGAAGGAAGTACATTGACAATTAATGAAGATTTAGGGTTAAATGATAAAATACTTCACAACAACTATTTTCATAAGTTTCAGCATAGCTTACAATAAATAATTATTACTTTTACCCAACGACTATTTCCAAATTTTTCAACATCAAGACTAAGACCAATTGTGAAACATCTTCAAATTGCACATTTGTATAAATCACTCTTTCTGATTGTTACAATTCTTCTTTCTTCTCAGTTAAGTAAATCGCAAGATATTCAAGAGATTAAAGTTACAGGAAGTTTTACGAAAGCTCCCATTCAGGAGTTTTTCAATTCACTCGAAAAAACTTATGGAATCCGATTTTTTTACAAGGAAGAGTGGATTAAATCAACCGAAGTTACCAAAACATTCAACAATGTACCGCTGGTACAGGTAATGAATCAGATACTTGCGGACAAACAATTGACTTTTAAATTCTTTCAGAACAATTCAATTGTCATTTATCCTCAGGGCGCTGACAACCGGTCCGGGACCAGTTCTGACGATTCTCAGATTCTGGTCATTGGCGATCCGCTAAACCAGGGACGTTATCAGCGAGCCAAACTTCAGGGGCGCGTGCTTGACGGTAAAAACGGAGAAACATTGGCCGGAGCCGTGATTTACAATATCGAAAGCGGACTCGGAACATCCACAAATTCGAATGGAAAATTTTCGATGGAGATGGCTACAGGTGAAATGCATCTGCGGATTTCTTTTATCGGTTACGAAAATCAAACTCAGAAGATACGACTTATTCAGAATGGAAACGCCGATTTCGAGCTTTTCGAACAAAGCCATTACATTGACGAAGTGACCGTGATTGGCGAAGAAGCAAAAGCCTCAAAGGCCCAGATGAGCATGATAAAGATGACCTCTGTGACGTTAAAGGAACTGCCTGTGCTTATGGGTGAAGCTGATTTAATCAAAAGCATGGTCATGATGCCTGGTGTCCAAAGTGTTGGCGAAATGTCATCCGGTTTCAATGTTCGTGGAGGAAATACCGACCAGAACCTGGTTCTGTTGGATGGTGCTCCGGTTTTCAACACAACTCACCTCTTTGGCTTCTTTTCGATGATCAATCCCGATGCTGTTAAAGATGTAACGCTCTATAAAGGTGGAATTCCTGCCGCATATGGCGAGCGGATTTCCTCGGTAATGGATGTCCAGCTCAAAGAGGGAAAAGAAGAAAATCTTAGCATAAACGGCGGTATCGGACTAATTAACAGCCGACTCACCGTTGAAGGACCCTTTGCTAAAAAGAAGAAGAGCACATTTATGTTTGGCGGTCGAAGCACCTATTCCGACTGGTTACTTCAGCAAACAAAGAATCCTACGTTTATGAATAGCGTGGCTCATTTTTACGATTTAAACGGTTCTGTAAATATAGAATTTGGCCATAAAAATCATTTAAAATTAACGGGTTACACAAGTTCAGATGTCTTTAATCTGAATTCCAACTCGCTTTACAACTATGCAAATTCGCTCGGATCACTCAACTGGAAGTTGAATCTTTCGAAGAAATTGATTTCAAATTTAAGTCTCGCCTACAGCAAATATGATTTAAAGATGGATCAGAAAGATGAAGTTCGGCCTGAGGATGATTATACATTGAAATCGAATATTCAATACGGCAGTCTTAAATATGCGTTGTCTTTTTATCCGACTGACAGACAAAGAATTAATACAGGATTCCAGGCTATAGGTTATTTGATAAATCCAGGTGAAATACTTCCGACACAGATCACTTCCAATGTTATTCCCGAATCGTTACGGAAAGACCAATCGGCAGAACTTGCATTATTTGCCGATGATGACTTCGACCTTTCGGACAAACTATCATTTAGTCTTGGTTTGCGTTACACACAGTTCAGAAACCTCGGGCCGGGAGTTGTTTACAGCTACGAACCAAATCTTCCGAAAAGCCAAAGCTCGATTGTTGATTCAACTATTTATAATTCGGGAGATATCATTAAATCCTACCAGGGACTTGAACCACGTGTTGCTGTGAAATATAACCTGGCGAGTGGGGGCTCATTAAGACTTAGTTACCAGAGAATTCATCAGTTTGTCAACCAAATTTCCAACACAGCAGTCATTTCACCGGCTGATTACTGGAAATCGGCCGATCCAAATCTTGCCCCGTTGATTAACGATCAGATCGCATTCGGTTTTTTCAAAAATATAAGGAAAGGGAAATATGAAACCTCGGCTGAAGTTTATTATAAGAAATTACAGAACCTTCTGGAATATAAGAACGGGGCTCAACTGCTGATGAATAATCATATAGAAACAGATCTTCTATTGGCCAACGGTTATTCCTATGGGATTGAATTACTGGCAAAAAAGAACGAAGGCCGATTAAACGGATGGGTTAGTTATACCTATTCGCGTACATTCCGAAAAGGAGAAAGTCAGTTCAGTGAAGAGAAAATCAACGGCGGAGGCTATTATCCATCGGTGTACGACAAACCGCATGACCTTTCAGCGGTAATGAACTATAAAATCAGCAGGAGATGGCGATTTTCCGGAAATTTCGTCTTTTCGTCGGGCAGGCCAATTACACTGCCAGAACAAAAATATAACTACGGTGGCAACCAGGTGGTGATATATTCCGACAGGAACAAATACCGAATGCCTCCATACCATCGAATGGATGTGAGCATTACATTGGACGAAAACCTGCGCATTAAACGGATGTGGAAAGGCAGCTGGACCTTCTCGATCTACAATCTTTACGGACGTAAAAACCCTTACTCGGTATTTTACCGTAAGGAAGCCTCAATTCAGAGTACTGATAAAAGCCAGTATTCAATCTACAAACTGTCAATTATTGGTGTTCCTGTACCTTCTATCACCTATAATTTTAAATTCTGATGCGTAAGGAACTGACATACTTTTCATCGTTATTAATACTGATTGCCTCATGCGAAGAGCGTTATACGCCAATAATTGATATCGTTGAAGGTCAGCTCGTTGTTGAAGCAATGCTGACCAACGTTCAATCGCGAAATTTTGTTCACCTCACGACCACAAATAGCTTCTACGATAGCCAACAACCGGTGGCTGTATCTGGTGCCAGCGTGGAGCTCATAGAGATCAATGGTCCTGTCATTAAGGGATTTGAAAATGTTCCGGGTTATTTCTATTTCAATTCGGTTCCGGTAAGCGGCAAAAATTACAAGTTGCAAATCCGTCTCAAAAACGACACTTATGAATCGGAGGTAGTTACAATGCCACCCCTCCCTACAATGACCAATTTTTACACAGGCCATGTCGAGAAAAAGAATTATATCACCGATGGTTACGGCGTTCCAGTGGCTCATAATATTCAGGGAAGAGAGATTTATGCTGATTTACCGGTAACCAAATCACTCTCATATTACCGGTTTAATGTCAGATCTATTTTAGAATGGGTTTATAATCCTCCCGCCACGGGGCCACCTCCCCCGCCGATCTATGGCTGGCAATCGTATTACTTCAACAGTCAGTTTAACATCGCAGGTCCTAAGAAATTTAGCCAGATGGGCAATATTGAAAAGTATCCACTTTTGATGCTGTCATATAAAGCAATTGATTACCTCAATTCTGACTTATTGATTTCAAGTGGATGGATTCTGATCATTGACCAGTTTGGCACCTCAAAAGGGTCGTTCGAATACCACGAAAAACTAAACAGTCAATTTTCAGCCGATGGTAGTCTCTTCGATCCGATTCAGACGCAGGTATATGGAAATATTACCTGCATAACGAACCCGTCAAAAATTGTTTTTGGGTATTTTGACATGAATTCATACAAACAATACCGTTATTATTACAACATGAATGGTCCGATAGCTGCGTTAACGCTCAGAGAAATATTCCGTTATCCTGAAATTCCTGATGACGGAGAAATTATAGGCTGGCCACCTGCTTGGTGGGAAAGATAAATGTCAATCAGTTATTATTTTAGATTCAAATGAACAAGAAACTGACATACTTCTACTTATTAATACTTCTCCTCTCATCATGCGAAGAGAAGTACACCCCAGTTATCGATACAATAGATGGGCAACTCGTGGTTGAGGCACAAATCACCAACGATCCGACAAAGAATTTTGTTCATCTGACCAAAACAACTGGTTTTTACGACATGCAGTCTTCATCGGTAGTAACCGGAGCCAGCGTGGAGCTTGTTGAGATAAATGGCCGGACCATTCAAGGCAATACAAATGGCCCGGGATTTTTCAACTTCAGTACCCTTCCGGTGGCTGGGAAAAATTACAAATTGCGTATCATCGTCCAAAACTATACCTATGAATCGGAAGTAGTTACGATGCCTCCTATCCCATCAATTCTTTCTTTTTATACCGGACATATTGTAAGAAAAGAATATGTTACCGATGCCTACGGAACACCAATAGCGAACGAAGTAACAGGAAGAGAGATTTATGTTGATGCACCAATGACGGCAGAACTATCAAATTATCGTTTCAATATGAGAGCAGTCCTCGAATGGAGCTGGTACCCGATGTCACCTTTTGGACCACCGCCTCCGGCACATTTCGGCTGGCAGTCGCATTATCCAAAAAGTGATTTCAATATAGCAGGTCCCAAAAAATTTAGTCAGACCGGCAAAATAGAAAAGCATCCGCTTATGACCTTGCCCTATAATGCAAAAGAATTATTTCTCCTGCCAGATTCTGTTATGAATGGCTGGATCATGATCATCGATCAATATGGCACTTCGAAGGGATCGTACGATTATCACGAAAAGCTAAATAGTCAATTTGCAGCCGATGGCAGCCTTTTCGATCCGATTCAGACACAGATCTATGGAAATATAACTTGTATATCAGATCCTTCAAAAATTGTGTTTGGATATTTCGATTTGAATTCATACCGGCAGTATCGTTATTTTTTGTATGTAACAAGTCCAAATGCTGCCGTTATTCAAAGACAAATTTTTAATTACCCTTTAATTCCTGAAGAAGGAGATGTTAAATTTACTCCTCCCGCATGGTGGGAATAATAGGATGAAGCATCCTTCTAAACTGAATAATTTATAAAATGGAAAAAAAGATATTTATATTGTTGTTGCTTTTTGCAGTTTCTACGGTTAAAGCGCAGGAAAAAGAGAGCCTTAACCTCTTCACCGATCGTGATCTTTACATCAGTGGCGAAACCCTTTTGCTGAAGGTATTTGCACCTGCCGGGGAACAATCTGGTATCGCCCATATTGATCTGATGAACCGTAAAGGAAAAAAAATCACGAGTGTTATCCTGGAGATTATTAATCGTCAGGCAGATGGCTTTGTTTATCTGCCAGACTCTCTTAGTTCGGGAAGCTATCTGCTGCGCACATCGACGAGGACTAATAAAATACAAACCTGTAAAGAGATATACATTGCCAACAGATTTACAGGATTGCCTGAATCAAATTCAGACTTGAAACTTTCCGGGATAGTTCCGTTAAATGAAACATCCATTCAGAATTTACAGGTAGATGGTATTGAAGATCAATACAAACCCAGACAAAAAGGACATGCAATGCTGCAGCTGCCAGCAGCGTTAATCAACCAAATAGATGGAGATCTCCTGGTTAGCATCTCCGGTGTGAATCAGGAGGATAAGTCACCCCAGTTTTTACAAAAATCGGAGACAGAAGGAAACCAAGTCAATGTAAAAGAAGGGATTATCATCGAAGGAATCATTACTGATTTAAAAACAGCGAAGCCGTTTAAAAATGCGGTGGTCTATCTTTCAATTCCCGATTCCATTCCGGGATTTCAATATTACATCACGGATGAAGATGGACATTTCATTTTTCAGCTTGAAAAATATTATGGAAAAATCCCTGTGGTTATTCAATGTTTTGCGAAAGAAAAGGCAAGCCTGCTGAAAATCAACCTCACCGATCGCAACAATTTAAGCACTGCAATGCCCGCTTATGAGTCCCGGACTTTTACGCCGGAATTCAGAAAGAGCGTTGCGAAAAGTACTGATGCTATGACTTTCAGGAAAATATTTAACCAACAGGAAATTGCGATTCAACCTGCTCCCGTTATTAAAAGAGATGCCTATCCCTATTACGGAGTTCCGACAAAAACGATTGACCCTCAACTTTTTGTAGACTTACCCGATTTTAACGAAATCTCAAAAGAACTTTTGCCAGGGGTTAAATTTCGAAACTACAACAGGATTCCCACTTTGCAGGTTTTCAATGCCGCCCAGCAATTCTATTTTAACGATCTGCCGTTACTTTTGCTCGATGGCATCCCGATACGCGATCTTAACGTCATTAAGGACATGGGAACAAAAGACATCGATAAAGTTGAGATTTGCCAGTACGAACGGTTCTATGGTGACCTGATCTTCCCTGGTGTAGTCGCCATCTATACATCAAAAGCAGATTACACACGCGTTCCGGAATCAAACGATTTGATCAAACTTAGCCTCGAAGTAATCCAACCTCACGCAATCGTAAATACACCCTCGGAACAACGGTTAAACGAACCAGATCTTCGTCAGGTAATACTCTGGGAACCAACATTAAAACCAGCGCCAAAAATGGAACTCGATTTTCAGACATCAGATATTCGGGGGTTTTATAAGCTGGTTATCCGTGGAAAAACCACCGAAGGATCGATCATTTACAAAGAACAATCTTTTGAAGTAAACTAATATGGCTAACAGGATTTTATATATTATCACTTTTTTCGGTTTGTTGGCAACAACCTCGCTTACAGCTCAGAATGACATGTCCCAAAAATGGAACACTGAAAAAATAAAAGGGACACGTCATATTCCATACCCTGCTTATTCAGGATCACCCTTTATGAATGACAAATTCATCATGGGTGAGATAGCGTTTTCGGATGGCACAAAAATAGATAGTCTCGGATTGCGTTACAGCTCGTACCGGGACGAGATAATTTACTACAATACTGCAATTTCAGCTCAAATCATCATTGACAAAATTAGTCTGAAAAGCTTTTCATTTACGGACGAAAACGGGTTTAAACGGGTTTTCCGTCATCAGTATTACAATGGGTTCTTTCCGGGCGAACGCTTTTTCGAAGTACTAAGCGATGGTGATATCGCGTTGCTGGTTTACCGGAAAGTTGTTTTACAAGTTTGTCCACCATATAATGATAATGCCGGAAACTTAAAAAACATGTCATATCAGCCGGCATATAATTACTATCTCTACAACGAAAAAAAGGGTTACGAGTTGATCAGACTCAACCGGAATTCGCTTCTCTCCAACTTCGACAAACTCACTCAGAAGTCGGTTAAAAAGATACTTCGTAAAAATAAAGTGCAAGTCACTGACGAATCAACTTTTGTAATAGCATGGAACCTACTTAAAGAGAATGGGATAACTGTAAACTTCTAAAAACTTTATTATGGAATCGAACCGCAGAGAATTTATCAAACAAACGGCATTTACATCGGCCGGAATTGGTCTTGTCAGCATTATTCCATCTCATGTTTGGGGTTCGAATCCGGCTCCAAGCGATCAGATTAATGTAGCACTCGTTGGTTGCCATAGCATGGGTTTTGGTGATTTAAGCCAAAGCCTGAGCTTCAGTGAAGTCAACTGCGTCGCGCTCTGCGATATTGACGAAACTGTTTTGAACGAAAGAGCCGCTGAAGTTCGTACTAAGTTTAACCAGACACCGAAACTCTACAAAGATTTCAGAAAAATGCTGGAGCAAAAGGATATCGATGCTGTTTTTATTGGAACACCCGATCACTGGCACTGCCTGATTATGGTGGCATGTCTCGAAGCAGGAAAAGATGTTTATGTAGAGAAACCAATGGCCAACTCGATCGAAGAGTGTAACATCATGGTGCGCGCCTCCCAAAAACATAAACAAATCGTTCAGGTAGGTCAGCAGCAACGCTCAGGATTTATCTTTAAAAAAGCGATGGATCTGATCAAAACCGGCAAAATAGGAACCCTTCGCAAGGTGAATATGTGGGCAAATTTCGAATATGGCATTGGTCCCGATATCGTACCCGACAGTTCTGTTCCCGAAGGAGTTGATTACGAAATGTGGCTTGGACCTGCCCCTGAACGTCCGTTCAATAAAAACAGATTCCATGGTTCATGGCGACATTTCTGGGATTATGGCGGTGGCCTTGCATCAGACTGGGGCGTACATCTTGTCGATATGGGACTTTGGGCCAAAGACATCAAAACAGCTCCTGAAAAAGTGCTTACTTATGCGGCCAATACCTTTCCTGAAAAAAGAGCGCGCGAGACATTCGATACAATGACTATTTGTTATCCGAAAAACGATTTTGTGATTAACTACGACCTTACAGCAGGATTACAGCGTGGTCCGTGGGATATGACCTATGGAATCGCTTTCGTTGGAGATGATGCCACGATTGTTACAGATCGTTCCAAACTGACCGTTTACCCTGAATACGACAACAAGACTAAAAAATTCAAAGCCGAAGAGTACAAATTCACAGAAGGAAAAGAGTCGCATAACGAACATGTCCGCAATTTTCTCGATTGCATCAAGTCGCGTCAAACGCCTGTTTGCCCGCCTGAAATAGGACGTGCCGCAGCAATGCATGTCCATATTGCAAATATTGCAGGACGTGTAAATGAACCTGTACTGATATGGGATGATGCAAAAAACAAATTCACAAACAGCGAAGCTGCCAACCGGCTTATTACGCCCGGTTACCGTAAACCGTGGACGCTTCCAAAATATTAAGCTTTAGACAAATATCTTAATTCTATTAATTGAAGGAAATATGGTAACCAGAAGATCATTCCTCGCAACAACGGCAACTGCCGCAGCTGCAATGTTGGCGATCAGTCCGTTGGCTGTAGCCGCTTCGTCCGAACGAAAACTGATGAATTTCGGGTTTATATCCGGAATTATTGGAAATGACCTGAAAGGTGACTGGAAAGCAGTACTCAAAAAGTGTGTTGAATATGGCTTTACCGAAATTGAGCTTGGCAAATACCTTGGCGATTCTGCACCCTCATTTCTATCTTATTGCAAGGGAATCGGCATCAAGCCAACAGTTGGAGGTATTTCACTTTCCACCAAAGCAGAAGATATTCAAAAAAGCCTTGATGACCTTGATGAATTAAATATCAAAATAGCTGTCAATTACTGGCCATGGCTATCCGGAGGTCCATTTAAACTTGAAGATTGCAAAAAGAGCGTTGAGATACTAAACATCCTGGGTGAAGCCTGCAATAAGAGAGGAATCACCTTTTGCTGGCACAATCATAACAAAGAGTTTATCGAAATGGAAGAAGGTTTACCTTTCGATTACCTGATGAATCATACCGACAAAGATCTGGTGAAGTGCGAAATGGATGTTTATTGGGTTGCCAAAGGCGGCGCTGATCCGCTGGCTTTTCTAAAGAAATACAAAGGGCGGTACGAAATCCTCCACCTGAAAGATATGACCCGAACGGATGAAAAAACGTTTGAATGTGTCGGAAACGGAATCATTGATTTCCCTGCTATTCTTAAGGAGGCTAGCAAGCAGGATATTAAACACTATTTTGTAGAGTATGACAACGTTGTTGATGGAATGGCATGTTTGAAATCAAGTGGCGAATACCTCCGGAATCTGTCGTTTTAAAAATGATATTCATACTGCACAAGTATTGACTTATCTGAAATTATCTGGCTGCAAACTGGGTCTACTAATGAATTTCAATGTTTTAAGAGTTAAAGATGGACCATTGGTAAATAATCTATAATTAAAACTTTACCGCAGAGGTCCGCAAAGAAAGACGCAGAGGACCGCAAAGATATTACAGAGATAATACCTCTGCGGTTCTCGGCGAATACCTCTGCGCTTCTCGGCGGTAAAATTTTTTAAACACAACGTTTCATAAAGAAAATATAACTATAGCCTCTAATGTTACCAAATTCCGAAGTTATCTGTTTTGAAGTTCGATTCCAAAATCGAGGGAACTCTTTAGTATAAAGACATAAATCATAAAATTAAAGACGATGTATGAAAATGAAATTTCAGAAAGGATAATCGGATGTGCAATCGAAGTTCATAAGATTCTTGGTCCTGGATTATTAGAAAGTGCTTATGAAGAATGTTTGTTTTAAGAAATTGTTCAAACTGGATTAAGAGTTGAAAAGCAGAAACCATTGCCTTTGATTTATAAGGAAATCAAGTTAGAGGTTGGGTACAGGATTGATTTGATTGTCGAGAACAAGGTGCTTGTTGAAATAAAATCTGT
>Ga0209100_1001934_pt1 | contig 13481 bp, 8 predicted proteins | sample lystaG_FD_185480 | JGI IMG/M metagenome (GOLD analysis project Ga0209100, IMG submission 185480) | Glacier valley bacterial and archeal communities from Borup Fiord, Nunavut, Canada, to study Microbial Dark Matter (Phase II) -... | ecosystem: Environmental > Aquatic > Freshwater > Ice > Glacier ...
GGCCTTTTCCTGCGCCTATATCCGCCTGGTCGTCGGAGGTTGGAACCGGGCAGCGGCCGAGGCGTCCGGCCTTGTGGACGATGTCGTAACCTACGATTACTTCCCGCAGGACAGCACCCACTGGGACGGCCGTCCCTTCCAACCCCTGCACCGCTTCCACGCCGCCGTGGCCGACGCCTCCCGCTACGACCTGGCCGTGGACCTGCGCGTGGACGAGGACACGCGCCATTTGCTGGCCGAGGTGGACGCCGTCCGCCGCTGCGGTGTCGGCACCGTGGCGCGCCACCCCTTCCTCGACATTGCCCTGCCGCCCGAGCACGGCGGCCACCGGGCGCTGGCCCCCCCTGCCGCGCGCCGCCGCGTCCTGCCGCCGGACCTGTTCACCTCCCTCATGCCGCGGCAGGAGCTGTTCTGGCACGAAACGCCGCTGCGCCCCTGTCCCACCCATGTCGTGTACGGGCCGGATACCACGCTGCCGACAGGCACCTTCCGCGCCACGTTTGCAATCAAACTGCTGGGGTGGACGTTCAAGATGCCCGACGTGTCAGTGTCGCTGGACGTGCTCCAGGGCGGCGTCATCGCCGCACACCATCGCCTGAATGGCAGGGCGCTACGCCGCCTCCCGCCCGAAGGCGCCACACTATCCTTCACCAACCGGAAGCCTGGCGCCCCGCACGAATTTCGCATCTTCATCGAGGGCAGCGCCCCCCGGGCACGGCTGCGGTTCGCGGGCGTCGGGCTGGACCATGCCGACCCGCCGGTCTACCCCCGGCTTCGCCCAGCCGCCCTGCACACGGGCGAGCAGTTGTCGCTGCTGGTCCAGCTCACCATCGACCGCTGCCTCTCCCCCTATGGGGCACCCCCGGCGCATGGTCCCGGCCGCCCCCTCCACGTCCTAGTCGCGCCGCTGAGCAACCGCGACATGCGGGACTGGCCGGCCCGGCACTACGCCACGCTGATCCGCCAGTTGCTTGCGCGCGGCTGCACGGTGGCCCTGGTGGGCGCGCCGGGGCAGGCGGCGGCGCTGGATGCGCTGATGCGCCTGGCCGGCCACCCGCCGGGCCTGTCCAGCCTGGCCGGACGCACCGCCTGGTCCGACATGCCGACCCTGCTGCGCGGGGCCGACCTGGTGATCTGCAACAACTCCGGCATCGCCCACCTGGCTGCGGCCGAGGGCGCGCGCGTGCTGGCCATCCACTCCGCCAGCCACCAACCCGCCGAATGGGGGCCACGCGGCCCGCGGGCGCACGCCGTCATGGCGGACGTGCCCTGTTCGCCCTGCGGCTTCGACCGGCTGGCCGAATGCCCCTTCAGCCACACCTGCATGGAGGATTTGCTGCCGGACGCCGTGCTCAGGCAGGCCGAGGCCTTGCTGTCGGCCCTTGCAGCACCGTCCCATGCAGCGCCGCAACCCACTCCCGGTACGCTTCCATGCTGAGGCGCCCGACCTGCGCCCACTTCCGTGCCCACCTCGACGCACGCAAATCCGCGCGCGGCGCGTCATCCCAGGCCAGCCAACGCAGCCCGGCACCGACCGTGCAGCCTTAAGGCTCCACGTTCAGCCCCGCGTTGTCGCCCACCTCCGACGCCTCCTCGCGTAACGTCGGCCCAGGCGTGCCGGCCGCCACCGCCTTCGGCACCCCAAACCTCTCATACGACGAGGCGCAGCTCCGTGCCGGACTCGTTGGGCAGCAAGTTGGAATTGAGGAAGGGATCGGCCGTCAGCGCCTCGCCCCAGCGTGCGCGCATGACCGCCCGTTCCTGCCGGAACCGGGCCTGGTGCTCCGGCGTGTCGTCGGTGCCGCGGCTGGCCTGCTCCAGGTGTAGCAGCCGGGCATAGGGCGTCCACACCACGCGCAGGCCGCGGGCGCGGACACGCAGGCACAGGTCCACGTCGTTCCAAGTGACGGGCAGACGCTCGGCGTCGCAGCCGCCGACTTCCTGATACAAGGCCCGGCGCAGCGCCATGCAGGCCCCCGTAACGGCCGTGACCTCGCGGGTGATGCACAGGCTGTCCTCATACCCCCGCGCATCCCCCGGCAGGTGCCGCCACATGTGCAGCCCAAGCCCCTGGCGGCTGAGCACGATGCCGGCGTGCTGCACGGCGCCCCCGGGGTAGAGCAGTTTCGCCCCGGCGATGCCCACACCGGGGCGCAGCGCCTGCGACGCCAACTCGCGCAGCCAATCCGGGTGCAGCACATCGGTGTCGTTGTTGAGCAGGACCACGACCTCCCCGCTGGCGCTCCGCACGCCCGCGTTGTTCAGCCCGGCCCAGTTGAACGGGCCGGGCCGCGGCACCACCAGCACGCGGGGGTCGGCGGCCAGGCGGCGCAGCAGTCCCAGCGCCGCCGCCTCGGTGCTGCCGTTGTCCACCACCACCACCTGCAATCCGGGGTAGTCGGTGCGCTCAAGCAGCCCCGCCACGCAGCGCCGGAGCAGCTCGGCCCGGTCACGCGTGGCGATCACCACCGAAACAGGCGGCGGCACCGCCGGCAAGGGATGGACGACGCGCAGCGTGTTGTTCTCCGCGCGGACCTCACACCCCTGCTGCCCGGATGCGCGCAGGAGGCGTTCGGCCGCTGGCACGTCGGCCGGTCCGGTCAGCGGCTCGCCCATGCGGCGGCTGAGCAGAATCCGCGGCAGGTGGACGATACGGCCCGGCCCGGCCGCTGCCGCGGCACGCAGCAACAGGTCCCAGGCCGGGCGTGGCTGACCGGGGCGGCATCCGCCGCAGCGGCGCAACAGGTCGGTGCGGGCCAGCAACATCCCGGGCCGCCCGGCGGCCACGGCCCGGTCGGGGTCCCACGCCTCGCCGAAGCGGGGGGAATGCCGCAGACCCGCGTCGTCCAGCGCGTCCTCGTCGGACAGCACGATGTCGGCCCGATCCGCGACGGCCGCGAGGGCGGCGCCAGCCCCGGCATCCAGCCGATCCCCCGGACCTAGCAGAGCGGTGAACGCGCCGGTGCAGTGCCGGAGGGCGCGGTTGACCTGCCGCTCCATCCCCTCCCACGGCATGGCACGCAGGAGCCGCACGCGGGGGTCGTCCCGCTCCGCCTGGCGGGTCGCATGCCCGAGCCGCCGCCCCACCGCTACCAGTTGTAGGCCAGACTGGGTCTGGCCCAGCACGGATGCGATCGAAGCCGCATTCATCCCTTTGCGGCCTAGCAACACGATCACGGACAGGCTCGGGCCACCGGCCGCCGCGGGAAGGGGGGGCAAGGTCGCCAGCCAGGCCCGGTACTCCTCCGGCCGGTCCAGCCTCGCGCCGTCCGGGAACAGGTCCGCCCGCAGGGGAAAGCGTGCCGCGACCTCTGGCGCCACGGCAAGCGACACAGCCAGCGCCGCCGCGTCCCTCGCCATGCCATCCGGTGCCGTGGCCGGCCCGGCATAGTCAATGCCAAGGGCGCTGCTGCGTAGCACCGGCATCGGGCTTTCGTGCCCGGCGCGGCGGCGGAACTCCTCGGAATTGAGAAAGGACATGGCCAGCTCGCGCAGCGTCCGGCCCCTCAGCAGCTCCGCGGCGTAGGCGCACAGTCCGCCCCAGTCCGGCGGACGGCCATGGACGACGCGGTACAGGCGGGCGACCTGCTCCACCGCGGCCCGCCCGCCCGGGGTGACCAGAATAGCATCCAGCCCCCCCATGTGTCCCGGCTCGTGCATGACGGCGCCTTATGCCCGGCCCGGACATGCCCGGAAAGGGCGGGTCGGCGGGCAGGCCCGCCGCCTCTCGCGTAAGCAGTCATGCGATGGTAGACCGCCAGGCAGCAGAATTTCTCGAGTAGGTCCGTCTTGATGCCCTCCAGGCTGCGTAACCTGGCCAACTTGGTCCCTGGCCCGCAGACGTTGCGCCGGCGCCAGGCCCGGGCGCTCATCGCTACCGGAAATGACGCCAATATTCGCCGCGACTGGGCAACGGCAGAGGCAGCCTATGCCGCCGTGCTCAAGCTCCAGCCCCGCCTGGGCAAGATTTGGATCCAGTACGGCCACTCCCTCAAGGAGCAGGGCTTCCTGCGCAAAGGCGAGGACGCCTACCGCCGCGCCATCGCCCTGGATAACGCCGATGCCGACGCCTATTTGCAACTCGGCCACGTCCTGAAATTGCAGGGGTTCCCCGACCAGGCTGAGGCGGCTTACCGTGGAGCTCACTTGCGTGACCCCGCCTCGCCGCACAGCCGGGCCGAGCTGGTCGCCCTGGGCGCCGTCCTGGAAGGGCCAGCCACGGACGCAGCGCCGCCGCCGAGCCGCCCGGCCCAGGGCGTCACGCGCGACGAGGCGTTCGTCGCCGCCCTCCGCCCAAGGGAGGGCCAGGCGCCAACCTACCTGAGCCTGGACCACCTGCTGGACGTGCATGGCCTGAACAGCGCCTTCGTCGCAAGGTTCGACGCCGGCTTTTACTTCCACGTTCACCCGGCCGTGCGGCATCGACTGGGCACGCCCGGGCGCGAGCGCTGCCTGGTGGACTTCTGCGAGCGCGGCATTGACGACCTGCTCAGCTTCGACCCGCAGCTTGCCTTCGACCCGGCGTTCTACCGTGAGGCCTATCTCGGAACGATGCCGTTCACCTCAGGCAACGCCTACCGGCATTGGCTCAACCTCGGTTTCAACAAGGGATGGGCGTCGAACCGGCACGGGTGGGTCAAGGCGTTGCTCGGCAAGGACGTGGGCAACCTGGACGCGTTTGACGTGGCCCTTGCCGTCGCGTCGGTGGACCGTGCGGCCGTGGACGAACGCTGGCCGGCCCAGTTCGAGCGCCTCGCCAACGGTGCCGCAGCCGATCCACGCGCCTGCCTGGCAGTGACCCGGCAAACAGCAGGAACCCTCGCTGCCATCGCCGATCGCCTGTTCCGGAACGGCGCGCGCGACAAGGGGGCTGTCCTGTACCAGCGCGTACTCGACGCGGTGCCGGACGACGTCTACGTGCAGATGCGCCTTGCGGATGCATTGTTGCAGTACGGCGTCTTCCGCGAAGCCGCTGTGATGTATCAGAACCTGCTGCGTGACAGCGCGCAGGCAAGCGCCTGGACCTTCCTCAATCTGGCGCACTGCCACGCCCAGCTCGGCCGGCTGGACGCCGCCATGCGCGTGTTGCACGCAGGCGGGCAGGCATTCCCGGGTGACCCCGGCCTGGCCGTGCGTTTCGCCGACGCGGCGCGGGCCTACCTGGCGCGGGAATGGGACGTAGCCTTTGCCGAGGGGCGCCTAGGACGGTTCGAAGCGGCGCAGGCACGGCTGGGCCAGGCCTGCGCGGCGGTGTCCGGCCTGCTGGTTCCACGTGACTGCCTGCCGCCGCGGCACATCCGCCGCGTCGCCCTGGTGGGGAACCAGGACCTGCCGCAGTGCCGGTTCTATCGCGTCGACCAGAAGTTGGAGCATCTGGCGGCGGCAGGGTTCGAGGCCGTGCTGTTCGACCATCACACGGACCTCCCGGCCTTCCTGGCCAGCGCCGGGGAGTTCGACGCCGCCATTTTCTACCGCGTGCCCGCCCTGTTCGACGCACTGGTCGCCATCAGCAAAGCCCGCGAGTTAGGTCTCGTGACCTTCTACGAGATTGACGACCTCATTTTCGAGCCTTCTGAATACCCCGGCACCTTCGCCAGCTACGGCGGGCAAATTAGCTCGGACGAATACGTCGGCCTGAAGCTGGGCGTGCCGCTGTTCCGCCACGCCATGTCGCTGTGCGACTACGGCCTGGCTTCCACCCCGGCTCTGGCCAAGCAGATGGGGCCGCACGTTGCGACGGGCCGGGTGTTCCTGCACCAGAACGCATTCGGACGCCTGCACGAAACCCATGCGGAGCGCCTTCCGGCACCAGCTTCCGACGGCCCGGTCACAGTGTTCTACGGCTCCGGCACCAAGGCCAACAAGGAGGATTTCGAGGAGTTGGTCGAACCCGCTCTGGTGGAGCTGGTCCGCCGGCATGGACCCCGTGTGAACGTCCTGCTCATGGGCTATCTCAACCCGACTGCGCGCCTGCGCTCCATCGAGGCCAACGTCACTTTCGTCGCGCCCAACTGGGACATCGGCGCCTACTGGGCCATGCTTGGCCAGGTGGACGTGAACATCGCGGTACTCAAGCCATCGCTTATGGCGGACTGCAAGAGCGCGATCAAGTGGCTGGAAGCCGCGATGCTCGGCATTCCCTCGGTGGTCAGCAGCACCGCCACCTATCGCGAGGTGGTCCGGCCCGGCGAGACCGGCCTGATCTGCACGACCCCGGACGAGTGGACGGCCGCGCTCGGCAGCCTCGTCGCCGACGCCGCACTCCGCCGCCACATCGGCGCACAGGCGCGGCAGCAGGCCTACACCGATTACGGGCTAGCCCCAATGGCCGCCAATATCAGGCACGTGCTCGAACAAGCCGGGCCACCGGCGCCCCCCTGCCGCAAACCGACGGTGCTGGTCGTCAACGTGTTCTACCCGCCGCAGGCCATCGGTGGCGCCACTCGAGTGGTCCACGACAATGTGTGCCACCTCCACGCTGTCCACGGCGGCCAGTTCGACCTGGAGGTATTCACTACCATCGAAGGAGGGAGCGAGCCCTACAAAGTGCGCTGCTACGTCGCCGATGGCGTCAAGGTGACGGGAGTCACCACGCCCGTCGAGCCCGACATCGATAGCAAGCTGGCGGACCCGCGTATGGCGGAGCTATTCACCGCCTGCCTGGACCGCGTACGGCCGGCCCTGGTCCACTTTCACTGTATCCAGCGCCTGACGGCCAGCATCGTCGCCCCCGTGGCGGAGCGCGGGCTACCCTACCTGGTCTCGGTCCACGACGGCTGGTGGATCTCGGACCACCAGTTCCTTCTGGATGGCGAGGGCGGAATGCCGGTCTATGAATACGACGACCCGCTGGCGACGCTGCGCGCCCTCGGCCAGCCCTCGTTCGACCGCATGATGCAGCTGCGGCCGGCCCTGCTCGGAGCGGCCAGCGTGCTGGCCGTGTCCGAGCCGTTCGCGCGCATTTACCGGAAGTGCGGCGTTCCCAATGTGGAAACAGTCGCCAACGGCGTGTCGGCGCTGCCTCAGCCGGAACGCACGCGCTCGCCGGATGGCAAAGTCCGGCTGGCCTTCGTGGGCGGCCTGTCCGCACACAAGGGATACAAGCTGCTGCAGTATGCCATGTATGGCGAACGGTTCAGCAACCTCCGTCTGATGGTGGTGGACCACTCCCTCGCGCCCGGGGAAACACGGCAGGAGACCTGGGGCACGGTGGACGTGGACTTCCGCCCCAAGGTCCCGCAGCGGCAAATCGGCCTGCTGTACGGACAGATTGATGTGCTGCTCGCCCCATCCGTGTGGCCGGAAAGCTACGGCCTGGTGACGCGCGAGGCACTGCACTGCGGCTGCTGGGTGGTCGCCTCCGACCGGGGCAGCATCGGGGAGTACGTGTCGCAGGACGAGAACGGCTTCATCGTAGACGTGTCCGGGCCGGAGGGCCTGGTCGCGGCGCTGAAACGGATCGACTCCGATCCCGCACGTTATACCGTGCGGCCTGCCGTCGTGCCGCCAATGCGTGAGGCTGCCCAGCAGGGTGACGAGCTTGCAGCCCTGTATGGCTGCTTGCTAGCAGACCATGTGGCTGCTATCCAGCCTCGTGCATAGACGCCCCGCCTTACAGATGGGCATGTGCGAGAGCAGCGAAAAGGACCGACCGGGATGATAGACATTGATCATCCGGTCATGCCGGGCTGTGATGCCGGCTTGCAAGCACTGACCCGCTGGGAAGACACCTTTCTTACTCTTGAGCAGACCGCCATCGAGCGCCGCTTCGACATGCCGTTTCATAAGACGTATCCTGTCAACGGCGTGTTTATCAATGACTGGCATAGGCACCTGTCGCAGGCGGCGGGCTCTACCGGCATGATCGAGATTGGCGTGGAGGGCTGGCTGTTACCCGTTGACGCGCTCAAGCTATATGAACTCGGCTATTTCTGCGGTGGTGACATTCTGGAGCTCGGCACCTATCGCGGACTTTCCACCTCAATCCTGGGAAAGGCGATAGCGGATTCGGGAACCGAACGGATCGTGGTAACTATCGACCTCGACCCCAACGCGACAGCAACAGCAAGGATCAATCTACAAGGACGACCAGGGGCTGAATCCATCCACCTTTTTAATGCTGAGGCAGGCAAAGCTGTACGCGACCTTGCGCAAGCCAAACGCACGTTCAGCTTCGGCTTCATTGACCACTCGCATCAGTATGAACACGTTTTTGACGTGTGTCAGTCACTTCACCGGGTGCTCGATATCGGGGCTTTTGCCCTCTTCCACGATTTCAACGATCCGAGAAACGCAGCCCCAGCGGCTACGGACTATGGAGTGTATCAGGGCGCCCTGGATGGATTGCGTGCAGACCGGTTCGAGTTTTGGGGCATCTTCGGCTGTTGCGGGCTGTTCCGCCGTGCCGGTCCATGCTGACGTTCATTCGCCCTTTGCGCATTTGGCATGGCACCGTCCGCTAGACTGTTGGCCGGCTTGCGCGTTGGGGGCGAGCTGATGAGGCAGGTGCAAAGATGATACCTGCCTGCTCTAGCAATGCCGGCTATCGGGTTTCGGCTGAGACTGTCAGCTACTTCGTCTGGCCCCGTTGCAGGCCCTGCTCAGCCTGCTCATGGTGAGAAGGCTGCTCGCCACACGCGGAGATATGCGAAAGGACGAAGCATAAGGGAATGAGCTTGCGGCGCCGTATGCCGGCCTATGTGGGCTGAAGCGTCTTACGACATTACGGAGCACGCAGTATTTTAAATAGAGGTTATCTTGAATAGAAATCGCAGGTGCGCAAAGGAGACTGCATTTGGAGTATCATGGCTACCTTGATCGCTTTACCGTATTGAATCAATGCCTTATCGCTGACGGCTGGGCTAACTACCAAGACATCGCGGCTTGGTACGATGGCAAGCCGCTTTTGCTTAGTCAGATGCCGGTGCGCCGGCCGGATCTCGCAGGAATGTTCGGAGCTGAAGCTGAAAGCTGGGGCTTTGCATTTTGTGCTGCGTTGCCGTCCGCTGATGTGGACCGTACTAATTTTCGGATCCGGCTTAATGCAAAAATTACGCTCGATGATCCAGCAAGGGGCTTCCGCCGGCATGACGACAACAAGTTTGAAGCAATGACGCAGCGATTTCGCGATGCCGTAGCAGGAACGAAAGGACAGTTTCTCGAAATTGGATCCCGCGCGCGCAGTGGGGTGAATTACAAGAGCTGGTTTCCGGACGACATAGACTATGTCGGAATTGACATCGCGGCGGGGCCGAATGTAGACGTAGTCGGCGACGCACACCATCTGTCAAGGCTTTTGAATGGCAAGTTCGCCTTCGTTTTCTCCATTGCCGTGTTTGAACATATACTTATGCCGTAGAAAGTTGCCATTGAGATGAACAAGGTTATGCAAGATGGTGCATGGGCATTAATCATTTCTCATGGCGCCTGGCCTTTGCACGAGGAGCCATGGGATTTCTTCCGCTTCTCGAAAGAAGCGTGGAATGGCATTTTCAATCGTCATACTGGCTTCGCAGTGGTTGATGCGCAATATCAATTTCAGGCGAGCATTGTGCCGCACTACATACACAGCTATGATTTCGAACGCATGAGCAGGGGTTCAACCTACTTGCTAAGTGGCTGTCTCATAAAGAAAATCGGGCCTGCCGTCGTCGCCTGGGAGGCTGAAGCGGGTGACGTATATAATCTTGGTTACGACCATGCTTAGAAGCGGTTTCCACTACTACCCTGAGTTGAGCCATCCTGGTTGGCTATGTTTTGTCCTGGCTACCCATGTTCTGGCCTTTGCGGGCGAGGATGTGGGATAGCGTCCGCGCTGATGGTGGCCCGTGCGTCTGAGTGGTACGGTGTACTGTCATAAGGCTGGATCAGCAGCTTTGGCCGTATTGAGGCATCGGTGGATGGTGGCAGGGTGGACGTTGAAGGTCCGGGCGACCTCGCTGATGGAGCGGCCTTCCTCGACCAAGGACAAAGCAAGGGTCTTCTGATCCGGCCGTAGCTTCTGCGGCCGTCCGAACGACACGCCGCGGCGCTTGGCTGCTTGGCGTCCCTCGTCGGTGCGGTGCCGGATGAGCGCGCGTTCGAATTCGGCGACGCCGGCGAACATTGTCAGCACCATGCGTCCAGCGGGCGTGGTCGTGTCCGCCCAGGGTTCCTCAAGGGACTGCAATCCCGCATCTTTCTCAGCAATCACCTCGGCGACGCGCAGCAGCTCAGCCGTCGAGCGCGCCAAGCGGTCGAGGCGGGTGACGACCAGGATGTCGTCGGCGCGCAGTTCCCGCAGCAGCTGCTCCAGGGCGGGCCGCTGGCGGGCAGCGCCGGAGACTTTCTCCTCGAACAGCTTGCCACAGCCGGCCTCGTCCAGCCGTGCGCGCTGGATGTCGAGGCGCTGGTCCTCGGTCGAGACGCGGGCATAGCCGAGCTTCATGGCCTTCGCCGGATAGGTGTGCGGAACTTATCGCATAAGATAGCTATTCCGCATGGGAGTTTTGCAGAATGTAAGTGCTTGACCTTTGGTCCATGCCCGGACTGACGCACAAGTCCGCACATGCTCGGTTACATCGACAGCAAGGAAAAACGGCGGCGCATTCTCACCCAGCTCAACCGCCAGGAGTTCCGGCACCGCCTGGCCCGGCGCGTCTGCCAAGGCGAGCGCGGCGAGATCAGGAAGGCCCATCGGCACGAACAGGAGGAGCAACTCGGCGCCCTCGGCCTGACGCTGAACGCCATCGCGTTGTGGAACTCGACCTACATCCAGGCCGCCATCGACCAGCTCACCCAGGAAGGATGGAGCATCAGCGATGCCGACGTTGCCCGAGTCTCGCCACTCCTGTTCAAGCACATCAACTTCCTCGGCCGATACGCCTTCGACCTGCCGCAGGCCATCGCTGACGGCGCGCTCCGCCCCCTCCGCAACCCTAATTCCGAATAGGACTTCCGCATAGGCTTATGACAGTACACCGTACCGCTCAGACGCATGGGCCGATGACGCGATCACCTGCCCGTGGGTGGCGCCGAACACGACCGTCGGCCTGAACGCGCTTCTCTTGGACTTGGACCACGACGACTGGTGGCACCTCCGCGAGGAGGCCGTCGCCATGGGCGCGCCCGTCCCCGACCTGGTAGTCGACCCGTGGTCCGGCCGGGCGCACGGCGTCCTGTGGCTCGCCTCGCCCGTGCGGACGGGCGAGGCGGCGTTTCAGAAACCGCAGGCCACCGCGGACTACGCCGGACGCCTGCTGGCGGCCGCCTGGCGGGCGACCCTCCTGCCGCAGGTCGCCCTAGTGAAATCTCCGTGGGGCCGCGTTTCCCACCTGAGCGGACTGCGCCTGTTCCGCGGCCAGCGCCCGTCCGTCCCGGCTCGCTGGGAGGCGTACGAGGCCGCCAGGGCGGCGGGGTCCGACCTGATGTGGGACACGGTCCCGGGCACGGGTCCGGCGGAGCTGCGCGATATTTTGCGTGTCCTGGCGCCCCGCTACGAGTTCGACGCCGCCCACTCGAAGTCTCGCCCTGGCTTCCGGAAGTCCCGCTCCGCGCCCAGCGACGCGGGCCGGAACTCGGAGCTTTTCGACCTGGTGCGGTGGTGGGCTTACGACCACGCGGAGACCAGCACCGAGGCGATCCGCGTCGAGGCCGAGCGCATCAACGCGTCAGGAATTTTTGCGACCCCGCTGCCCGCGGCAGAGGTCTCCGGCCTGGCACGGTCCATCGGCCGATTCATGCGGACCCGCTACCGCCCCCAACGCGAGGACGACGTCCGCCGCGGCCGGGACCGCGAAGCGGGGGCCGACCTCCCGCCCAAGGCGCGTCAGGCCCTGGCCGGACAGCGCACCGCCGCGGCCGACGCGGAGGCTACCGACGCCCGGATCGCCACGGCCCTGGCGACGCTGCAGCTGTCCGGCGCAGCCGTCACGCAGGCCGCCGTCGCCGCCGAGGCCGGGGTGTCCGATCGCACTGTCAGACGCCGCTGGCACGTCGCGCAAAACCGGACAGACGCTGCGCTATCCGGAGATGCAGCGCCAGGTGCGCCCTTGGCTTCCCTTTCCCCGGAACCCCCTTTCGCTTCCCTCGCCGCCCTCGCAGCCCGAGACCGTACCCGTCGACGCGACGAGGCCGCCTCCGCGAAGCGGGCCGCGGCTGAATTCGAGGCCCGCCGCCGCGAAGACGCGCGCGCCGCGGTGGAGCGCGCCGCCGCGTGCGCCGCGCTGCATGCCCACGCCGTGGCGTCCGCGCGCCCTGGGGCACGGCCGTCGCCGCTGCCGACCTTCCCGGCGGCAGTCGCCGCCGACCCGGACGTGCGGCAGGCCCGCCGGGCAGCCGAGGCCGCCACCGACGACGCCCGCCGCCGTGCCGAGGACCGCGTCGCCAGGCAGGCAGCGGCAGAGCGGTCGGCGGACATGCGGCGGAGGGCGGTCGACCTGGCCTCGGGGTGGCGCTGGTTCCAGGACCACATCACCGCCCTGGAGGCCGACTGGAACGCCCGCGAGGCCGGGGCCGACTCCCGCGACCGACCGGGCGTCCGGCTCAGGCGGGAGGCCGTCCTCATAGGGCGGTGGCGAAGCTGGCGGGCTGCGGTGCGCCACCACCGCCCGGACCCCCCGGATTCGGAGATTCCCTGGTAGCTCGTCGGAATCGGAGGCCGCCAGAAGCCCGTACAGCCGCCTCTCTGCCTGGGGTAGCACTCCGCTACCTCGGGGAATCCTCCCGGTCCCAGGGCTTCCTTGCTTCCGGAAGCGTCAGGGTGGCGTAGCCAGCCATACCCGTATCCGCGCCCAAGCGGGCGCAGACACGGGTAGGCAGGCCAGGGCTTCGCCCGTGGACCCACCCCTGCGGGGGCAAGCAAGGAAGGAGCGCCCCATGCCCGGACAGCCCGGCACCGAACGGCGGCTCCTCTCCGGCCAGGTGCTCGTCCGCCTGCCCGTCGGGACCGCGGCCGCCGTCCGGTCCGCCGCAGCCACCGCCGGGCTGACGGACGCCGCGTGGGTCCGAGGCCAGCTCGTCGCCGCGCTCGGCACGGACCCGGCGGACGCCGTCCCCGTCGCGGCGCTCCCGCCCCGCCGCCTGGCGCCGACGGCCGACGTGATCGAGATCGCCCGGCTGCGTGAGGCCGTCGGCGAGGCCCACGGCACCCTCCGCCAGATCGCCGGCCTGGACCGCGCCCGGGGCGGCACACGGCTGGCCGAGATCGACGGTGGCATCGACGCCCTGCTCGCCGCCATCGTCGATCTGGACGCCGCCAAGGGCAGCCTCCTGCGCCGCAGGCGGCGTCGGTGATAGCCGGCGCCACCCGGGGCGCGGGCGGTGCCGCGCTGGGGCGGCACCTGGCGTCGGCGGCCAAGAACGAAGCGGTGCTCCCCCTCGACGGGCGAGGGCTGACCGCGACCGGAATCCGCGACCAGGTGGCCGAGCTGACGCGGCTGGGCGCGCACGCCCGCACCCGCGCGCCGCTCTACCACGTGCACGCCAACCCGCCCGCCGACCGC
>Ga0209100_1001935_pt1 | contig 13472 bp, 10 predicted proteins | sample lystaG_FD_185480 | JGI IMG/M metagenome (GOLD analysis project Ga0209100, IMG submission 185480) | Glacier valley bacterial and archeal communities from Borup Fiord, Nunavut, Canada, to study Microbial Dark Matter (Phase II) -... | ecosystem: Environmental > Aquatic > Freshwater > Ice > Glacier ...
AGGCCCGGTAGGTGCCGTTCTGCTCAAGACAGTGCCACTTTGCCCAAGACGAGGCCCGGAAGGTGCCGTTTTCGCCAAAACAGTGCCGTTCCGCTGTGGGAGTGTGCCATCTAGAACAAGACAGCACCCTTTAGTGCAGAGTCTTAAGCGGAGGGTAAACCTCTTCCCCTCGAGCGTTTCCCACCACCGCATCGGCCCACACCCGTTCCTCTTCCGAACTTGGCAATACGATGGGCGGGGCCAGTGGGGGCAGCACCTGCGGGGGTTGGGCAAACGGCAGCGCCAGGGCCAGCGCAGGGGCAGGGGCCTCGAGCACGGCGGGCTTGCTAGGTTTGTCCGAAATATGGCGCACCCCGCGCAGGGCGGCGTGAATCAGGCCGAAGGCGATGCCCATAGCCACCCCGCTCGAGCCACCGAAGCTCACCAGCGGCAGCGGCACGCCCGTGACCGGCAGCAGGCCCACCGCCACACACAAATTGACCAGGGCCTGAGACACCACCATGAACATGGCCCCCGCTGCGATGATGCAGGCAAAGTGAAGTTCGCGGTTGAGCGGTGCGTGCCGCAACAAGAGTTCGATGGCGATAAAGCTCGAGTGGACCACCAGCCAGAAGCCCAGCATCACAATCAGCACGCCCAAAAAGCCCACCGAGAAACCGATGGAGGAAATCACCATGTCGGTGTGGTCGGCGGGCACCTTCGGCATAGTTTCGTCCACGTTCAGGCCCCACACCCCGCCCTGCGCGATGGCTTTGCGGCCTTGCATCACCTGATAACCGCCGTCAGCTTGATGACTTTTGAGGTCGGCGGCGCTCGAGATTTGGGTTCCCTGCACGAAGCCGATGAAGCGCTCGAGGATGTAGGCGTGGGTCTTGAGGTACAGCCCGCCAAACGGCGCGGTGAGCAGCAGCACCACCACTAAAAACTTGGAGATGCTGACCAGCCGAACCCCGGCCATGTACAAGATGAACAGGCCCGAGAAAAAGACCAGCAGCGTGGTTCCCAAATCGGGTTCCACCGCGACGAGCAGCGCGGTGATGCCGATGCATGCTGCTGAACCCACCAGTTTGCCGTCTATGCCCTTGCGGGCAATCACGCTGCCCAGCATCAAAATCAGACCTAATTTAGCGAACTCGGAAGGCTGGAGGAACAGCGGTCCCAGGTCAATCCAGCGCCGCACGCTCGAGCCGTTGCCGCCCTTGCCGATGATGAGGACCAGCACCAGCAAAACCAGGGTGGTGCCCCAGATGAGCGGCGCGGCCCTCAGCAACCACTTGGGCTTGATGCGGGCCACGAAAAAGGTGCAGACCAGCCCGAGAACAATCTGAATCAAGTGCTTGGGAATGTTGTCCGGGCTGCTGGTCGCCACCCCGATGAGGCCCATCGTCAGCAGTAAAACTTGCGCTAAAACCAAGTTGAGGTTCACGTCTCACCGCCCTGCTCGAGCGCGATTTGAGCGTAAGCGGCGTAAAAAGCGCTGGCGCGGTCCTTGTAGTCTTTGAACTGGTCGAAGCTCTCGCACAGCGGGGCCAGCAAAACACTACCGCGTCCCGGTCCCGAACTCGAGAGCAGCGCAAACGCCTGCCGACACGCCTCGAGCATGTCGCTGTACCCGTTCTCGAGACTGGGTTCAAAGCTGATTTGGGTGATGGGCTTATCGAAGCGGGTAGCCATCATCAAGCCGTGCGTGCCGATGGCGAAGATGTGGACCACCTTTTCATTCACCACATCCCGCAAATCGTCGGTGTTGGCCCCCTTGTCACGCCCACCCACAATCCAGGCCACCGGAGCGCTCGAGCGCTCGAGCGCCGACCTGACCGCCAGGGTGCGGGTGGCGATGGAATCGGACAAAAAAGTGACGCCGCGCACCTGTCCCAGCGCCTGAAAGCGTCCCTCGACGGGCAAGAGTCCCTTGAGCGCAAAGCGCAGCGCGCTCGAACCCAATGGACGCTCTAAGTAGTGAAAATAGGCAATGACGGAGAGCACAGCAGCCTGCACGTTGGCTGGGTGCAGGCCGGAAGGCAGGTCCTCGAGTTCGCAAATCAAGTCACCGTCCAAATCCACGATGCGCTGAGGGTGCGGTGTGAGAGCGTAACGATGAGCCTGTCCAAGAGTCTGCTCGAGCACGGTCTGGGGCGCAATCAAAACATCTTCGGGCGTTTGGTTTCGGGCTAGGTTGAGTTTGGCCCCGTGGTAGCGCTCGAGCGTGCCGTGGCGGTTGAGGTGGTCCACGCCCAGGTTGGTGATGACCCCGATGACGGGGCGAAACTCGAGCACGCGCTCGAGCTGAAAACTCGAGACCTCGACAATGGCCACCTCGACCTTATCAATCACGCTCAGCAGCGGCGGGTCGAAGTTGCCGCACTCGAGCGCGTCAATTTCGAGTGCGCGCAGGAGCTGGGCAATCAGGCTCACCGTGCCGGTCTTGCCCGCCGTGCCCGTCACCGCAATCATCGGGGTGCGGCGGGTAAGGTATCCCAGCTCGAGTTCTCCGATGATTTTGCTGCCTTGATGGCGTAAAAACTCGAGGTCGGGGTGATCAATCGGCACCCCCGGCGCGGCGATGGTCCACTCGGGAGGGGACTCGAGCGCGGCGGAAAAGGGCAGCTCGAGGCGGGGCAGCTCGAGTGAATTCACGCACTCGAGGTCGGCTTCCTGCGGCTGAGCGTCGCACCAAGCAGCGTCCCAGCCGAGGTTTTTAACAAACTGGGCTGCCGCGCGTCCACTTCTTCCGAGTCCATAAATCAACGCTTTCACTTTCTCAAACCCCGCCTGTCTTGTAGTGGTCTCGGCACTTGTTACAACTCCGTGAACCCATATAAATAAAAGCCACTATAGCGCGAAATTGGCTCGAGGGTGCCAACAGAATTCAAATCCGGGCTAGGCCCACGATTGACTCATAAAGACCGGGGTGTTGCAACGGTCTCGAGTGTTTCGCAGCAGCTCACTCGAGTATCGAGGTCAGCTCACTTTTTGTGCAGCCTCTAAGCCAGTGAAAGTCTGAGCCGATGAAAGTCTAATTTCCAAGTCATCGCCGCTGGACTTTTAAACCTGTTAACTCAAAGAGCCTGTCCTCGAGTGCATTAAGGGGTCCGTCTCGGGGCGGTGGTCCAACTGGGACTGGTTTGGTAAGCTTAAACAGTGATTGCCTATACGTGGCGTCGTTGTGCCTTTACCGACCCTGGTTGAGAATGGCCATACCCCTTTGGACGGCATCTAACGCTTTCCTGTCATGACGAGCGTGGGTCGTCCACTTTACTGCCGCAAATTGCTTTAAAATCTTCAAACCCTTTCTTTAACCCCGGTTTCTCGAGCGTCTATCTCCTGCGTGTCTTTAACCCCTTTGCGGCGTCCCAGCGCGGGCAAGCGTAAGAAAGTGCGCTTTTCGCCCGAGTCCTGACTTGTGGTGGGGGAGCAGGGCAGCACCACATGGACCACCGTGCCCACCCCCACAGCGCTCTCGACCCAGATTTTGCCGCCGTGCGCGTCCACGATGCTCTTGACGATGCTCAAACCCAACCCCGAGCCGCCCGCATCCCGCGCCCGCGACTCGTCTACCCGGTAAAAGCGGTCAAACAGGCGCGGCAGGTGCTCACTGGCGATGCCAGGACCGTTGTCGCCCACCCTGAAATGCACCTGACCCTCCTCGGGAACCACCTCGAGATAGAGTTTGCTCGAGCCAGCTTTGAGCGCGTTGGCCATCAGGTTGATGAACACCTGTTTCAGTCTCGAGGGGTCGGCCTCGAATTCGACTTCCGGCCCCAAGACCCCAATGGTGGCGCTGGCGGCTTCGGCGATGGGCCGCAATTCGCTTGAGAGTTCCTCCAGAAAAGGCAAGGCCAGCACGGGTTGCAAATTGAGCGGGGTCGCTCCACCGTCGGACCGGGCCAGCTCGAGCAGGCTGGCAATCAGTTGGCTGAGTCGCTCGGACTCGTTTTTGATGATTTGCAGGCTCTCTTTTTGCCCCTCACTGGGGCTGGTGCGCCGCAGCAGATAACCCGCGTGTCCGCCGATGGCCGTCACCGGGGTCCGCAGCTCGTGCGAGGCGTCGCTGGTGAAGCGCCGCTGGGTCTCGAAACTGCGCTCGAGCCGCTCGAGCATGGTGTTGAGCGTGCGGGCCAGGGTCGAGATTTCGTCGCCGGTGTTGGGAACCGGAACCCGTTGACCCAGCGACTTCTCGGTAATTTGGGCCGCCGCTTTGCGTACCGCCCGCAGCGGTTGCAGGGCGCGGCCCGCCAGCCAGTACGCTAAAAAGGCCATACCGATGACTGCGTACAGCGAGGCGGTGAGCATAATCAAACGCAGGCTTTCGAGAATGCGGTTATTTTGAGTCAAATCTTTGCCTACGTGAACGCCGATGATGCCTTTACCAAAAGGTAGAAAGTTTTTATGTTCTCTGAGGCTGGTGAGCACCTCGAAAGTGCGGATTTCGGAATCCACAATGAGCTGGGTCTGGCTATAGATGCTGCCCACATTCACCAAACGCTTGTAATCTTCGCGGCTCAGCCGAATACCTTCATCAGACTTATCCTTGTTTTCAGTGTACAAACCGATGTGCAAGGGGGTAGCTTGTGGGAAAAACGGGATGGTTTCGTTGATATTTTTGGCTTTCAAACTGTCTAGAGTAATGTTGCCGTACCAATCCACCTGATAAGCCATATCCGAGGGCATCGAGTAATTGGGGTCGCCTTGTGTACCAATCAGAATCGAGCTACGGGTCACTTGATTGAGTGCCCTTCGTAAGTCGTTGACAATAGTTCTTTGCAAGGCTTGCTGAACGATAGAGAAAACCGAAATCATCACAATCAAAAGCAGCACCGACAACAGGGCGGTGTACAGCAAGGTCAGACGCCAGCGCAGGGTCATAGTCTCCATTGAAGCACAGTGACGGGACAAGAAAATGATAGGCCCGCCCTCGAGTGTATTTCAAAACCAAAAACCCCGCTCGAGAGCAGGGTTGACGGGCTTTCTCAGAATTTAGACGGACTTATTCCTCACGCAGCACATAGCCCACACCGCGCACGGTGTGAATCAGGCGGCGCTCCCCACCTTCCTCGAGCTTGCGGCGCAGGTAGCCGATGTAGACATCCACCACGTTGCTGCCCCCAGTGTACTCCGGCCAAACTTTTTCCTCGATTTCAAACCTCGAGAACACCTTGCCAGGGTTGCGGGCCAGCAGCTCGAGCAGCTCGAATTCTTTGGCGGACAGCTCCACCCGGCGACCTCCCCGAAAAATCTCGCGGCCATCGAGGTTCATCACCAAGTCGGCCACCCGCACTTCGCCGGTCACGGCGGGGTTTACGCGGCGCAGGTGAGCGCGCACTCGAGCCAGCAGTTCCTCAATCGAAAAAGGCTTGATGAGGTAGTCGTCGGCCCCGGAGTCCAGGCCCTCCACCTTGTCTTGAATGCTGTCCTTGGCGGTTAAAATAACGATGGGGGTGTTAGAGGTTTTGCGGATGCGCCGCGCCACCTCGAGACCGTCGAGCACCGGGAGCATCAGGTCGAGAATGACCAAATCGGGGTTGACTTCGCGGAATTTGGATAAACCGGTCACGCCGTCAAAGGCCACGTCGGTGGCGTAGCCTTCGGCAGCCAGCTCGAGTTCAATAAAGCGGGCGATATCTTTTTCGTCTTCGATGACGAGTACAAGCGGCTTGCGTTCCATGAACCCAGTGTACCGCCCCTCTCATGAGAAGCCTAGCGCGTTGGCTAAAAATCTTTCACAAGAAAAAGAGCGTTCCATCAGGGAACGCTCCAGAGGCCCGCTTTCACGAATGAGAGTAAGGTGGATTACTTTTGGTCGGGGGTAGCAGCTTTGTCCGACTTGTCAGGCTTATCAGGGGTAGCAGGCTTATCGGTCTTCTCGAGCAGCGAAATCTCGAGCGCGTAGCCTTCCTTGACCTTGACCTTGACCCTTTGACCCACTTTGAGTCCCTCGAGCGCCGCCACTTTTCCTTTCACGAAAAACTTGGTGGGTGGAACCGAAGGCAGGGTCAGCACATCGTTTTGGCGAGTAATCCACAGCGAGGTTCCAGCCAAGCGCAAGCTCGAGCGGTCCGCGCTCAGAGCCGTCACCGTGCCACTCAACATTCCGTTGGGCGGCGTTTCCTCTTCGGGCAGCGAGGAGCACCCTGCTAAAACCAGCAGCAGCCCTCCCAAAAAGATTGTCCGTAAGCGCTTCATAAATTACCTAACAGTAGTCTATCACGCCGGAGACCCTCCAAAAGTGTGCAAAACGTTCAGATGTTTAATTTTTGCTCAGAAGCGCATCAGTCTCACATCAGCGTTTAAAGTCAGCGCTCGAGCCACTCGAGCGGCTCGAGTCCCGTTGAGATTGCTCAATCCGAAGCGGGGAAGCATGAAGGTCCTCATGCGCTCAGGCGGGTTCTCATATAAAGCGTGTTCATCTGCTCGAGTTGAAAAAACTTGGAGGGATGTCGCTCGAGTTCGTTCCAAACGGCTCAGTTTGGATTACTCTTTAACACCAATGTGCAAGGCGGCGATGCCAAAACTCAACAAGCGGTACCGGGTTCTGAATCCTGCCGCTTCCATCAGGGTTTTGAGCTGCTCAGGCGGCGGGAAAGCCTTCACGGACTCAGGGAGGTAGCTGTACGCCGCTGCGTTTCCCGAAATCAGACCCCCGATGCGGGGTAGAACCTTCTCGAAATACAGCCGATAAAGCTGTCCCAGCGCGTCCGCTCGAGGCGGCGGAAACTCCAGAATCACCACCCGTCCGCCGGGAGACAGCACCCGGTGAAACTGCTCGAGTCCGCGAGCGTAATCGGCAAAGTTGCGAAAACCAAAGGCGCAGGTCAGCGCCTCGAAGCTCGAGTCAGGGTAACTCAGGGCCAGCGCGTCTTCTTGCTCGAGTGCGATGTCCAGGTTTTGCTGACGCGCCTTTTGTCGCCCAATCTCGAGCATCTGCGGCACAAAATCACAGCCGATGACCTCGCTGTGCGGAGACAGGCGCTTGAGACCCAGCGCAAAATCAGCCGTTCCGGTGGCCACGTCGAGAATTCGGCGTGGCGCACGAGCCAGCGCGGCGTGTGCGGCCTCGCGTCGCCAGCTTTGGTCCACTCCCAGGCTCAGAACGCGGTTGAGCAAATCGTAGCGCCCACTGATGGCCGCAAACATCTGCTGCACGCGCTCCGCCTTGTCCTGAACTTCTGCGGCGGGCACCTGGCCCACCGGGGGCTTTTTCATTAAATTCATCAAGGTAGCCTAGCAGGGGGCACAGAGAAAATGTCCCACCTTTTGACTCTGAAGCTTAAACCTCGAGCAAGTCGTGCTTGACCCCATTGAGCTGGGTCGGTGCTCCCGCCACCCGCACTCGAGCGCCCAGTCCCAGCGCGTAATCGCCTAGCAGGGTCAGGGTGTCCTGCACGCTCTGACGCAGGTAATACTCGCCCTCGCCCAGACGGGAAACGGCCAGAAAAGGGGGCCGGGTGAGGGTGTCCAGAATACTTTCCAGGTCAGCTCGAGTCACCCGTTCACCCAAGCGGTGAATCAGGTGCGAAACCCGAATGCTCGAGTGCGGCTCAAACTCGGTGAGACACAGCAAAACCTGTGAAAACACCCCCCGGCTGCCCAATTCGCGCGCGGCCATCTCAGAGAGCGATTGGGCGCTGTCCTGGTCAATGGCGGCGGCTTTCCAGTAGCCGCGCAGCTCGAGCGGGGTGAGCGGGCTGAGTGCGGCACTCTCGAGCAGCGCCTCGAGCGCTTCCACCGATACACGGGTCACTTTGAACCCGCTGGGCAACTCGAGCAGAGATTCTTCACGCACCAGCACCGCATGAAAATCGGCCTTCAGGGTCTCGAGCGCGGCCCAATCGGGCGCAGCGCCGAGTGCGCTGGTGAGCGCCACCCGGTAACTCTGCCGCCCCAATTTGGCCTCGAGCACCGCCAGTGACCCCTCGAGCCGCAGGGTATAGCCCAGCGTTGCTGCGAAACGCTCCAGCAAACCCCACAACGGCGGACTCAGCTCAGGCTGGCCCTGAGTTTTGATTTGGACCGCCACGGCTTGGGGGGCCGGTGCAGGGCTGCTGCTGGGGGCGCTCGAGTCGGCACGCACGGCTTGAGTCACCGGATGAGTGGACGGCTTAGGCGCACTCTGGGGCAAGATGGGCACATAGCGCCGTCCCCCCACATCCACGCTCAGGGCTTCGGGTTTGCTGACCTCGGTTCTGACCTCGGTGACGCGCCCAGTCCCGCTCGAGCGCGCCTCGTGTGTAGCGGAGGTTGCTAGCTCGGCAACCTCGGCTCGAGCACTCTGATTCTCCGCTTTCGCGGTCACAACCTCCCTGGCGTCTCTTGAGGGCAAGCCCAGCAGGCTCGAGCGTCCCCGCTCCACCCGCACCTCGCGCAGAAATTCGGTTTCGCCCAGCACCACCCGCTGCGGAGCGGGTCTCGGCAGTGGCGTGCTGGGGGCGCTGCTCACCCGAGCGTGCTTGATGATGGCCTCGAGTTGGAACTTACGCTCTTCCAGACGGCCCAGGCTCAACACGTCGTTCACGCCCAGCCCGATACGCTTGTAATAGTCGCCCAGGCCCCACAGTTTGCCTTCTTTCTGGGACACTTGAGCGCTGAATTCGCTGCCCCGCTCGTCGCGTAAGGAAACTTCACCCTCGAGCGAAGCGAACAGTGGCAAAATGTTTTTTTGTAGACGCAGACTGCCCTCGAGCAGACAGAGGCGGGTGATGGTGTAACGGTAAATACTCAAGGTGGGTGCTCCTTTCTTCACAAGAGATGGGGTACTGAAAGTGAAGTGTGAATATGTGGAGTACCTTCTGTTGGGTAAATTTCAATAAAAAACAGTTTGGTTTGAAGCGGTTAAAAGGGCTTGCTGAATTGAGCTTTGAATGGGTAAGATTATGGCACATATCGGCTAATTCGTACAGGGCACAAGCCGAAGTCAATCACATAGAACCGAGGACGCAGCTTGTTTCTTGACAGAATTAACAATGAGTATTTAGCAAACGAATCGGTTCGTCAGGACTTCAACAGCTCGAGGAATCTGGCTCGAGCTGTTATTCTGTTCAGGGAAGAAGCAAAACTCGAGCCGCAACTTGAATGGCCATAGAACGGTTTAATCCTTACCAGCGTGATGCTTTAATCCTCGAGCCAGCACGCGCAAAACTTCCCACTGCACTCGAATAATGCGTTTAAAATACTGTGCTCAAAAGCAAAAAGACCAACTCACGGGTTGGTCTTTTTGCACATTCCAACTATTTTGGTTGCAGGGACAGGATTTGAACCTGCGACCTCCGGGTTATGAGCCCGACGAGCTACCAGACTGCTCTACCCTGCGTTACCTTATATCGACTTTGCCGCTTTCAACTGCTTTGCTCGAGTGCCACTTTCTCGAGCGCTCAACTATTGTGCATCAAGTTTGGCAACTTGTCAAGTGTAAGCTTTAGGCTAGGCCGAACTCGAGCCGAGATTTAAACTCGAGCCATGATTAAGATGTATACCACGTCCTGGTGCGTAGACTGCTCGGCCACCAAACTCGCACTCAAGAAAAAGGGCCTCGAGTTCGAGGAAATCGACATCGAGCAGGTCGAGGGCGCAGCCGATTACGTCATGAGCGTCAACGGCGGACGGCGCAGTGTACCTACGCTGGTAGTAGGTGACGAGGCAGCCTCGCTGTCCGGTTTCTCGAGGGCCAAGTTGGACGCTTTTTTGGGACGGGTGGGCTTGGTCTGAACCACAGCAGCGGTGAGTTTCAAGCCTGGGAGAGTGCTCGAGTATTCGCTCGAGCACTCTTTTTACCCTTATTCCGCCGCTTTTCAGGCTCGAGCGCCGAGTTTGTGAATGTAGGCGGGCGTAAAAACTATGCTGATTTTTGCACTGCTCTCCTTGAAAAGCGTGCTAGGATAAGGCCAAGATGAGTAATTGGGCAAGGTGCAGAGCTTTCCTTGCGCTGTGGAGCGTGCTGTGCAATCACTGAATCTGCAACTCGGTCACGGTTCTCACCCTGGTCGGGTGCGCGAAAGCAATGAGGATTATCACCGTATCAAGGCTTACCCGACCCCTCGAGGAACCCTGCAACTGGTGGCGGTGGCTGACGGCATGGGCGGCGCGGTGGCGGGCGAAAAGGCCAGCAAACTGGCCATCGAGACGCTGACCGAGGTGCTGGGTGGTTACGTGACCGCCATGCAGCAGGGCCGTGAGGTGATTGCGCTGGAGAAGGTGCTCGAGCGCGGCTTCACCCTGGCCAACCGCAACATCCATCAAGCCGCACTTTACGACCCCAACCTCAGCGGCATGGGCACCACCCTCACCGCGATGGTGTTTTACGAAGGGCGGGCGGTGCTGGGCCATGTGGGTGACTCTCGAGCGCTGCTCTTAAGGCGCGGGGAGCTGCGCCAAATTACCGAGGACCACTCCTGGGTGGCCGAGCAGGTGGCCAAAGGGTTCCTCACGCTCGAGGAAGCCAAAGAGCACACTTACCGCAACATCATCACTCGGGCGCTGGGCACCAAGCCGCAGGTTCAGACCGACATTCGCCCGCTCAAGGTGCAACCGAGCGACATCTTTTTCCTCTGTACCGACGGCCTGCACGGCTTGGTCGAGGTCGCGGACATAATGGCCGAACTCAAGGGAAATTTCGACCCACAGGCTGCGCTGGACTACTTTATCAACCTGGCCAATCAGCGGGGCGGACCGGACAACGTGACCGGAATCATCGTCAAGGTAGGGGCTGCATGAAACGTATGAAAATGGAGCAGAGGAGTTGTGAATCATGATTGTGCTTTTACTGCTGTTCATCGTTTCTCTGTTTCTTTTTCTACGCTTCAGCGAAACCCCACTGGCGCTCACGCTGGGTCTGTTCGCGCTGGTTTTAGCGCTGTATCAGGCCAGTCTGGACAACATCGCTCGAGCGGGGGGTGCGATGGTGGGCGCTTTTCTGCTGATGGCCAGCGCGCTGGTGGTGATGGGCAAACCCAGCGCCCAGAAAGGACCGCGCCGCCGGGGGGCCACCGCCGGACCGCTCTTTGGCCTCAGACTGCCCCAGCGGGCTGGGGCCGCTCGAGGGGGGAGTCGCAACAAAACTACGGGGGTGGGTCTGCGCTCCAAGAACCCCTCGCTCATCGACGAAGCGCTGCAAATTCCCGGTTACGAACTCTTCGAGCGGGTGGGGGTGGGCGGTATGGCCAGCGTGTACCGGGGCCGCAGGCTCGAGGACGGGCGCATGTCCGCACTCAAGATTCCGCTCGAGAAGTTCGTGGCCGACGCCAAATTCGTGCGCCGCTTTCACCGTGAAGCCGAGGTGCTCAAGCGTCTGGCCCACCCCAGCGTGATTAAAGTGTACGACCACAACTCGCAGGGCAACCACCATTACATCGCCATGGAATTTGTGGAGGGCGAAACGCTCGAGAGCGTGCTGGAGACCCACAAACTCAACTTCGACCAAACCATCTTAATCGTGCGTTCACTCGCCGACGCGTTGCGCTACATCCACAGCCAGGGCATCATCCACCGCGACATCAAACCCGCCAACGTGATGGTGGCGCTGGGTCAGGAAGGCATCGCGGGTCTCAAACCGGACCGGGTGAAACTCATGGATTTCGGCATCGCGGTGGGCAAGGTGCTCACCCGCCTGACCATGACCGGGGCGCGGGTGGGCACCCCCATCTACATGAGTCCCGAGCAGGCCAAAGGTCAGAAACTGGACTCGAGAAGCGACATCTACAGCCTGGGGCTGGTGTTTTACGAACTCATCACCGGACAGACGCCGTTCAAGGGCAGCTATGAGGTGGTGGTTCACCAGCAGGTGTTTCAGATGCCGCCGCCGCCCAAGCAGGTCAACCACGAGATTCCAGGGCCGCTCTCCGACCTCATCATGAGCATGGTCGAAAAAGATCCCGAGAAGCGCCCCAGCTTAAGCGAAATCATCGAGGCGCTCGATGCGGGGGTGCTCGAGGAGCGGGTTCAGGCCGACGTGCCCAGCTACCTGGTACTGTCCACCAACGCCCGCAAAGGCGTGCTGCGGCGGCTCGACGGCGAAGGCAACCTGCAATCGAGCGTGGGGGTTATTGCGCCGGGAACCGCGCTGCCCGCCGCCCCGGTGGGCGTGGCAGTGGACCCACAGGGCAACTACTACGCGGCCATCGTGAGCTACCGCTCGAGCGGGGAAGTTCCCAAGATGATTCGCAAGTTCTCGCCCAGCGGCGAGGAGCTGCTGGCCTTCGGGGCTTACGGCCTCAAACCCGGCGAGTTTCTGCATCCAGTGGCCCTAAGCATCAGCCCCATCACTCAGGAACTCTACGTGCTAGACGGTGAAACCTGCATCGTGCAGCGCTTCAATCTGGATGGCGAGTACCTGGGGCGCTTCGGCGGCAACGGCGGTGGCAAGGGTACGTTTTCGGACCCGCGCCTCATCGTGGCGGGCTACGACGACTGCGTGTACGTGCTGGACTACGGCAACCGTCAGGTGCAGAGATTTGATGCCGAAGGAAAATACCTCTCGAGGTTCGCCTTCAAGATGTCCAAAGACGACCCCGAGCTGCGAACCCTGGACGGCCTGGGCATGGACTCGAGCGGGGCCATCTACATCTCGGACATCCCCTCGAGAAAAATCAGGCGCATCAACGCCGAGGGCAAGGCGGTGCAGAGCTTCGCGCTCGATACGCTGCCGGGTGAGGATGTGGAGCAGGCGCTGCAAATCGCCGCCGACCACGAGGGTAACGTGTACGCGGCGCGGCCCGGACTGCACCAGATTCAGAAATTTACTCCGGTGGGCCGTGCTCTACCGCACCTCGAGACCTACGAACCGGTGACTTCGCTGGCGATGTTTGTGAAGGAAGGCTTTGAGATGACGGATTGAGGGTGAGATTTTCGCTCGAGTGACGCGACCCCCCTGCTCGTTTGCGCTTCGCTCAAAAGAATATCCCCCCTACAAAGCAGGGGGGAACCAAAACCCTTACCCACTCGAGCTTTTTAAGTACCCCCCTGCTTTACAGGGGGGTCTTGCGTGAATACGCAAGGGGGGGTCCTTCTAGGCCGTTCGAGCGCTCACTGTCCCTGCCCCAGCGAATACCCCGCTACCCCGTCGAAGGTGTAGAGGTGTTCGCTCTTCACGAAGTCCAGATTCGTTTTGAGGAAGCGCCCCAACAAGTCCACCACGTCGCGGTGCTCGAGCGGACCCGCGCCCTTGAAGCGGCAGCGCCAGTGGTCGGTCTTGGTGGTTTCAGGCAGGCCGTCCGGCCACACTTTGACGCCCCGGTTGGTGACCATCTCGAGCGCGACACTGCCGCCCAGCGCCTGAAGCTGCTGCGCCAGCACGTTGGGGTCGCGGTCCGCGTCGTCCCACTGTAGGAACACGTCCACGCCGACGAGTTGCTTCACCGCTTTCGGGCGCGGAGCACTCTCCCCCAGGTTGAGCGCGGCCTGTTCAGGGTAGGACACGGCCCCAAAGCTCGAGGGCTTAGCCCCCAGGTGCGAAATCACCGCTCGAGCAAACTCCTGGGTGC
>Ga0209100_1001937_pt1 | contig 13468 bp, 12 predicted proteins | sample lystaG_FD_185480 | JGI IMG/M metagenome (GOLD analysis project Ga0209100, IMG submission 185480) | Glacier valley bacterial and archeal communities from Borup Fiord, Nunavut, Canada, to study Microbial Dark Matter (Phase II) -... | ecosystem: Environmental > Aquatic > Freshwater > Ice > Glacier ...
CATTACGAAACATTACGATAATACAATTGTGTTACATTTGACAGGGAAGACAACAAAAAAGCCCGCTGTTACGGGCTTTGAGGGCTCTTTCATTCGTTTTATTTTTCATACAAGTGTCAAACTACCGGGTTAAAAAGAGATTCTTTGATATTATTAAACAACATCATGTTCAATTAGTCAAATAATTGCCTTTTCCGCGACTTGGAGCAGCTGATTTTTCCCTCAGGAAAAAGTATGGAAAGAATGGTATGGAAAGAATGGTTGACAATTCTTTATTAACCAAATAGAATTGTTTTAAGTGAATAGCTACAAACTGTTGAGTAAGAGTAGTAGGTATGTTTCCAACATCACAGAGATCTGCAGGCGGTGGGATTGCAGAAATGGCGGCGCATATTGAATGGACTTACGAGGGCAGCCCGAAAGAGTAATCGAGTAGGCGCTGACGGGGATCTGGCCCGTTATCAGGCAGAGTCGTATGACAGTACGATAAGACGAGTGAGCCGCCTTTACAGGTGACTAACGCAAGGTGGTACCGCAGGAGTTGTTATAAGCTCTTGTCCCTGCATTAATTTGGCAGAGACAAGGGCTTTTTTGTATTCTGCCGCAAGAACGAACGGCAACTCATGCACAGGTGAAAGGCAGGAAAATATTATGCAGATTACGCACGCAATCAAAACAATAATCGAAGGACGAAACCTTACTGAACAGGAGTCATACGATGCCATTGACCAGGTTATGTCCGGAAAGGCGAGCGACGCCCAGATCGCAGGTCTTCTGGTCGCATTTCGAGTAAAAGGAGAGACCGTCGAAGAAATCACCGGAGGAGCCCGCGCCCTTGCCGAGAAAGCAAACCGCATTCATCCCAAGGTTCCTTTCTGCGTTGACCCGGTCGGAACCGGCGGCGACGGCACCAATACCTTCAACATATCGTCAACGGCGGCCATTGTAGCAGCTGCTGCCGGAGCGTGCGTTGCCAAGCATGGCAACCGCAGTGTATCAAGTCTCTCCGGAAGCGCAGATTTCTATGAATCTATCGGAATCAATATTGCACTTTCACCTGCAGCGGTCGAACGATGCATCGAAGAAATCGGATTTGGATTCATGTTTGCCCCGACCTTCCACCCGGCGATGCGTTTCGCAGGACCGGTCAGAAGACAGCTGGCCATCAGAAATATTTTCAATATACTGGGGCCTCTCTCCAATCCTGCTGCAGCCAACGCGCAGGTTCTTGGTGTATATGACCGTCAGATCATGCCATTCATTGCAAAGACTCTTCAGAATCTCGGCGAATCTCACTCTATGGTCGTCCATGGTTCAGACGGATCCGATGAAATAACCAATACGGGACTTACGTATATTATCGAAGTTTTCCCGGACCACATGGAAGAATACACGATCTCTCCTGAGCAGTTCGGTCTGCCGGTCTGCACAATGGCAGATCTTCAGGGCGGATCACCTGCTGACAATGTCCGGATAGGTCTCGAGGTCCTTCAGGGCAAAGAAGGCCCTCATCGCGATATCGTTGTGCTTAATGCAGGGGCGACCATCTTTGTCGGACAGAAGGCAGCTTCCCTCGCAGAGGGCGTTATTGTGGCCTTGGAAGCCATCACTTCAGGCAAAGCATTGGCCAAGCTCGAAGAAATTCGTGCCTTTACCAACCGCGACGATATTAAGAATCTGTGAAGGAGTTGAAATAATGAACATACTATCATCCTCCGGCTCCGGCGATATTATGGAAAGAATGACCCAAACGGGAACGATTCTGGACCGTATCGCCGCCAGTAAGGCACAGAGAATAAAAGCGCGTATGGAGCACCGTACGATTGAGGAGCTTGCAGAACAGGCGTACGCATCGCTGCCGGTTACCCGTAATTTTGCAAAAGCCATCAGGGGGCAGAGCATTACCATCATAGCTGAAGTTAAAAAGGCGTCTCCCTCAAAAGGAATCATTGCACCTGATTTTCATCCGGGCGAACAGGCCCTGGCCTACGAAAGAGGCGGAGCTGATGCCATCTCCGTACTTACCGAACAGGACTTTTTCCTTGGAAGCGACTATCATCTGACGGATGTGACAAACCAGGTATCCCTTCCGATACTCCGTAAGGATTTTACCATCGACGTCAGCCAGATTTACGAGGCACGAATTCTGGGCGCATCTGCGATTCTTCTCATTGCTGCGCTTTTGCCGGACAAGACCCTTGCATCTTATATGCAGCTTGCCTCTGATCTGGGACTTTCAATACTTTTTGAAGTCCATTCGCTGGAAGAGCTGATGCGCGCCTTAAGTCTCGATGCTCCTATTATCGGTATCAACAACAGGGATCTGCATACTTTTCATGTTGATCTGAGCGCTACCGAGAGGCTTGCTCCCATGATTCCGGCCGGAAGGATCATTGTATCCGAGAGCGGCATTCATACTTCCCACGATTTATCCCGCTGCTACCGGAGCGGTGTGCATTCCGTACTCATCGGCGAAAGTCTGATGAGAGAGTCCCAGTCAGCGGGAAGTGCCGGTACTGGTTTTGCTGAATTATATGGAAGTGTTGAAGAAAAAATGCGTTCGCTTATGTCTGATATACCGCAGCACCAATAAGTGCTATTGCCTTTTCGACCAAAGAAAGGAAGTACAATATGCCAAACGGAAGATATGGGGAATTTGGAGGACAGTATGCTGCAGAGACATTAATGTTTGCGCTGTCCGAACTGGAAGATGCCTATCGAAAGGCTCAGGCAGACCCTGAATTTGACCTGGAATTTAGAAAACTGCTCCGCGAATATGCAGGGCGGCCTTCACTTTTATACAAAGCCGAGCGACTTTCCGCAGATCTTGGCACGCAGGTCTTTTTGAAAAGAGAAGATTTGAATCATACTGGTGCCCACAAAATCAATAACGTCCTCGGCCAGGTTCTTCTGGCAAAAAGAATGGGCAAGAAGCGCGTCATTGCCGAGACGGGCGCCGGCCAGCACGGCGTCGCAACAGCAACGGCAGCAGCCCTTTTCGGAATGTCCTGTGATGTATTCATGGGCGAGGAAGATACACGACGCCAGTCGCTCAACGTCTACCGCATGGAGCTTCTCGGAGCCAGGGTGCACGCCGTTACAGAAGGAACAGCGACTCTTAAGGATGCGACAAGTGAGGCGCTCCGCGAGTGGTCAAGGCGCGTAAGCGATACCTATTATGTCGTAGGTTCGGTCGTAGGTCCACACCCTTATCCGGAGATGGTGCGTGATTTCCAGCGAGTTATCGGCGACGAGATCCGTGAAGAAATGCTGCAGAAATACGGCCGTCTCCCAACGGCACTTTTCGCGTGCGTTGGCGGCGGCAGTAACGCTATGGGTACATTCTATCCATTTATTCAAGATACAGATGTACGTCTCATCGGTGCGGAAGCAGGCGGCGAAGGCGTAGAAACCGGGCGGCATGCGGCAACGCTTACCGGAGGCACAATCGGAGTGTTCCATGGTATGAAGTCACTTTTTCTCCAGGATGATGAAGGACAGATCACACCTGTTTATTCGATTTCAGCCGGACTTGATTATCCGGGAATCGGGCCTGAACATGCACAGCTTTTCGAGACAGGACGCGGAGAATATTATCCGGTTACAGATGAAGAAGCCGTCACGGCCTTTGAGTATGTAAGCCGGATGGAAGGAATCATCCCCGCTATTGAAAGCGCACACGCCATCGCGCTTCTGCAGAAAATGCAAAAGGAGTTCAATCCTTCCGATATGGTTGTTGTCACACTTTCCGGTCGTGGAGACAAGGATGTGGAAGCCATCGGACGGTACCGCGGACAGATCGTCTGATACATCTGAAAAAGGAGAATGATATGGATACAAAAGAACACAATCCGACTAACATAAAACACCGGGAGAACCGGATCGATACAACTTTTGCAAAACTCAGAAAGAACGAAAAAAAAGCCTTTATTCCTTTTATCACCGCAGGTGATCCATCGATCGACGCCTCGTACGCCATTGCAAAGGCCATGATTGAAAACGGCGCTGATCTCCTTGAATTCGGCGTACCTTACTCTGATCCGTCCGCTGACGGACCTGTCATCATGCGGGCCGATGTCCGGGCGCTTAAAGCAGGCACACGGCTTGCGGATGTTTTTGCGCTGGCAGGCCGGATAACAGAAGAATTTCCATCTGTCCCGGTCGTTCTGCTCCTTTATTACAATTCAATATTTGTATATGGGCGGGATCGATTCTTTGAAGCCTGTGAAAAATCCGGTATTTCCGGCGTAATTATTCCGGATCTTCCGCTCGAAGAAAGGGACGAAGCCCGTCCTTTTGCTGATAAGTACGGTGTATATCTGATATCCATGGTTACGCCTGTCTCGTACGAACGTACCAGAAAAATTCTCGCGCAGGCACAGGGTTTCCTGTACTGTGTCGCATCCCTCGGAGTCACCGGCGAAAGGGCTTCCTATTCAACTGACTTCAAAGATTATTTTGACAAGTTGAACGAGCTTTCCAATATCCCCAAATGTATTGGTTTCGGGGTATCAACGCCCGTGCAGAAAAAAGAACTGGAAGCCTATTGCGACGGCGTCATCGTCGGGTCAGCCATCGTGCGCCAAATCGAAGAATGCATCCAGGCATCCTTGACCGACAGTCAGATCGCTGCGCGACTTGGTAATTTTGTCCATTCCTTTACGGAGGTAAAGCCATGATGTATCCATCTTACGATGAGTTCTGTAGTCTCACCAAATCAGCGAGAATCATACCTGTTGTCCAACGAATCAATGCTGACCTTTTTACGCCGATATCAGTATTTCAGAAATTTGGCTGCCGCCCGCACTCGTTTCTTCTGGAAAGTGTCGTCGGCGGTGACCGTTGGGCTCGGTACTCCATCATGGGCAGAAATCCAATCCTCTCCTTCTCTGTCCGGGCCGGTAAATCGACCTATAGAAAGCTCGGCCAGGATTATCCCTGTGATCTTTTGGGTGATTCTCCTCTTTCACAGCTGTCAGAACTTGTGCGTCAATGTGAATCGGAGCGTTTCTCCTATATCAATCATTTTTACTGCGGTCTCCTCGGATACTTCGGTTACGATTTTATCCGCTACTCTGAGATTTTGCCGGACAATAATCCGGATGACATTGGTCTTCCCGACTGTGACTTATCAGCGCCCGGGGAAGTTATTGTTTTTGATCATCTCAAAAACGAAATCTCTGTTATCGTAAACGTCTTTTCTGAAGGCGGTTCTGATGCTTATGCAAAGGCATCCAATCAACTCAGTCAGATTATTACCGAAATACAGAGCCCGGTTTCCGGAGAACTGTCCCGGGTCCATCCCGAGTCTCTTCAGTTTGTACCGCAGACAAGTAAAGAGGATTTCTGCATGAGTGTTAAAAAGGCCAAATCCTACATTCGTGACGGAGATATCTTCCAGGTGGTCCTGTCCCAGCGCTTTACAGCTTCGTACCTGGGCGACTCTCTTCCCGTCTACAGGGCGCTCCGCAATGTGAATCCTTCACCTTATATGTTTTTCATCCAGCTGGAAGACGCATCAATTGTCGGATCTTCCCCCGAGATGCTTGTACGTGTTACGGCTGGCCGTATTGAGACCTGTCCGATTGCCGGCACACGGCCCCGCGGCAAAAACAGTGCAGAAGACCGCCGGCTGGAAGCCGACCTTCTCGCCGATGAAAAAGAAATCTCCGAGCATTATATGCTGGTTGATCTGGCAAGAAATGATGTAGGAAAAGTAGCAGATTTCGGTACGGTCGAAGTGAAAAATATGGGACATGTCGAAAAATACTCACATGTCATGCACATCGTTACAAATGTCGAGGGCAACCTTCGTCCCGGCCAGTCCACGGTTGATGTGCTATCTTCTCTTCTCCCGGCAGGAACTCTCTCCGGAGCGCCAAAGGTCCGTGCGATGGAAATCATTGATGAACTCGAGCCACTCCGGCGCGGCGTTTACGGCGGTGCCATCGGATATCTGGGATTTGATAAAAATATGGACACCTGTATCGCCATCCGTACGGCCGTCATCCGCGACGGGAAAATTCATGTGCAGGCAGGCGCCGGTATTGTCGCCGACTCCGTTCCGGAGACCGAATACCTCGAAAGTATGAACAAAGCAAAGGCACTCTTTGTGGCCTTGGAAAAAGCAGGTGGAATGCGATGATATTACTGATAGATAACTTTGATTCATTTACCTATAATGTCTACCAGCTCGTCGGGCAAATAAATCCCGACATCCGCGTCGTGCGCAACAACGCCCTGAAGGTGTCAGAGATTGAAGCCCTGTCGCCTACACACATCATCGTATCTCCCGGTCCCGGCTTTCCCGCAACCGCTGGCATTTCGATCGAAGCCATCCGCTATTTTTCCGGGAAAATACCGGTGCTGGGTATCTGCCTCGGCCACCAGGCTATCGTCGAAGCCTTCGGCGGTGTTATCATCCACGCCCCCGAGCTTGTACACGGCAAAAAAAGACCCGTCAGCATCCTCCGTGACGCAGACGGACTAAAACCATTGTGTCCCTTGTTTGACGGTCTCCCCGATACGCTCGAAGTAGGCAGGTACCACTCTCTATCGGCTGATCCTGAGACAATTCCAGACAGCCTTGTCATCACAGCTACAGCTCCTGACGACACCATCATGGGAGTAATGCACCGCGAATACCCGGTATACGGCGTGCAGTTCCATCCAGAATCCATCCTGACAGAAAACGGACGGCAAATCATGGAGAACTTTCTGAAAACCTGAGCTATATAGTATATAACATGATTGAAATATAAAGAAAAAGAGAATAAGATACATATTGTCAGTGTATTTTTTAGGGGGGCTACGGCTATATCTTGAGGTAAAGGAAGATGACAAAGTTACTGTATCAGGGACATGGAAGTTTACGGCTCATTTCAGACAATGGTGTTGTGATTTATATTGACCCGTTCGCAGGCAGCGGATATGATATCGCCGCGAATATTATACTGGTAACACATCAGCATTTTGATCACCGGGCCTTACATAGACCAGTTAAGAAACCCGACTGTGTCATCATACAGAATTCCGAGGCACTCAAAAAAGGAGTCTATAATTATTTCAAAGTAAAAGACATCCAAATAGAAGCCGTACCTGCCTACAATAAGAATCATTCAAAAGACAAATGTGTCGGATACTTAGTAACCATCGACGGTATACTCTGCTATTTTGCAGGTGATACCTCGAAAACAGCCGAGATGAACAGCCTGATCCTGCGCAGAGTGGATTATGCATTTCTGCCGGTCGACGGGATTTTCAATATGGGCGAAGACGAAGCCTCCGAATGTGCGGAAATAATCGGCGCCCTGCATGCAACACCAATACACATGGCGCCCGGCCGGCTATTCAGCGAGAAAAAAGCTGAAGCATTCAGTGCAAAGAACAAGCTGATAGTCCGTCCCGGTGAAGAAATCAAACTGCAAAAATAGATCCCTTAGCTTTCGAATACGAAAATTAGTTTCCTTGTTTGGCGCAGCCAAACTCAACAAAATAGATCCCTTAGCTTTCGAGTAGATTCCGCAGGATCGCCTTAGCGATCCGAGGACCTGATCGAGTGAGAAAGCTAAGAGATCTATCCGAGCACCTGATCGAGTGAGAAAAATTAATTTTCCTTGTTTGGCGCAGCCAAACTCAACAAAATAGATCCCTTAGCTTTCGAGTAGATTCCGCAGGATCGCCTTAGCGATCCGAGGACCTGATCAAACTGGAAAATCAGTTTCCTTGTTTGGCGCAGCCAAACTCTTATAAATAGATCCCTTAGCTTTCGAGCAGATTCCGCAGGATCGCCCTAGCGATCCGAGGACTTGCCCGAGTGAGAAAGCTAAGAGATCTATTTACGATCGAACGAGAAAGCTAAGAGATCTATTTATGATATGGTTCGCCTCTGTCAATTCGAAAGGCTCTATAGCACTGCTCCATAAGTATAAGGCGGGTCATCTGATGTGTGAATGTCATAGGCGACAGGCAGATCCGATGATCCGCCCGCGCAATCATCTCGGGGGACAACCCGTTGGAACCGCCGATTACGCAGGTGAGTTCAGCTCCGCCCTTATCAAAGGCTTTTATCAGTTCTCTTGAGAAATCTTCTGATCCGTATGTTTTTCCGGCAAGATCCAAAAGCCAGACATAAGCGCCTTCTTTTATCTGCCCGAGGAGTTTTTCCCCTTCTTTTGCAAGCGCTGTATCACGCGGCAGCTGATCGGACGCATCCGCGACTTCAATAATATCAACATCACAATAACGACTCAGACGTTTTTTGTATTCCAAAATACCGTCGGTCAGCCATTTCTCTTTTACTTTACCCGCGGCGATGATATGAAGTCTCATAAAGGGTCTGCCGCATCATATACTTCCGGATTATCACAGGCTATACATAGTACCGGTTCACTTGAGACATCACTGAAAGGATAAAGAACGACAGCCTCCGTCGGATAATACCGGTTTGCGACAGTGAGGAAATAATTCTCGCCGCGGACAGCCGCCTCATTTTGCATCGCACGGACGATTTCTTTTTCCGCAGTCATCGGCGAATTATTATCCTTGCTTAAATGACCGAGCACAAAATGTTTTGTTCCATTCTGATACAAAAAACAGACGGCCTGCGCGCAGTCTCTATTGCATAGATGCCCCATTTCGCCGTCGACTCTCTTTTTAAGATACCAGGGATACTCACCGTTCCATAGCATATCATAGTCGTAGTTTGCTTCGATAAGAACAACCTCGCTCCCGATAATGGCTTCTTTGACATCATCACGAAAGTGACCGAGATCGGTTGCAACAGACATCGACCTTCCCTTATAAACAAAACGAAAACCACACGAACCATCGGCATCATGCGGAGTTGAGAATGGAGTGATCTCTACTTCTCCAATGCAAAAAGTCTCACCGGAAATAATCGTGTTGTCGAGTTCCCCGGCATGAGGTTTTTTCTCTGCCCTGTGAATACCCGTCCACGTGTCTTTTGTTGCGTAAATTGGAATACCAAATTTGCGGACAAAAACATCCAGGCCTTTCATGTGATCACTATGGTCGTGGGTAATCAAAACGGCATCTAATGCAGACGGGTTTTGCCCAACCTGTTCAAGGGCAGCTGCAATTGCTTTTGTTGAACATCCCACATCAACTAAAATCCGGATATCTTCAAATTGAAGATATATCGAATTTCCGCTGCTTCCGCTGTAAAGTGGGATCATTTGAATGCATGTATTCACTAAATTATCTCCATTTGCATGAGAACATGACTGAACTCAATATTCGCTTTTCTGTTCTCTTTTGACCGGGATGTTCTGTCAAAAAGTTCCGGAATCCGGTCTCAGGCTGACTCCGCCCTGATCGTCGATCCGTTCCATTTTAGCCCCAAGCGCTGTAAGCTTTTCAACGATCTTTTCATATCCGCGTTCAATTCTCTGTGCTTCAGAGATAATCGTCTCACCGTCAGCTACAAGTCCGGCTATTACCATGGCAGCTCCTGCGCGCAGATCCATTGCCACAACGCTTGATCCGTTCAACTGCGTCGGACCTGTAACAAGTGCGATTCGATCAATAACAGAAATATCTGCACCCATGGTCTGGAGCTCGCTGACGTACTGAAAACGGTTGTCCCACACATTTTCATGCATACGGCTCAATCCATCCGCCACACACAGGAGAACGGTTGCCTGCGGCTGCAGGTCTGTCGGGAATCCCGGATACGGCATTGTTTTAAAATTAACGGCGCTGATTGTCAGGTTCAAAGGGCAGGAAACACGGATGGCGTCATCACTTTCATCAACAGAAAAACCCATTTCAGTCAGTTTGGCGGTAAGCGGTTCCATATGCTTGGGAATCAAATTGCGTACAGTGACATCGCCCCTTGTGATGGCGGCAGCTATCATATATGTGCCGGCTTCAATCTGGTCCGGAATAATTGAATATGAAAATCCACCCGGAAGAGCCGGTACGCCTTTAACGCGGATCGTATCCGTACCTGCACCTTTAATGTTGGCACCCATTGCATTCAAAAAGTTGGCAACGTCAACGATATGAGGTTCTTTAGCAGCATTCTCAATGGTTGTCCAACCTTCAGCCTTTGTCGCGGCAAGCATAATATTAATGGTCGCACCTACACTGACAACATCGAGAAAAATATGCGCTCCGATAAGTTTGTCGGCTACAATTCTTATGATGCCATTGCGGATATCAGAAAGGCCCGTGCCTTTGGCGCCCAATTTGGCAAAACCCTTCAAATGAAGGTCAATCGGCCTTGTTCCAAAATTACAGCCGCCCGGCATGTGCATCGTAGCTTTTTTATATCTCGCAAGCAGTGCGCCCAAAAGATAATAAGAAGCCCGGATATTTTTAACTTTATCATGTGTTGCTTCATGCGTATTGATCGTCGTCGGATCAATCTTAAATATACCGTCGCCGAGCGGAGTGATAACCGCTCCAAGGGTCTCACAAATCTCAAGCATCGCCCGGACGTCTGCAATATCCGGTACATTTTCAAGCATACAGGGTCCGTCCAGCATCATGGATGCTGCCAGTATTCCTAATACTGCATTCTTGCTTCCGCTGACTGTAACTTCTCCCGTGAGCTTTTCCCCACCAATAATTTTATAACTAGGCATTGGGTTCCCCTTTCAGACTTTCACTTTGTAGTTGTTCTATGGTAATGATTTTGTGATCTGCCGCAGGATCCGCCAGTTTGGGCTTACTTACCCTTGTCGCCTGCGGTCTTGCCGGCTTTTCTGCCGGAACCTGCAGCTGACGCTTCTCGCCCTGCTCGGAATTTTCTCCTGTTGCCTCTATTGAAGCCCGCCGGACAGCTGAACGCGACTCTGCCTGTGGTTTAGTAAAAGAATTTACGGATCCCGGATCCTCCCTGTTTGCTTTTGCTGATGCAGAATGTTTGTGCGAAGGCGGCGTATCTTCCCGAAGATGATTTGCGGCTGTTTTTTCTTTAGGAACGCGAGATCTTTTAGCGGCCTCATAACGCGCAGGCAAAAGGTCTGAAGGCAGGACAATGGAGTAATCTATCTCTTCCTTTTCTCTAGGCATACTTAGAAGGTATGATAATAAATCTTCAAACTGTTCCGCTGTAAGTTCCGATAGTTCATGAACGGGAATATCTATTTCATCAGCAGCGGCAAGTAGATAACATTCTGCATTTTCATATACGATTTCATGTCTCGGCGCATCAGCATGAATCGCTGCCAGAGTTTCACGGTACGTTTTCTCTGCTTTAGGGATAGTTACAACAAATTCTGTTCCTTTTCCCAAAACGCTGGCTACAGAAATAGTACCGCCCTGAATTTCCGTCAGTTCCTTTGCAATGGAAAGCCCAAGCCCCGTTCCGCCATATTTTCTGGAACCGGTTGAGTCAACACGGTAAAAGCGGTCAAACAGGCGCTGCAGATTGTCTTTTGAAACACCCATACCGTTATCTGCTACTTTGATTGAAATGTAATCATTTGTCAATTGTACAGATACACTCACATACCCTCGGTGATCGGTATACTTTATCCCGTTTGATACAAGGTTTGTTAGAATCCTATCAATTGCGGACATATCACCGTATACAGGTGGAATAATCGAAAGGACGGAACATTCAAGTTGAATTTCTTTTTCAATAGCCTGTACCTGCATACGGCCTACTACCTGGCGCATTACAGAAACAATATCATACTGAGTCATTTTCGCCCGGATTCCGCGGCTGTCAATGGAGGACAACAGAAGTAGATTCTGCACAAGAGTGTCCATCCGTGTCGCATCGTCATTGATTCTTAAAATATCCGTGCGGATCTCCGCAAGTGTTTTTCCTTCAAGTCCCCAATCCAAAAGTGTCTCTGAATAAGCGGAAATGGTCGTAAGCGGTGTCTTAAGTTCATGTGATACATTCGCCACGAATTCTTTCCTTTGTTTCTCTTCCCGCTCCTGCTCTGTTATATCCTGAATAATGATAATCCATCCCGGCTTGTGATATGGCGCCAATTGCGTCTGGGTAAGACGCAGACGCACTGTACGGTCATTGATGCATACAATTCCTGTGATATTGGGGGTCTGCAGAACCAGTGCCGCCTGAATACCGTTGTCGCTGCCGATTTGTGAAAGAAATCCCTGAAGGGTCGGCGGAACCTTCTCCATTAATAAAATTGCATTGGCTGAAGGGTTGACAGTAATAAGCTTTCCATCGCCGCCATATGCAAGAATACCCACTTCGAGCTCTCGAAGAATCGTCTCAGATGTATCCTTCTCCTGTTCGAAATTTGCAAGTACTCTGCTCAGCTTCCGGTCTGCTTCCGTTTTGGAAAATCTCGTTCTTGCATATGACTGCAAAAATCCAATGAATAATCCGATTAGAATACCAAGCAAAACAAAAAGCATGACCTGCAAGGGATTCCCCTGCAACTGCGCCCAAAAATTCGCAGCCCCAGTTGAGGCTGCCTGATTTTGAATGAAAATTAAATAAATCGGCATCTTATCACTTAGGCCTGACTCTTATCAAAGTAGTAGCCAACTCCCCGTTTTGTCAAAATATACCGATAATTGCTCTGATCCGGTTCCAGTTTCTCTCTTGTACGGCGGACTGTTACATCAACCGTTCTGACATCGCCATAATACTCATATCCCCAGACCTTCTCCAGCAGTGTCTCTCTCGAAAATACCTGACCGGCATTCTGAGCAAGAAAACGGACAAGTTCGAATTCTCTGAGTGTCAGTTCAAGAACTTTATCGCCCAGACGAACCTGATAGGCATCTGTATCAATCTGAAGGTCACCAAAAGAAAGAAGTTTGCTGCTGTCAGTCAATTCATTCTCCGCCAGCGTCATACGACGCAGCTGAGCTTTAACACGTGCAAGTACTTCTCTTACACTGAAAGGCTTCGTTATATAGTCATCTGCGCCAAGCTCGAGTCCCAAAACCTTATCTATTTCTTCACTCTTCGCCGTTAACATCAATATTGGTATATTAGTCTGAAGCCTGAGCTTCCTGCAGACATCAAACCCATCCATACGGGGAAGCATACAGTCCAGCAGAATCAAATCAGGTTTCATGGAAATACCCATCTCGAGGCCCATTGCTCCATCAGATGCAGTTATCGTTGTATATCCCTCACGTTCCAGGTTTGCTTTCAAAATATCAACAATATTTGGCTCATCATCCACAATCAGGATTTTAGCACTCATAAAGGAATCTCCAATCTGTAATGTTGCACGTCAATAAAAAGATCATATTTTTAAAGATTAAACAGGCTAAACAATGGATGTAAAAACACACTAGGGTAATTATACCATATTCTCTGTTTTGCAACGAAAAAGAAAAAAAGAAAGCCTCCAGTAATGAACTGGAGGCTTTCATAAGATCCGGCAGCGATCTATCTTCCCGGCCCGTTACCAGGCAAGTATTGTCGACACCAAAGAGCTTAACTACTGTGTTCGGGATGGGAACAGGTGTAGCCTCTTGGTAATAACCACCGGAATGGTTG
>Ga0209100_1001938_pt1 | contig 13463 bp, 10 predicted proteins | sample lystaG_FD_185480 | JGI IMG/M metagenome (GOLD analysis project Ga0209100, IMG submission 185480) | Glacier valley bacterial and archeal communities from Borup Fiord, Nunavut, Canada, to study Microbial Dark Matter (Phase II) -... | ecosystem: Environmental > Aquatic > Freshwater > Ice > Glacier ...
AGCGGTGCACATCGGTGGCCCGACCTACAATCGGCAGGTGACTCCCGCCCTAGCCGTACTCGAGAAGACTTTCGGGTACCGGGCCTTTCGGGGGGAGCAAGCGCGCATCATCGACACGGTGATCGATGGTCGGGATGCTCTCGTGCTGATGCCGACCGGGGGCGGCAAGTCGCTGTGCTATCAGATCCCGGCCCTCGTGCGCGAGGGCACCGGGGTCGTCATCTCGCCGCTCATCGCCCTGATGCAAGACCAGGTGGATGCCCTCTCCGCCGTCGGTGCGCGCGCCGCCTTCCTCAACTCCACTCAGGATGCTGCCCAGCGCCGCCGCGTGGAGCTCGCGTTCCTCGCTGGCGAGCTCGACTTGCTCTACCTCGCGCCCGAGCGGTTGCGCGTGGCATCCACGCTCGACCTGCTCGATCGGGGTCGGCTCGCGCTCTTCGCGATCGACGAGGCACACTGCGTGTCTCAATGGGGCCACGACTTCCGTCCCGACTACCTCGGACTCGCGGTGCTGCACGAGCGCTTCCCCGCCGTGCCGCGTATCGCGCTCACCGCGACCGCAACCCCCGAGACGCGACGGGAGATCCTCACGCGGCTCGACCTGGGCAGCGCCCAGCAATTCGTGTCGAGTTTCGACCGACCGAACATCCAGTACCGCATCGAAGCCAAGGCCCAGCCGCTGCAACAGCTGCTGTCGCTGTTGCGCACCGAGCACAGCGGTGACGCCGGAATCGTGTACTGCCTGTCCCGCGCGTCCGTCGAGAAGACCGCCCAGTTTCTCGAGGAGAACGGCATTCCGGCCCTGCCCTATCACGCCGGCCTCGACGCCCGGGTGCGCGCGAGCAACCAGTCCCGATTCCTGCGCGAAGAGGGCATGGTGATGGTGGCGACGATCGCGTTCGGCATGGGCATCGACAAGCCCGACGTGCGTTTCGTCGCCCACCTCGACCTTCCCAAGAGTGTCGAGGGCTATTACCAGGAGACGGGTCGAGCCGGCCGGGATGGCTTGCCGGCCACGGCCTGGCTGGCCTACGGGCTTCAGGATGTCGTGCAGCAGCGCCGCATGATCGACCAGTCCGGGGGCGACCTGGCTCACCGTCGCAACCTCACCGCGCACCTCGATGCGATGCTCGCGCTCTGCGAGACCGTGCTCTGTCGGCGGATGCAGCTGCTCGCCTACTTCGCGGAGGACTCCACCCCGTGTGGCAACTGCGACACCTGCCTCACGCCACCCGAGACGTGGGACGGCACGGTAGCGGCCCAGAAATTGCTCTCGACCGTGGTGCGGTTGCAGCGCGAGCGCAACCAGCGGTTCGGTGCTGGAGCGATCATCGACATCCTCATCGGCAAGCGCACCCCGCGGGTCGAGCAGCATCAACACCATGAGCTCAGTACGTGGGCCATCGGACAGGATCTGAGCGAGCAGGAGTGGCGCGGTGTCACCCGGCAACTCCTGGCCCAGAAGGTGCTCGCCGTCGAGGGCGAGTACGGCATCCTCGTGCTCGCTCCGGCCGCGGCCAGGGTGCTGGATTCCTCCCGCACCGTCATGCTTAGACGCGAGCAGCCCAAGCCCCCGCGCGGGGCCCGCCGCCCCGCCGCCGGCACCCTTCCCGAGACGGCGAGCCCCCTCTTCGAAGCGCTGCGTTCCTGGCGAAGTGGAGTAGCGCGCGAGCAGGGTGTGCCGGCCTATGTGGTCTTCGGGGATGCGACGCTGCGCGGCATCGCGGTCAGCCGCCCGTCGACCCTCGCCGAGCTTGCCGCCATCAGCGGCGTGGGTGAGAAGAAGTTGGAAACCTACGGGCTGGCGGTGTTGGAGATCGTCGCATCGTGAGCACACCCCGGCCCGGGTTCACGATTCCCACAATGCACCCGCACGATCGCGCACAGTATTTGGCGGCGCTGCACCGGCCATTTCAAGCTCGGCTGACATCGATTTAGCGTTGTCTCATGACGCAAATCGCTGAGCGCCCGGTAGTCGCAACACCTCCGACGCCGGAATCCGGCCCTACCGTCGATGTGGCCGCCCTCGGGCAGCACCTCATGGGTCGCTGGGTGGATGTGCGTCGCACGGCACGAGCACTTGCGGCCCGTCCGGAGATGAAGCGCATCGAGGGACTGTCGATGGATGAGCATCGCGAGCGGGTCATGGCGCAACTGCGCATCCTGGCGACGGAGCGAGCGGTGCAACGTGCTTTCCCGATCGAGCTCGGAGGCGGCGATGACGCCGGCGGCAACATCGCCGGTTTCGAGGAGCTCGTGCTCGCCGACCCGTCGCTGCAGATCAAGTCCGGAGTGCAGTGGGGCCTCTTCGGCGCCGCGGTCTTGCACCTCGGCACCGAGCGCCATCATCGTGAACTACTGCCGGGCATCCTCGAATTCGACGTTCCCGGCGCTTTCGCGATGACCGAGACCGGGCATGGGTCGGATGTGTCGGCCATCGGCACCACGGCCACCTTCGACGCGGCATCCGGCGATTTTGTGCTCAACACGCCCTACCGGGCGGCGTGGAAGGACTACCTCGGCAACGCCGCCGTGCACGGGCAGGCCGCGGTGGTCTTCGCGCAGCTCGTCTCGGCGGGTGTCAACCATGGCGTGCATGCCTTCTACGTGCCGATTCGGGATGCTGCTGGCGCGTTCTGCGCGGGCATCGGCGGAGAGGATGACGGCCTCAAGGGCGGTCTCAACGGCATCGACAACGGTCGTCTGCACTTCACGGCGGTTCGCGTGCCGCGCCTCAACCTGCTCAACCGCTACGGGGATGTCGCGGAGGACGGCACGTACACCTCCCCGATCACGAGCCCCGGGCGACGCTTCTTCACCATGCTCGGCACCCTCGTGCAGGGCCGGGTCTCGCTCGACGGCGCCGTCGTCGTCGCGAGCAAACTCGCTATGACGATCGCCCTCACCTACGGCTCCCAGCGCCGGCAATTCACCGCGTCGAGCGATTCGAGCGAAGAGGTCATCCTCGACTACCAGCGTCACCAGCGCCGGTTGCTGCCGCGGCTCGCCACCACGTACGCGATGTCGTTCGCGCACGAGATGTTCCTGGAGAAGTTCGACGACGTCTTCAGCGGCGCCCACGACACCGACGTCGGTCGACAGGATCTGGAGACCGTCGCGGCGGCGCTCAAGCCGCTGAGCACGTGGGCGGCCCTGGACATCCTGCAAGAGGCTCGCGAAGCCTGCGGCGGTGCCGGATTCCTCGTCGAGAACCGCCTCACGTCGTTGCGCGCCGACCTCGACATCTACGCCACCTTCGAGGGCGACAACACGGTGCTTCTCCAGTTGGTCGCCAAGCGTTTGCTCACGGACTACTCCCGTCAGTTCGCCTCGGTCGATGCCGGAGCGCTCGCAGGCTACATGGTCGGTAAGGCCCGGGATGCGGCAGTGAACCGCAGCGGCCTGCGTCGCCTCGCGCAGAATGTGGTGGACTTCGGCTCGACGGCACGCTCGGTCGGGTACGTGCGGGATACCGATTCTCAGCGGCAGCTGCTCACCGATCGCGTGCAGACGATGGTGGCTGAGATCGGGGGTCGGCTTCGCGGGGCTTCTCAGCTCGCGAAAGCCGAGGCGGCGGCGCTGTTCAATTCCCAGCAGAACGCCCTGATCGAGGCCGCCCGAGCGCACGGAGAGTTGCTGCAGTGGGAGGCGTTCACCGAGGGTGTCGAGGCGGTCGAGGATGACGGGACCCGCCAAGTGCTGACGTGGTTGCGCGACCTGTTCGGCCTCGGGCTCATCGAGCGAGACGCAGCCTGGTACCTGATTCACGGACGGCTATCGGCTGCTCGGGCCCAAGCGCTCACGTCGTACATCGACGACCGGCTGCTACCGCGGCTGCGTCATCACGCAATGCCGCTCGTGGCGGCGTTCGAGTTCATGCCCGAGCACATCGGTGCTCCGATCGCCCTCGGCGCCGAGCAGGCCCGGCAGGACGAGGCGATCGAGTACGAGCGTGCACAGCACGCCGCGGGCACCGCGCCCTACCTGGAGAAGGCCCCCGCTGGAGCGTCTCGCGCGGCTCGCACACCCCGCTGACTCGATGCGCTTGTGCTGGTGCCAGCCCCTCGCGAGGGCACATCGGTGCGTGCAGGGAAGCTACGGCGCCCCGGGGGCCGGAGACGCTGTAGTCGCGGGCCCGGCCGCGGTCGCGGCGGGGTCCAGTTCGTCGCGCCGCGCCCGGCCGCCGTCGAGCCGCAGGCTCGCCAGGAATCCGAGCGCCAAGAACCCGGCGGCCGAGAAGGCGGCGTAGCGCGTGGCGTCGCTGAAGGCGGCCTTCGCGTCGGCAGCGGCATCCGCTGACCGTTCTCCGAGGCTCGGGATGACGGTGCCCGCCGAATCGACGACCGCGTTCACGATCTGCGAACGCACGTCGGCGGGGATCTCGGATCGCTCGTCGAGCCGTGACGTGAGCCCGGTGCCGAGCGAGGTGAACAGCACCGTGCCGAGGATGGCGATCCCGAGCGCCGAGCCGATCTGACGTGCCGTGCTCTGAGTGCCGGAACCCTGCCCGCTCTGGTCGAGCGGAACATCCATGAGCACCACGCCCGTGAGCTGTGCGGTGGCGAGGCCCACGCCGAACCCGTAGACGAACAGGCCCGGAACGATTTGGAACCATTGGGCATCCGGCGAGATGGCGAACGCGATGATGAGGATACCGATGATCTCGGCCATGATGCCGACCCGCACGATGAGCACGGGCGAGACGCGATTACCGAACGCTCCCGCGAACCCGCTCGCCACGAACGAGCCGATCGCGAGCGCGAGAATGACGAACCCCGTTTGCAGCGCGTTGTAGCCGAGCACGTTCTGCAACCACAACGGCAACGACAGGATGATGCCGAATTCGCCGAGCGAGACGATGAGAGCCGCGATGTTGCCGTTTCGGAACGAGGGGATTCTCAGCAGACCGAAGGCGAGCATGGTGCTGCGGCCCAGCCGCTGTCGGTGAAGGCCCCAGGCGATGAAGCCGATCAGCGATAGCACCGTGAGAACGAACACGAACGGAATGGGGGAGATGCCCAGCGTCCAGAAGTCAGGCGGCTTGTTGCTGAGCCACCAACCGTAGGTGCGGCCTTCGATCAGGCCGAAGACGAGAGTGCTGAAGAGCACGACCGAGAGCAGTGCACCCACGACATCCACCCGTCGGGGGGCGCCCTGTTCGCGCGACTCGTCGACCAAGATGATCACCCCGATGAAGATGATGATGCCGAGCGGAACGTTGATGCCGAACGCCCAGCGCCAGGAGAAATAGGTGGTGAGCCAGCCGCCGAGTAGCGGGCCGACCGCCGCCATCCCCCCGATCGTCGATCCCCACACCGCGAAGGCGATCGCGCGCTCGCGACCGCGGAAGGTGGCGTTGATGATGGAGAGTGACGCGGGAAGGATCATCGCCCCGCCGATTCCCTGCACGAGCCTCGCGGCGATGAGCAGGCTCCCGCTCTCGGCGAGCGCGGCGAAAATCGACGATAGGGCGAAGATGACGATTCCGATGAGCAGGATGCGACGGCGCCCGAACCGGTCGGCGAACGTGCCGAACACGAGAAGCAACGAGGCGAACACGAGCGTGTAGCTCTCTTGCACCCACTGCACTTCGGTGGAGGTGATACCGAGCTCCTTGACCACCGAGGGGATCGCGACGTTGACGATGGTGGAGTCGACGATGATCAGCGCAACGGCGACGCTGATGAAGACCAGCCCGATCCATCGCCGGCGGGTCTCGTTCACGCGCGTATCTCGATGATGCGGGTCTCGTTCATTCGGGTGCGCCTCTCGTTCGGATCGGGTGCGGTCTCATTCTGGCCCCCGCCTGCGACTATCCTGCTCATAACCGAGGGACGTTGATGACGGCAGTATTGGACTCAGTGAACGTCGGCAGCGCCGCCGTCGACACGGGTGACGTGACTCAACTCACCGGGATCAACAAAGCGCCGACCTCGGGCTTCGTGCCCGTGCGCGCGCCGGGTGCGCGGGGAACGGGGCTGGGCAGTGGCATCCCGGGCGACTTCATCGGCAGCAACGAGTTCCACGGCGGTGACCGACAGGCGTTGTACGCCTTCCAGCGGGAAGACCTCGATTTCTGGCAGCGCACCCTCGGACGCACCCTGACGAATGGCTACTTCGGCGAGAATCTGACGACACTGGGCCTCGAGGTCAATGAGGCACTGGTCGGAGAGATCTGGCGTATCGGTGAGGACCTCGAGGTGCGGGTCACCGATCCGCGCCTTCCGTGCGCGACGTTCCGGGCGTGGGTAGGGGAGCCCGGATGGTTGAAGTCCTTCACCCGTGAAGCTCGCCCCGGAGCATACCTCGCGGTCGTGAGTCCGGGATTGATCCAGGCCGGCGATGCGATTACGGTCACCTTCCGGCCCGACCATTCGATCACGGTGTCCACCCTCTTCAAGGCCCTCACCACGCATCGCGAGCTACTGCCCACCCTGCTCGAAGCGAGCGAGTTCCTCGGCGACGAGGTGCGCGAGAAAGCCATCGCGAAGCCCCAGAGCACGCCGGGATCGTCGACGGTGCAGCAGGAGTCGCCCCCCTCGCCAGCCGCGGCAACCAATACTGCGATGGGTGTGGCAACGCGTTAGCGTGGAAGGGTGACCTTCAACGACAATGCCCGAATCAACCCGGACCGGGTCAGCCGACGGGGTCGCAACACACAGCCGGCGATCTCCCATCCTTTGGCTGGTAGCTCTGCCCACACCGATATTCGCGATGAAGCCGACGCGAAGCGGTGATGCGGCGGGCGCTGGCTCGCGTACGCGTCGACTCCCGCTCGTGACCGATTCCCAGAGGTTCGGCCGCGTGTTGAAGATCCTCGGGCCAGGGCTGGTTACTGGTGCCGCCGATGACGACCCGTCGGGAATCGCAACCTATTCGCAAGCTGGGGCACAATTCGGCTTCGCCACGTTGTGGACGATGCTTCTGACGTTTCCGCTGATGGTCGCGGTCCAGGAAGCGTGTATGCGGATCGGCGCGGTCACCGGGGAGGGGTTGGCGGCGATCGTTCGGCAGCAGTACCCGAAGTGGGTGCTCTACCCGATCGTGGGGCTTGTGGTGGCTGCGAACACTTTCAATATTGGTTCCGACATTGGTGCGATGGCCGCCAGCACGCAGTTGCTGATCCCGGCTGTGCCGCTGCCGTTGTTTGCCATCGGCTTCGCCGCGGTCATCATCATCCTCGAGGTTTTCATCGCCTACCGCGTCTACATCAGAATATTGAAGTGGTTGGCGGTCGCGTTGTTCGCCTACTTGGTGACGGCGTTCCTGATTGCCGTGCCGTGGGCAACCGCTCTGCGGGCAACCGTGGTGCCCGAGATTCAGATCAACTCGGGCTTCCTCTACATCGTGGTCGCCATCTTCGGGACCACGATTTCCCCGTACCTGTTCTTCTGGCAGACCAGCAACACCGTTGAAGACGAAATCGCCGAAAAACGCATTGGTACCGATGGAACGGCTCCAACGATCAGCAAGCGCTATCTGAGGCGGCTCCGGGTGGACACCGTGTTCGGGATGTTCTTCTCAAACCTGGTGGCCTGGTTCATCATTCTCGTGGGCGCCGTCGTCCTCAACAGTGCGGGAGTCACCAATATCGTGACCGCCGCCGACGCCGCCGCAGCACTCGGCCCCCTTGTCCATAGCTTCCCGAACTCCGGGTACCTCGCACAGGTGATCTTCGCCATCGGCGTGATTGGGATCGGGCTGATGAGCGTCCCGGTCCTTGCGGGGTCCTCGGCCTACGCAATCAGCGAGACCTTCAAGGTCACGGAGGGGCTGTCGAAGCGTTTCGGGCAGGCGCGAACGTTCTACTTGGTGATCGTCGCCGGAACTCTCATCGGCCTCGTCCTGAACTTCGTCGGACTGGACCCGGTGAAGGCCCTTGTCCTCACGGCCGTGTTCAACGGAATCGTCGCGGTCCCCCTCATTTTTCTCATCGCGCGCCTCTCCTCGAGAGATGAGGTGATGGGCAAATACACCAGCCGCTTTTGGTCCAAGCTCGGCTTGTGGACTGCGTTCGGGGTCATGGGTGTGGCTGCTGTCGCCCTCCTCATTTCGTTGACATTCAGCGGGTCACCCTGAACCACCTGGTCGTCATCGACTGCCTGCTCTCGGAGCGCTCTACGCGGCATCGTGGCGGCCACTTTCGAAGAACTCGACATTCCCACATCGCGGCTGCTGACCATCAGCTACACCGGGCCGGTCCTGCCCGACGGGCTCGAGAAGCACCCACACAGCGAACCGGTATCGGCCCCTCGCCGGCCGCGGCAACCGCTACTGCGATGGGTGTGGCAACGCGTTAGCGTGGAAGGGTGACCTTCAACGACAATGCCCGTATCAACCCGGACCGGGTCAGCCGACGGGGTCGCAACACCGGCATCGCGGTTGGCGGTGGGGGCGGCATCCTCATCATCGGCCTGTTCATCGTCTCGCAACTGCTCGGGGTGGACCTCACCGGGCTCGTCGGTGGCGGCTCGGGCGTTCCGCCGAAGAGCGAGCCACTGACGCAGTGCACCACCGGCCAGCAGGCCAACGCGAGCATCGACTGCCGCCTCGCCGCTGCTGCGGATTCGCTCGACACGTACTGGGGAACCGAGCTTCCCGCCCTGGGTCAGACCTACCGGCCCACGAGCGTCGTGCTGTTCACTGGGCAAGTTGATACCGGATGCGGCGGTGCGAGCAGTGCCGTGGGCCCCTTCTACTGCCCCGCCGACGAACTCATCTACGTCGACACGGCCTTCTACGACGAGTTGCGTACCCGCTACGGTTCCTCCGGCGGACCGCTCGCGGAGATGTACGTCATCGCGCACGAGTGGGGGCACCACATCCAGTCCGTCACCGGCATCTCCAACGGTCTCGACCTGGGAACCACCGGTCCGGCATCCGACTCGGTGCGCCTCGAGCTGCAGGCGGACTGCTTCGCCGGCGCATGGGTGGGGGCCGCGTCGTCCACCACCGCTGATAACGGGGTGACCTTCCTCAAGCCGGTGACCGATGCCGAGATCCGGGATGCCCTCAGCGCCGCATCCGCGGTCGGCGACGATCGCATCCAAGCCTCGACGCAGGGTCGGGTGACGCCTGAGACCTGGACCCACGGCTCGAGCGAATCCCGCCAGAAGTGGTTCCTAGCGGGCCACGACGGGGGGTCGAACGCGTGCAACACGTTCCAGGTGAGTGGGTCGCAGCTGTAGCTCCCGGCTGATGGTCTCCGCCCGATCGGTTTCAGCGACGGTCCGCCCCGAGCGGGTGCGCCACCGGGGTCATCCACTCGTCTATCTTGTGGGATGAGGCGGCGGTGCTCGCGATACTCGCTGTGCGGATGCCGTCCAGCTCGCCCCATAGAGCCGCGGCGGAAAGCCAAGACCGTCCTCAGAATTTCGATACCTCGTCGCAGGGATGCAACTCGACGTCGGCCGCAGGCCGCAAGGCAATAGCCTCAGATCGTTCGAGACCTCTTAATCTGGAAGCGCCTGTGATCAAATTCACCGATTTTCTGCCCGTCCCCGTGCCTGCACGCACGAAAGTGAAGTTCAACATTAAGGATGGCGCAGGTGGAGTTCCCGCATGGGAACTGCTCCTGAGAGAGGACCAGGAACCGTGGTTAAACATGACGCGGTACCGCGCAGAGGGGAACCCTAACCAGAACCTTGACGAAGCCGACTACGTCCTAGCCTTCGCGCAGTATCCGCTCTATGGGCCCAATTTCTTCGTCTTTGGCGGCCTCTTTGAGACGAGAGTCATCAACCCGAAGATTAACAGAGGCTATGGTTACAGCCTCACGCGGCTGTCTCAGCACTCGGAATACATCAGGCGGCTTATCGTGAAGCTCGACGTGCCGCCGGGTCAGTCGTACTTGCGTTGGTACGAATCGCTGCAAGGGAGTCTCGTAAATCCGATCGTTTACGAGCTCGCACCTGATACCAAACTGGGAGTATTCCCCGGCTACCAGAATGTCCTCCTCCGTCATCGCGAGATGCAACTCATCATCAAGAACGCTGAACCGTCGTGGCGGAACGCACTAGCGAACGTCAAGGCGGTCTACGTAATAACCGACATAAGCGACGGGCGCCTCTACGTCGGATCAGCATCCGGTGAGGCGGACGGATTGTGGCAGCGATGGACTGCGTACGCGAACGTGAACAAACTCACTGGCGGAAACGTGAAACTCGAGGCGCTCCTTGCCGAACATGGCCCGGAACACATTGTGAACAACTTCCAGTACTCGATTTTGGAAATTTTCGATAAAAAGACGCGCGATGAAAGAATTCTTCAACGGGAAACGTTCTGGAAGCTAGCGCTCAACAGCCGTGCGAATGGACTGAACGCGAACTAGTGCGTCGAGGCGAGGTTGGCACTGCACCATCGCCTGGTCGTGGTCCGCTTCAGGGCGCGCGCCGCGGTTCGATGAGATTGATGAGGCTGGTAAAAATCCTCGACAATAGCCTTCGGGCGGTTGGCGTGAAGGACCTCGGCACATTCACCAGCACTTGTTCCTCGGGTCGAAGGTTGATCAGGCCTTGAACGAATAACGACATCGTTGAGTCTCCGAGGTAGCTGTGACGTGGCAGTACCGCCGCCCGTAGCGCCGTTGGGTGCGAACTATGCGCCGTCGCTGTCGCCTCGCGCGACTCCGCGCTCCTTGGCCGTGTAACCGGCCCGGTCACCCTGACGGCGCCGGCTGAGCTTGTCAGCGTGCGCGCTCATCGCCGCACCGACCGCTCCGACTCCGTAATCGATCGCGTCTCCCTCGTTGATCCCGATCTTGCGCGCCTCTTCGATTGCGTCTTGGTTCGCGCCCAGGAAGGAGATATCCCAATCGAAGGACGCCCGCTGGTGCTGGATTATCTTGGTCACGATGGCGGCGGTGTACTCACGCGAGCTGTTCTCCTCACCGTCGGTCACGACGGTGACCAGCACCGTCCCGGGACGCGCGTGCCCTGGCAATTCGGCCAGAGCTTCGCCGAACCCATTGAACGACCAACCGATCGCGTCGTAGAGCGCCGTGCTTCCCCGGGGAACGAGTTCAACCCTGACGGATTTGGGGTCGGCGAAGTGATGCGTCAGCTCGATCTCGGTGTCGAACGTCACGACGTCGATGGTCAGCATCCCGGGCTGCGCCGCCTGCGTTTCGATCATTTGCTCGACTCCACCGATCATGTCGTCACGGATCATGCTCATGGAGCCCGAGCGATCGAGGACGATAAGCATCGCGGTGTAGTTTGCGTCAGTCATGGGTGCTCCAGTCGATCGAGTTACCCGCCGGACCGAGCAATTAATTGAGCCTGATGCACACCTCCGACATCGCACCACAACCACTCGGTTCAGGGTCCGAGCAGGTGGGCCACCCGGGTCACCCATTCGTTCATCTCGCGAGATCGCGCAGCGGCGGTCGCAATGCTCGAAGTGCGGATGCTGTCCCGCTTTTGCCATAGAGATAGCGCGAGCGCGGGCCCGCCACCCCCGAGCAGGTCGGCGATGGGCAGCACCCCGGATTGCCCGAAGTTGCCGAGTGCGCCCGTGAGCTTCACGGTGGTGTACTCGTCGACGGCGATGCCGAGCACCGGCACGCCCGCTGGGGCGGCGAATACGGCGGGGTGGTAGCGGCTCGTGACAACGAGTGACGCGTTCCGAGCGAGGTGCGCGGCGGCTCGCGCATCGGTGGTGGGGGCGACGGACGCCGGAGAGGCCATGCGGGCCAAGACCTGCTCGTGCACGACGGAATCACCCGCTGGCCTGCCATTCAACGAGGCGCGGCGTTGGGCTCCTAGAAATCCTCACCATCACTCAAAGTTGTCGTGCGCTAACCCGCTTCGCTAAAGTCCCTACGCGCGCCCGATGCCCCGGAGTTTGCGCTCCGTTAACTTGCTGGACGCGCGCTGGACACCGGCTTCAGGAAACTTCAAGTGATTCCAGAAAAGTAGTTGTAACTGGCCAATGTGGCGAGTACCCTCACCTCACCAATTGACAACATCGGGCGAGCGGAATGGGGTCAAAATGCACGGATCGTCTGGCAATGCTAGTACCGCGTTGAAACGGAAACGGCTGCTATTTCCGGTCCTTCTCACCACGTTCTTGGTCTCGTTTGCAGCGGGAGTTTCGGTAGCAGGCGCAAACGCGGGGAACGCATCTGGGAGTTACGGGTTCTTCACCGCTGGGTCGACGCAGTACATCAACTTCGCGAGCATCGCCACTTCCTCCAACGTAGCTCAAGCCACAACCTCGACCTCAAGGAACGCCTCCACCACCCCGTCAGGCTGGGCGGGTTCCCGCGGTCGACTCTTCACGTCGGGAGGGTCTCTCAGTTGCGAGGGCTCAACAACGTATAACAGTGGGACGATTTACGGGTACCACGAAGCTGTGTCTTGTATCAGGTTCACTTCGGGCACCTGGTACAGCTACGGGGTCTCCTACGGGTACAACGGCTCTGGCTACAACGCCTCGTACACCTATCTATCTCCAAACCAAGCTTCGTGACGAGGGAATTGAGATGCGAACACAGCTCTTGAAGAGGACCGCCGCAGTCGCCGCTGCCGTTCTAGCGGTTGGGGCTCTAGGAGTCGGCGTCGGGGCCGCGGTTGCTTCGGTGCCCGTGCTACTGGCACCCGCGGGCCTTTCGAGCACCGAGAACGGCAAGTCGGCTTCGAAGCCGGCTCCGTCGTACGCGGTCAACGATGCGGGGCAAACCTACGGGTCGGCCGCCCTCGCAACATCGCCCTTCGATGAGCCTGACCTCATTCGCGTCGTCAGCGATAAAGGTGCTGAGGGGTATGTCTTGAAGGTAGAGCTTGACGAGGCAAATGGCGCGGCAGCAGCCGCTACGTTCAAGACTCCTGAACAGGCCCTTGCTTGGCAGGCAGAGCGCGGCGCCAAGGATGTTGTTGTGGCTGTCTATCTAGCTGATGGCAAGACGCCTGTTGGCACTTTCACAGTCCAGGGAAGCCCTCCGAACTTGGAAAAATAATGGCGGACCGAGTGGCTCGCACCCCAAGCATCAGAGCCCGGGTTTTTAGCCCTAGAAATGAAACCTCAAAGCCCGGGCGACGTAATAGAAACCGGTTGCGGGTTAGCCGCGCGAGCGGGCCAAGCGTGTGCAGTGCCATAGCTTTTAGCCGGGCCTGAGCACCAGCGTTTCTTTCGTGTCCACCCCCGGGGGCGAGCGCCGAAAGGCCCCTAGTTCGCCCCGCTTGCACCGAGGAGATTCGCGACCCGGGTCATCCACTCGTCCATCTCTCGGGATCGGGCCGCGGCTAGCGTCGCGCTCGCAGTGCGGATGCTGTCGCGTTCTTCCCATAGGTCCATCGCGGCCGCCGGGCCGTGGCCTGCGAGCAGGTCGGCCAGCGGCAGCACCCCGGATTGCCCGAAGTTGCCGAGTGCGCCCGTGAGCTTCACGGTGGTGTACTCGTCGACGGCGATGCCGAGCACCGGCACGCCCGCTGGGGCGGCGAATACGGCGGGGTGGTAGCGGC
>Ga0209100_1001945_pt1 | contig 13445 bp, 15 predicted proteins | sample lystaG_FD_185480 | JGI IMG/M metagenome (GOLD analysis project Ga0209100, IMG submission 185480) | Glacier valley bacterial and archeal communities from Borup Fiord, Nunavut, Canada, to study Microbial Dark Matter (Phase II) -... | ecosystem: Environmental > Aquatic > Freshwater > Ice > Glacier ...
GGAAAATCTGAATCCCTTTTTGGCATAAATCTATTTCCAAAAAATGGAGTGTTCGGAAAGTAAAAGTTATCATCAAAATAATTATACATAAATTCACCTCTATTATAAATATAATATGTGAACATTTAAAATATGTGATATAATATAAATAATATGTAATATATAATGATTTTAAAGGAGAAGAATATATTGGAATTAAATAATGAAGTTTGGACTACCCAAAAATATGATAAATTAATAGAACACCTAAAAGATAGTGGAGATGAAAAGTATAAAACATTCCATAAAAATTTAGTTCCAGGACTAGATAATATGATTGGTATACAGATACCTAAATTACGTGTTATAGCAAAGGCAATATCTATGGGTAATTATACTGAATATTTAGATTTAGTTAGAAATGAATATTACGAAGAAACTATGATTCAAGGATTAGTTATTGGTTATGCTAAAGAAGACTATGCTACTACATTAAAACTTATAGAATCTTTTTTACCTAATCTAACTAACTGGGCAATATGTGATAGTTTTTGCACAAAATTTAAATCAGTAGCAAAAAACAGAAATGAATTCTTGAAGTTTTTAGAAATATGCATAGAAAGTGAAAATGAGTTTTATGTACGTTTTGGTGTTATAATGCTTAAAGTTATGTATATAGATAAAGAATATATAGATATTGTACTAAAAATATTAGATAAAATATCACACGAAGGATATTATGCTAAAATGGCTATAGCTTGGACTTTATGTGATAGTTTTATTAAATTTGAAGATAAAACTATGAATTATTTTAGTTTAAGTAAATTAGATAACTTTACATATAATAAAGCACTGCAAAAAATTGTAGAGTCAAATAGAGTAGGTAAGGAAACAAAAGATTTAATAAAAAAAATGAAAAGAAAATAGCAAGAAAATGGCAAGAAAATAAACAAATATAAATTTGAATAAAAGAAAACAACTAAATACAATAATTATTGCATTTAGTTGTTTTAATTTTAATTACTTTTTAAAGACATGATCGCCTATAACAGCTGTTGTTTCCAAAGTATTAAACCAGCGTCCATTACTACCTCTACTTATAGTTGGATTGTAAAAATACAATGCACCATTGGAATAATCTTTACCTTGAAGGCAAAGTTTAACTCCTTCAACTGTAGAAGCTGTAGCAACAACATTGTTGATTTTTCCAGATGATACCGGATCAAATTGTCCGGGTGAATAAACAACTTCTTTAATTGAATCTGCTTTAAACTGATCACTATCAATACGGTTTTTGATTGTTGCAGCAACTGCAGCTTTACCTTTTACAGATTGATTACTAGCTTCTGCTTCAGTTATAGCTAATAATGTTTCAATTTCATCAATTTGAGTATCAATAGCATTGTCAACAATTTTATTAGCTTTTGCTTCTGCAGTCTTCGTAATAGTTTCAGCTTTAGTTTCAGCAGTTTTAGTTATGGTATCAGCCTTGGTTTCAGCAGATTCGGTAATGCTTTCAGCTTGCTGATTTGCATTTTTAGTAGTGGTATATACTACAATTGATGCATCATTTTCAGCTTCTGCTAAAATTTTGTTTGCTTCATTCTTGGCTAAAATAACTATATCCTCCGCTTGTTTCTCTCTTGAAATGTCAAATGCAATTTTACCTACGACTATAAATGTAGTAATAGTTAAAAGTGTTAAGAGTACTAATATAATTCTCCGTTGTATGACAACCGTCTCTTTTTTGGTTCTTCCATGTGTAACTTCTGTATTCTGAGATAACATTAGTTAATCTCTCCTTTCATATTTACTATATATTAAGTATAACATATTTCGAACAATTATGTCAACCTTTTTGGACAAATTAAACCCATTATTGGAAAATTCTTTTTTATTGAATTCAAATATGTGTATAATCATTGAATAATAGGCAAATGTATAGTATAATGTATGTAAATATAAGGAGAGAAAAATGGTAGAACTATTATCACCAGCAGGTGAAATTAATTCATTTAAATCAGCAATAGAAAATGGCGCAAATGCCATATATATGGGGACTTGCAGCCATAATGCAAGAATAATGGCAAGCAATTTTAGCGTAGAAGAATATATAGAGTGTATTCACTATGCTCACATACGTTCAGTTAAAGTGTATTTAACGCTTAATACGCTAGTATATGACAACGAAATGGAGTCAGCAGTAAAATTATTAGTTGAGTTATATTCACATGGCTTAGATGGCGTTATAATTCAAGATATAGGATTATTCAATGTTATTAAAAATGTATTACCAGAAATTGAAATACATGCTAGTACACAGATGAGTGTTCATAATTTAAAACAAGTAAAATATCTTGAAAAATTAGGATTTTCTAGAGTAGTTGTTGCAAGAGAATTAACTATTGAGGAGATCAAATATATATGTGATAATACTAATATAGAAATAGAAGTATTTGTACATGGTGCTTTATGCGTATCTTACTCAGGACAATGTTTAATGAGTAGTATGATAGGTGGTAGAAGTGGTAATAGAGGAAAATGTGCTGGTCCTTGTAGATTACGATATACTATGTATGAAAATAACAAGTCTATATACAGTAATAAATATTTACTTAGTAAAAAAGATATTTTTGGTTTAGATTATGTACAAAAATTAATTGATATAGGAGTGACTTCTTTAAAAATTGAAGGTAGAAGTAAGTCTGTAGAATATGTAGGAATTGTAACTGAAAAATATAGAAAATGTATTGATAGTAGTATTGATGAAAATGATAGAAAAAATTTAAAGCAAATGTTTATACGTAGTAGTGAAAGCTCTGGATACTTTGATAAAGTAGGATCTATAGAGACAATCAGTGAAAATTGTGCTAAAAATACTGGTCTAAAACTCGGAACAGTATTAGCTCTAAAAGATGAGTATATAAAATTAAAATTAGAAGAAGATATTGATTTACATGATGGAATAGAAGTATATTCAACTGACAATATTGTATCTACAATTGTAACTTGCGTAAAAAACGAAAAATTTATTACACTCAATAAAGAAATAACTAGTGGCAATATAGTGTGGATTGGTGATATAAATAAACCTGTAAATGTTGGAGATATAATATACAAAACATCTAGCAGTAAACTTAATAAAGAATATAAAGAAAAAATAACTAAAATAACTAGAAAAAATTTAGTAACAGGAACTATTAATATACTAAAGGATAGTAATATCAATATGGATTTAATAGTTAATGATGAAACGGTTAATATATCTATAGATTGTATTCCTCAAACATCTGTTAATAAACCTGTAGATAGTGAATATGTATTTAATCAATTTTCAAAAACTATAGATTCTCCATTTGAATTTACAAATTTGAATTACAACATAGATGATAATTTGTATGTTCCAGTATCTAAGTTAAATGAACTAAGAAGAGATATAATAAAAAGGTTAGAACAGTCATACATAGTTAATATAGATATTACAAAAATAAACAGTAAATTAGATGAGTATATATTAAATCATAGTAACTTACTAAATAGTCTGCAACTTAACAGATCAAGAAATAAAAACTCTATATTTATATACAAGTATAATGTTCAAGATGAATACAAGTATATGGGTGATTACAGTGATGTTATATATTTAAATATATCTGATATAAGAAGATTTGAATTACAAGATATAGATTTAGTTTCTAAATATAAAGAAGAAAAAGAAGTATACATATATATACCAAGTATAGTACTAGCTAATTTAGATAAGTATATTGAATCTGATTTAGAAAGATTAATTAAACTAGGCGTAAAAGGAATTTTACTTGGAAATATTGGTTATATAGATATGATTATAGATTTAAAATCTAAACATGATATAAAGATTGTAGCAGACTATAGTTTAAACATAGTTAATACTCATTCTGCTATGTTCCTTAAAGAAAAGGGTATTGATAAAATAACAATATCACCCGAAATTGATGAGAGTGAAATACAAAATATTGCTAATGTTATTGATATTGAAGTTATAGAAAATTTTGTAACAGCAATGACATCAAGATTTTGCCCAGTTAAAGCTTATTCAAAAGCATGTAATTGTAATAATAATTCATATGAACTTAAGGATAGTCATAATAATGTACGTTATAATGTTATTTGTGATAATACAGATTGTACTATTAAACTAGTAAGAAATATATCATGTATTGAAAATAACATATTTAATAAAAGAAAATGTATTATATAGTATACGAATGAAAAAATAGGGTGATTTAAACAAATTACCCTATTTTTAAACAAATTATTAGAAAAGTGTTATCTTTTGTATAAAGATATCGTTATATATTATATAGAGTATAAGGGGGAAACATGAAATTTGAAGAAATAGTTAAAAACTATACAAAACTTGTATATAAAATATGTTTTGATATGTTATCAGTTCCCCAAGATGCTGAAGATATAACTCAAGAGGTATATATAAATTTATATAAACATATTGAGAGATATAACAGTTTAAGTGAAAATGAACTGCGAAATTTAATATGTAAAATAGCACTTAATAAATGTAAAGATGTAATTAAGAGTAGAGTTAGTAAAATAACTGAATTTACTATTTTAGATGATATAACTAACTATGAAGATTATGCTAGTAATAATAACATCGAAGAAGAGTTATTTAAGCAAGAAAAGAGTATGTATATAGCTAAGATAATAAATGAATTAAAACAACCATATAAATCAATACTATATGATTACTATATAAATGAATATTCATTAGATGAAATAGAAGAAAAATCAAGTATTCCAAAAGCAACATTAAAAATAAATATATATAGAGGTAAAAAGATACTTAAGAAAATTATAGATGATAGTGGAGGTGAAATTTTAATTGAACGATAAACTAAAAAAGATAGATTTACTTTTAAACAATGAAATTGAATTTGAAAAGTACATTAATGAAATTGATAATATTGAAATTTCATATTCTGATAGTTTAGAAGAAAAGATAATATCTAAAATAAACAAAAGCAAATCAGTATATTACTTTAATATATTTAAAATGGTAGCATGCATGACAGTGGCAATTATATTATGTCAGACTGATTATATTAAAAATACAAATCTAGATAAAAAAGAAAATATAAGTCAAGAAGTAGTTCAAAAAAATACGTTTATTAATGATAAAGTTAATGAGATTGGTGATTTTTTTATGAAGCCAATGAATTTAAAAGAGGGGGAAAAATAAGTGAAGAAAAATCTATTTTTAACATTTTGTTTTAGTTTTGTGCCAGGAGCGGGTCAAATGTATCAACAATATATGAAGAGAGGATTATCAATAACGTTGCTAATTGCATTTTTTATAGCTGTTACAATTATAGTTGGGGCACCAATATTTATGATACCAGTAGCAATAATAATAATGTATAGTTTCTTTGACACATATAATATTAGAAATAACTTAGATACTGAAAATATAACAAAAGACGAATATATTTGGAAAACAGCAGGATTTGATATATTTGAAAGTAACTTTAAAATAGTAAAGAAGAATTCATTCTTCGGAATTGGTCTTATAGTTATAGGTGCTTATTTATTATTCAATAATGTAATAGGAACTTTAATTAATGAAACTAACATAATATGGCTTGTAAATTTAGTAGATGTTATTAGAACCTACTTACCATCTATAGTAGTATCAATTATATCAATAGCAATTGGTATGAAATTAATTAAAAATAAAGAATAATAGGGGGCATAAAAATGGAAAGTGAAAAAAAAACAACAAGAAGAATTGGATCATTTACATTTGGAATAATGATGATACTTATTGGAGTAAACATATTCCTTCAAACAATTACAAGTTTAGATCTTTTTAGATTTACTCTCTCTCTATGGCCAATTGTATTTATAATACTTGGTATAGAAACATTATATTATGCATACAAAAAGGATGTAGAGATTAAATATGATATATTAGGTATATTCACAATATTCATTGTTTTGTTTTTAGGTATCATATTTAGTAGTATAAATTATGGAGTAAATAAAATTTTGTACAATAAAGAGATGAGTTCTGATATAGCTTATTATTTAACAGATACTGACTATAATATTAACTTTGATAATAAAGTTAATATAGGTAGTATAGCACAAAATAATGTTACTGTTAGATATATAGATGATAAAGAGGCAATATATGTTTCTACTAGAATTATATTTAAATATAATGAATCATATACAGGTAGCATTATAAGAGTTTTAAAAGATGGTGATTTACTGAATAATATATTTGATATTAATTATGATAGCGAAAAAATTAGTATTAGCTCAGTTCCAGATTATATTAAAAATATCGAGATAATTGTAACAGCAAGTGATAAATCAAAGTTAGAATATACAGGTACAATAGTAGAATAAAAGTAAAATAAAAAGTTAAGATTATTTGATGAATCTTAACTTTTTATTTTTTATACTTTATTAGGTAACATGCTATTTATAAGACCATATATTGCTGCAGCAATCAAGCTGCTAATAACACTAATGTAATAACCATCTACAAAATATTGGGTCATATATATTATAATTGCAGCCGCTACAAATCCAACAATTCCTCTGCCAAGTGGTATATCATGTATTCCTGATATAATTGAAATTAGGTAGTCAAATATGATAATACATAAACTACTTAAAATAAGTATAGGAAAAGATGATATATTAAAATTAGGCGTAAAAAATACTGTAACTGCAAATATAGAAACTGAAGTTATAAATCTAACAGTCATTTGTTTTATTCTCAAAAGATCAAATCTTTGAATGCGAGATGTTTTTTCCATAAATACCTCCATAATCATTTAATCTTATTATCTGTATAAAAAGTAAAAATATGCAAAAAATAACTGTAGGTGATTTAAATGTTAGTAATTTTTTTAAGATCTTTAATATTATATGTAGTTACATTTTTAGTTATTAGATTAATGGGTAAAAGGGAGTTATCCAAAGTCCAACCTTTCGAATTAGTTATAATTATACTTATAGCTGATCTTGCTTCTAGTCCAATGGCATCACCAGGTATATCAATATTTGATGGAATAATACCAATAATTACTCTGCTAATTTGCTATGTAATATTTACTTTTTTAATAAAATCAAGCAATAAAGTTCAAGAAGTAGTATGTGGTAAGATAGTAGTAATTATTGAAAATGGTAAAATTTTAGAGGAAGAACTTAAAAATCAGCAATATACAATAGCAGATCTCATGTCACAGCTGAGAAAAAAAGATATATTTAAAATTCAAGATGTAAAATATGCAATAATTGAAACAAATGGGGATTTAAATGTAATTAAAATTTCTGAAAATACAAATATGATTCCTTTGAATATTATTGAAGATGCTAAAATTAGCGATAATAATCTAGAAATTTTAGGTTATGATATTGATAAGGTAAATGAGTTACTAAAAAAAGAAAAGATAAAAATAGAAGATGTATTAATTGGTACTATAGATGAAAATTCTAAATTTATATATCAATTAAAAGAGGTGAAAGAATGAGAAATTTTATTATATTAATTGTAGCTATAGTTATTCTACTTTCTGCTGGAATTTGGCAAATTAAATATATAGAAGAAACCTCTATTTTTGCAATATCTGATGTTGAATATGCGATGAATTTAGTACAAAATAATAATTTTGCTGCTGCTAATGCCCATATAACTGAACTAGATAATACATGGAAAGGTATGAAAAATATATGGACTATATTTATAAATCATAACGAAATAGATGATATTGAAATAGCATTATTAAATTTTAAAACATATACCAAATTAAATAATAAAGAAGAGTCTTTATTATATTCTGAACAACTTAAGCAAAATTTGAAACATGTCTCTGAAAAACAAAAAATTAGAATAGAAAATGTATTTTAAGAATATATTAAAATAATGGTACAAAATTGCCATTATTTTTCTTTTTATTATTTAAAAGTATAGTATTTCATAAAAAAATATGATATAATATATATACTTTAATATACGGGGACGTCAGGTTTCGACGGATATTTTGAAGTATCGATAGCGAGTAGTGGATTCTCGTGGGCCACTATAAAAACGAGAGAAAATTATAAACGCAAACAATGAAATGGCTTTTGCTGCTTAATTATAAAGCAGATTGTCTATATTAAATTCGCCAAAGGTTCTATATAGGCATCATTTATTTGGCATAACAAAGCTAACTTTAGTTACTGGTTAGTGGGTAAAACAAATAACTAAACTATTATATGTTTTGTGTATGTATTAGAATATAACGGTTTTAAAATAAAAAGCATACTGCACTCGGAGAAGTCGATATGAACGAATTTTCGGACGCGAGTTCAATTCTCGCCGTCTCCACCATAATTTTAAAGTTTAAAGAGAAAATATATTTATTTAAATGTAAGGGGCAACAATGCAAGATTTAATCATAAACACTATTAACCAATTTGGTTATATAGGTATTTTATTGTTAATAGCTATTGAAAATATATTTCCACCTATTCCATCTGAAGTTATATTAACTTTTGGTGGATTTATGACAACCCATACTAATATGAATATTATAGGTGTAATTATATTTTCTACTATTGGTTCAGTTCTTGGAGCGTTAGTTCTATATGGAGTTGGACGTTTACTTACAAAAGACAGATTAGAACATATTTTAGATGGAAAGATAGGTAGCATGCTTCATTTTAAAAAAGAAGATGTGAGAAAATCTGAAGATTGGTTTATAAAAAGTGGAAATTACACCGTGTTTTTTTGCCGATTTATTCCTATTATACGTAGCCTAATATCAATCCCTGCAGGTATGACAAAAATGAAACTCAGAACTTTTATAATTTTAACTGCTGCAGGAACAGCAATTTGGAATACTATTCTTGTATTTCTTGGAGCCGCCTTTGGTGCTTCTTGGAAAAAAATAGCTGGATATATGGATACATATTCAACAATCGCTTTGATTGTTATATGTGTTGTTTTTATAATTGGATGTATTATTTTTTACAAAAAAAGGAATTTTGGTAAAAAATAAGAATATCACTTAAATTAATAATGAAAGTATTATTTATATAAGTAATTTATTAAATAATATATAGGGGGAAAATATGGCAGCTACTACAGTGTTTTTTTGCAAGGAATGTGGATATGAAACTAGCAAATGGCTTGGAAAATGTCCTAGTTGCAATAATTGGAACTCTTTTATAGAAGAAAAAATAATTAAAGATAAAAAACAAAATAGAACTTTTAATGATAAATCTGCAGTTGTAAAACTGCAAGATATACAACTTAAAGATGATATTAGAATAGATACTGGATATGAAGAGTTAAATAGAGTATTTGGTAGTGGTATAGTTGAAGGTTCAATTTCACTTATAGGCGGAGAACCAGGAATAGGTAAGTCAACTTTAATTATGCAAATATGCAATAATTTAGCAAAACAAGGAATTGTTCTTTATGTATCTGGTGAGGAATCGGAAACACAAGTAAAACTTAGATGTGATAGACTGGGCATTTCATCTCCTAATATTTTGTTTTTAAATGAAACAAGTATAGCAGAAATAGAAAATAAAATAGAAGAGATAAAACCAAAATTTTGTATAATTGATTCAATACAAACCATGTATGATTCTGAAGTGCCATCTGGTGCTGGAAGTGTAACACAAGTAAAAGAAGTAACAGCAAGACTTATGTATTTAGCAAAGAGAAAATTAGTAACTACCATTGTAATAGGTCATGTTACTAAAGATGGCACAATTGCCGGTCCTAGAGTGTTAGAACATATGGTAGATACTGTATTATACATTGAAGGAGAAAGATTCTTTTCTAATAGAATAGTTAGAAGCGTTAAAAATAGATTTGGATCTACAAATGAAATAGGAATATTTGAAATGTGTGATAGTGGACTAGTTGAAGTAACAAATATTTCAGATGCATTCCTATCAAATAACAATAATATATTACCTGGAACGGCTATTACAGGAACTTTAGAAGGTAATTCAACTATATTACTCGAGATACAAGCCTTAACATCTCATTCATACTATAACATGCCTAGAAGAGTTGCTAATGGAGTAGATTTAAATAGACTTAATATGATAATTGCTGTACTTGAAAAAAGATGTAATATAGCACTTGGAATGAATGATATATATGTAAATGTAATAGGCGGAATTAAAATAGATGAACCAGCTGTAGATTTAGCACTTGCAATTTCAATTGTATCAAGTTTTAAAAATATTGTTATACCACCTACATATGTGTTTATAGCTGAAATTGGTTTAACTGGAGAAGTAAGAAGTATAAACAATATAGAGAAACGTGTTAAAGAAGTGGAAAAGTTAGGATATAAAAAAATATTTGGTAGTAAAAAACAATTAGATAAATTAAAAAAGGAAGATTATAAAATAGAGCTAATTGGCGTAAACAGTATAGAAGAAGTAATAAATTTAGTAATGGGGTAAGGTGAATAAATATGACAGAAGAAATGTTAGATATTTTAAAAATATTAGCTCCTGGTACAATGCTTAGGAATGGATTAGATAGTATTCTTAAAGCTAAAACTGGGGCACTTATAGTTATGAGTGAAAGTGAAGAAGTTGCTAAAATATCAGATGGTGGTTTTGCTATTAATGAAGAATTTAATCCATCCAATATATATGAACTTGCAAAAATGGATGGAGCTATTGTAATAACTCGTGATTGTAAGAAAATATTAAAAGCGAATGTACAACTTGTTCCTGATCATAAAATTAAAACCAAAGAAACTGGTACAAGGCATAGAACAGCTGAAAGAGTTGCAAAACAAACTAATGAAATTGTAATATGTATCTCTGAGAGAAGAGGTATTATAACTATATTCAAAGGCGATATTAGATATATAATAAATGAAACATCTTCTGTTATAATGAGAGCAAATCAAACGTTAGAAGCATTAGAAAAATATAAAGCTGTTTTTGATAATATGCTTAATATATTAAGTGAACATGAATTTGATGATATTGTATCATTAGAAACAGTTGCAAATACAATATATCGCAGTGAAATAATTATGAGGATGGAAGCAGAAGTTACTAGAAATATCGTTGAGTTAGGTGATGAAGGTAGACTTGTAAATATGCAACTTGAGGAATTAATTGCAAATGTTGAACAAGAAGAAAAAAAGATAATACAAGATTATATGTCTACTAAAAAGAAAACTGTTCGAAATCCGGAAATTTTACTAAAAGACATAAGAAAGATAGATAAAAAAGAACTAGTTGGTTTAGAAAAAATAATAAAGATTTTAGGATATGATGTTGGTGTTGATATTTTAGATTTAAATGTATCATCTAAAGGATATAGAATACTTTCTAAAGTTCCTAAGATGCCTTCTAGTATAATAGAAAAACTAGTAAACACATTTTTGAACTTACAAGGGGTATGTTCAGCTACAATTGATGAATTAGATGAGGTAGATGGAATAGGTGAAATAAGAGCAAAAATGATATATCAATCATTGAAAAGATTACAAGAACAATATATATTAAAGGGATATAATATATAAACTTTTAGCATAACAGCGCGAATACTGGTTTTTCCTTTACTTTTGAAGGAAAACGTGGTATAATATATCTAGAGTTAAAATTTATATATAAGGAGGACAACTAATATGTTTAATATAGGTGACAAGGTTGTATATCCAATGCATGGTGCTGGAACAATAGAGGCAATCGAAGAAAAGGAAATGCTTGGTCAAACTGAAGATTATTATATAATTAAAATGCCAATTGACGATGTCAAGGTTATGGTTCCTACTAATAGAGCAAAAAATATTGGAGTAAGACAAATATCTAACAAATTAGAAGCAGATGAAGTTTATTTAACATTACAAAAACCAATGGAGGAACTATCATGTGATTCTAATTGGAATAAGAGATATAGTTCAAATATTGATAAAATAAAATCTGGTTCAATACAAGATGTAACTGAAGTTTTTAAAGAATTATCTCATAGACATATGGAAAAAGGTCTATCTTTAGGTGAGAAGAAAATGCTTACAACATCTAAAAATATACTTTTAAGCGAACTTGTGCTGTCTCAAAATGAGTGTCATGAAGTTTTAGATAATAAAATAGAAGATATAGTTAAAATATCTTTTGAAAATTGGACTGAAGATAACTTATAAAAATAAGAGGTGAAATAGAAATTTTGTTTCATCTCTTTTCTTATCTATTGTTTTTACATTATTTTACAAATAGTACGTGGATTTTAAAATATATAGTACTTAAGCCAATTGGATAGGCGTGTTTTAAATAATATTTAGTAGGTTCAAATCCTACAAGTACTACCATTAACAAAATATAAATTAACATTTAATTAAATGTTAAGTAAAAAAACTATTAATATAGGGAGATGATAAAAATGTATGATACAAAAAGAAAAATTTTAATTTGGATATCTATAATTTTTGTAATAGCGTTAATAGTTATTATTTTTATTGATATCTGCATATTAAATACTATGAGTAAACAAAATGTAGAATTACACTACGCATATATTACAATGGGCATAAAAATTTTTGTCGGTATTATTGCATTTCACATATCAATTATGCTTGTAAAGTACATGTTTGATAAAGAAATTAATTTTGAACATATGACTGGTCTATGTAGTAGAAAGAAATTATTTATTGACTTAAATAATTTAATAAACAAGAATGCCCCATTTACAATATGTTATATTGATTTTAATGATTTTAAAATTATTAACGACAAATATGGACACGCAGCAGGTGATTTACTTTTAAAAGAATTTGCAAAAAGAATACGTCGGATTAAGCCTAATGAAATTATAGGCTATAGAATTGGCGGAGATGAGTTTGTTATTGTAATAAATAATAATATTGAAATTGATAGAAGTATAGAAAACATTTGGAAAATTGCTGATGATAAGGTTAAAATAACACAAAAAGAATATACAAAAATATCATTTGCAATGGGTATATCAAAAAACGATTTTGTTTCTAATGCCGAGGTACTTTTAAAAAAAGCTGATTATAATATGTATGAAAACAAGAAAACTTAAATTAAGTTTTCTTGTTTTTCTTTATATAATTAATACTTATTTTCCTAGCATTATTATGTTTTTACTTAATAATATGGTATATTTAGCCATATTATACTGAAATTCGTGTCTTTTTTTGTCGATAATATGAAAAAAACATAACATGTATTGACACAAATTGGATATTATGTTATAATTCATTAATTGTATAGTTTTATACAAATATATAGTACTTTAGCCAATTGGATAGGCGTATTTTAAAAAAATATTTAGTAGGTTCGAATCCTACAAGTACAACCATTACCAAAATATAAAATTAACATTTAATTAAATGTTAAACAAAAAAACTATTAATATAGGAGGGTAATAAAATGAGCGATAATAAAAAAAGTTTTTTTGT
>Ga0209100_1001952_pt1 | contig 13411 bp, 9 predicted proteins | sample lystaG_FD_185480 | JGI IMG/M metagenome (GOLD analysis project Ga0209100, IMG submission 185480) | Glacier valley bacterial and archeal communities from Borup Fiord, Nunavut, Canada, to study Microbial Dark Matter (Phase II) -... | ecosystem: Environmental > Aquatic > Freshwater > Ice > Glacier ...
CCGCAAAGGTCATTTGGTTTTAGGACAGCTCAATTCGTTTCGTTCGGTACGGGCTAAAGTGTGTCGTAAAGTTGCTGCTCACAACTTTGCCCGTTGGCTCGGCCTTTAACCCCTAGCATCCGACGTATTGTTGGGAACTGCACCCTCTTGGGCAAAACGGCACCTATCGGGCCTGCCCGCCAAAAATACTCCATACCGCTGAACCCGTATCTTTTTCCCACTCGCTCCGTGTCTTGGTCTAAGCGGCACCTACCGTGCCTGCCCGCCTCGGAAAATATCCGAAAACAAACGGATATTTTCGGAATCGTTATCAAGGGAAACTACGCCTAGACGACGGTGGTCCCCCCTCCTTAAGAAACCCAAAGGGGGTCCACTCGAGCGGCCTTTGAAGGCTACGCTCGAGCCGGGGGACTCGCCGAGACACCCCCTTCAGGCTCGAGTAGGAATCCCCCGCCCCGCCGAGGCCACCACGCTGCGGGCTATCCGGTGCAGCAAGGCCTTTTCTTTGAGGGTCCAGCCGTGTGCGCTGGGGGGTCGCACCACGCACAGCACCCAGGTCGCACCCCCCGTGCCGCGCAGCGGCACGAGGGCCAGTTCGCCCACCCCCAATCCCCAACCCATTCCCTCGAGCGGGTCTTGTGCATGGCTGTAATACGCCTTTCCCTGGTGAACCAGCGCTTCAAAAAAGGGCGTTCCCGAGGTGAGCAAGCACACCAAGTCGGAACGCTGCTCGAGGTTGTCGGCTCCCTCGCCCCAGGTGTGGTTAGGGCGCAGGCGGCCTGACTCGAGTTCAAACAGCAACACGCTCCTCGCCCCGAGCTGCCGGCCCAGATGGGGAAAGGCAAAGCGCACGATGTCGGCGGGGTCGCGCAGCCCCAGTAGTCCTTCGGTGAGCTGAAGGAGCAGCTCCCGGCGCTCGAGTTCGGCGTGCAGGGCCGTCACATCTCCAGTCTGTAGCTCGAGCAGCGGGGGTTCTCCCGCAGCCTGACGGCGTGGACAGGGCGTGTCCGCACCAATCTGGTGGCCTCGGGAGGGCGCGCCCTCCCGGATGCCGCGCATGAGTGCCTGAGTTTCCTCGAGTGGAGCGTCGCCGAGTTCGCTTTTGAGCATTCTTGCAAAGCGGTGGTAGTGCTCGGTGGCCGCCGCCTTGCCCCGCACGGTGGACAGGCAGGCCAGCAGTTCCTGCTGGTGGTGTTCGCCCAGGTAGGGGTCGATTTCAGCGGCCAGGGTGAGGTCCTCGATGGCCGCGTCGCAATTTAGCCCGTCACAGTGCAGCCCAGCCCGCTCAAGCCGCGCCCGCACATACCCGGCGCGGTGTTCCTCTCGGACCTCGAGCACCCAGTCGGCGATAAAATCGGGCAGGTAATCGCCCCTGTACACCCCCACCGCCACATCCAGTCCGGCCCGGCGCTCGTCGGCATTTTTGCCGTTTATTCCCCGCTCGAGACCTTTATACAAGGTGTAAACGTCGCTCGAGGCCAGCACCTCGCTCGAGAGGTGATAGCGCCCGAAGTGCTCGAGCAGGGCCTCAGAACCGCCCAGCACGGCCCGGAGCCGGTGAACGGTCACGCGGAAGCGGTTGAAGCTCGAGGCCTCAGGCGGCAACTGCCACAGGGTCTCGAGGATGTTTTCTTTGGAGCGGCCCTCGGGGTGTGAGAGCAGATAAAACAGCAAGTCTCGAGCCGACTGCGAAGCAAAGTGAACCTCGTGGCCCTCACGCTGAACTGAAGAGTGGCCCAGGGTCTGAATGTGCAGGGTTTGGGGAGGGGCGGACTCGAGGTGTGGCGTTTGAAGGAGTGTGGACATGTGCGCCCCTGGGGTGAGCAGTCTAGGGCACTTCAAACAAGGTGGGAAAGAATCTGGGCCGGATCAGAATCTGTCCGTAGACGAGGGTGGACGGCGAGCAATTGAACACCCTGACCTCGAGCCAAGCTCAAGAACCGCAGGCTGAATTACAATCCTCACTTACTCCGATGTACTTCAGTCAGGCTCCGCTTTTGGCCACATCTCCTGCCGTGACGAAGCCCTGCACCTGCTCAGTAGACTGGAGATTCTGGGTGACGATGGAGACGCTGCTCAGGGCAATGCCCGCCTCACCCAAAGCCCGCACCGCCGCTTCTGCACGCGCGTGGGAGTTAAAGTCACCGCTGACAATCTGTTCCATACAGACCTCTCGAGGGGTTCGCCCGTGCTTAAAGCCTGATCCGCTGCACACTCGAGCGAAAAACGTGTGCAGGAAAATTTTTCCTGGAGTGCCCGAGAAATTCACGCCGTTCAGACCAAGACATGAGGGTAGGGCTACCTCAAGGCTAAGCCGATTTCTGCACATTGAGTCATCGTCAACCCTCGAGTGGGCGTGAACTTCAGCCCTCGAGACCGTGTTCGTAGTCATGTGGGATGAGTGCAGGCGGCAAAACTTCGAGCCTCTCCCCAGGCGGATTTGATGAAGCTTGTGCCTGGTCGTTAACCTTGAGGTTGGCGATGATTCGTGAAAGGGAAGTCCTTCAAGCTGGACCGTCCACCTCGAGCGGGGAGCAGTTCTTTGCCCCTCGAGCGACTACCCTGAAGCCATGTCCCATCTCCGCCTGCGTCCTATGCGTTCGCTCGATTTTGCTCAGGTGGCGAACATCGCTTACCAGACGGGTTACTTTGGCGACCCAGCCCAGATTTTCTTCCCCGACCCGGCCCTGTTCGGGGATTTGTGGATAGGACCCTACCTCCACAAAAGTGGCCTCGAGCGCGGCACACTGGGACTGGTGGCCGTTCAAGTGGGGGCTGAGGGCAGTGCAGAAATACTGGGCTACATCGTGGGCATGACCTACCCGGCGCAGTACCAGCAGGCACTCTCGAGCGAAGTGGTGCGGGTGCTGGGCAAGCTCGCCACCGGACGCTACCCCCGGTGGCGGGGGTGCGTGGCTTATTTGGCTAGAGCGCTTTTCTACCCCGGACCCCATCTGGACGGGGGCGCGTATCCGGCCCACCTGCACCTCAACTTGTTGCCGCAGGCGCGGGGCCAGGGATTGGGAGGTCGGCTGCTGGACAGCTATCTGGGCGTGTTGCGACTGGGCGGCATACGGGGGGTGCAGCTTTCCACCACGCTCGAGAACCGCTCGGCGCTGGCGCTGTATCAAAAACGCGGTTTCATGGTCAGGGCGCAGCGAATATCCAACTTGTGGCAACCGTGGCTGGGGCGTCCGGTCACGCGGGTGGCGATGGGCTTGAATTTGGGAGCGCTGCCGGATTCAGGCTCACAGCCGTTCCAGCCTCACGGGTGAGCAGTTCGTTCTGGCGCACGAAGGCCAGCATGAAGCGGTCCAGAACCTCGAGTTGGCTGCGGTGCGCCCTGACGGCTCGCGCCTTTTGCTCGATTTCAATGCCACTCAGCTCGAGCCGCTCCCAGGCCAGACCCCGTCCACTGGGCGCAGTTAAGAGCGGCATTCCGGTACGCAGCCCTTTGGGCAAGGGATACTCCAGGCCGCCGTGTACTATCCAGAAGCGCAAGCGGTCCTGTTGACCGCGCCGCGCCATGGCCCTTATGAGAAAGCGCGCTGTGGCCCGGTGGTCGGGGTGCAGGTCCAGCATCGAAGGGACCAATACCAAGTCCGGCGTCACCCTGTCCAGCACCTGCTCGAGGTCGCGGTCCAGGTTTTGACCGGTGTAGGGCGCGCCAGGACTCAGCGCCTGCGGGTAGGGCACACTCGAGTTGAGGGTGTAGCGCGAGGTGTACGGCACGCTGTCGTGCTCGAGCCACAGGTGTTGCAGACCGCCGTCCGGGTAGCCCAGAAAGAATTGATGGCTCGGGGCCACCCCCAGCAGTCTGGCGGCTTCTCTGGCTTCTTTCATTCGGCACTGGCCCAGCGCTTCAAAGTCGCTGCGGTCCGGGCGAAGGTTGCGCCCTTCTATCGCCGCGTCAAGTTCAAAGCCGTCGCCGCTGGTCATCCACACCATAAACACCTCAGCTCCGGCCTGGAGGGCGCGCTGGGTCGAACCCGCGCAGCTCAGACTCTCGTCGTCGGGGTGAGGGGAAACGACCAAAATGCGCTGCCCTGCCCGGTAGGGGGCCAGTTCCGGCAGCGCTCTGGCTTTGAGGTTAGCTCGAGGGTAAAACAGGCGTTGCGCGGCGGGTGAGTTGACCACGAACACCCCCAGGGCGGCGAGTCCACCCCACCACCAAAGCACGCTTCGCCGCCCTGACATGTGGGGGTCAGTATAGTGCTCGAAGCTTCGAGCGTGCCCAGCTCTAACCTCTTCTTAAGCTGCCCCTCAGCTTGTACCCTCAGAATTCAGGTAAAGAGCCTGTGCTGCTCGAGTTCAAACCCAAAAAGTCTTCTTTCGAGTGTGCGACGCCATGAAGACTCCAAAAACCAAAGGGAGGGCTGTGGGGACGGGTTTCCCGTCTTTTTCTATGCTGCTCGAGGCCCTTCCCCATCTGGTCGTCGTCACAGACCCGCACGGAGGGGCGCAACAGCTCAACGCCCGCTGGCTCGAGTACACCGGGTTGAGTTTTGAGCAGGCTCAAAATCGGGGCTGGCTCGAGGCCATTCATCCCTATGACCGCCAGAAACCGGACCTTGCCTGGGATTGGGAGCGCCGCGAGCCACAATCTCTCGAGAAACAGCCCCTCGAGCTGGAGTACCGCCTGCGCCGCTTTGATGGGGTGTACCGCTGGTTTCTGGGACGCCACGCCCCGCTTTTGGACCTGGGTGGGCAGCTTATGGGCTGGGTCTGCACCGCCACCGACGTGGACTCGCACAAGCGGGTTCGGGACAGTTTCGAGCACCTGTTCCAGACCACGCCCAACGGGGTGCTCTATCAGGACGCGACAGGCCAGATTACCGACGCCAACCCGGCAGCAGAGCGCATTCTCGGTTTGACGCTCGAGCAGTTGATAGGCCGCGTTGCCACCGACCCGCGCTGGTACGCCCTGGGGGAAGACGGCTCGAGGTTAGCCGAGCACGAACACCCGCCGCTGCGGGCGCTCCACACGGGGAAGGCCATCCTCGGGACCGTAATAGGGGTGTACAACCCTGTTTTGAAAGCGACCTGCTGGCTCTGCGTGGACGCCCTACCCCAGTTTCAGCCCGGTGAGGACACGCCTTATCAGGTGTACACGCACTTTGAGGACATCACCGAGCGCAAGCAGGCCAAGACCCAACTCGAGACGTTGGGTCTCGAGCGTGAACGCCTGTTCGAGCAACTCGCGCTCGAGCAGGTCAGACTCGAGGCGGTGCTGGCCCAGATGCCGCCCGGAGTGGTGGTGGCCGACGCCGACAATCGGCGGGTCAGTCTGGTCAATCCGCAGCTCGAGCGCATCTACGGGGTTTCGCTCACCCCTGGAATGGCGCTCGAGCGCCTGGAGCGTCCCACCTTTCACCCCGGTGGAAAGCGCCGCAAAGGACCTTCCCCACTGGGTCGGGCGCTCGAGGGGGAGAGTGTCTCGGGTGAGGAACTCGAAATCGAGCGCCCCGACGGCAGCCGCGCCGTGGTGCTGGCCAGCGCTGCGCCGATTTATGACCGCCAGGGCAAGCTGGTGGCCGCAGTGCTGACCTGCGAGGACCTCAGCCAGCGCCGCCTGGACGAAGCCGAGATTCGCCGCCTGAGCCAGGAAATTCAGCGGGGGCGCGAGGCGCTCACCCTGCACGGAGGTGTGGCGGTCACACCCCAGCGCTTTCTGGAACTCATGGGCGAACTCTACGCCCAGTTCGGCCAGCCGCAGCTCGAGGGTCGCCTGATTGCGCTGCTCCTGCTCAAGGTTGAACCCGTTTCGCTGGGTGAGGTGGCCCGCGCGCTCGAGGTCAGCAAGGTGGCGGTGGGCAAGGTCAGCCAGGTTATGCTCAGGCGGGGTGATTTACAAATCATCAAGTCGTTCTCGAGCCGGGAGCACCTGCTGGCCTTGACCGACCACAACTACATCCGCGACCTCAGCGTGCGGCGGGTGGCGAGTTGGGCCATCTCGATTCTCTGTGAATCGCTGCTCGAGACCAACCACCTGGACCCCGGCATCACCGAGCAGATTCGGGCGCACCTGGAACTGCACACGCGGGTGGCGGTGGCGCTCGAGGGGGTGCTTTCTCCACTCGAGCGCCATCAGGCCAGCGTTCTGGCCGAGCACCTGCGCGAGAATTGGGACGCGGTGCCGCCCCGAGACCCGGTAACGGCTCGAGAGGAGCGCGACAGGCTGGAGTGAATGAGGGAACTCGAGTTCTGGAAGCGTGGTCGTGCGGATTAGGCTGGGGGATGCTCGAGAGGTCCTCGACTAACTCGACCAAGAAGAAAAGGTCCTCGAGTTCAGCCCTCGCTGACGGTGCTGTGCGGCCAGCGCCAGTCGCGCACCTCCGGCAAATCGTCTCCGGTGGCCTGCACATGGCTGCGGTGCAGGGTCAGCTTGTCTTGCAACTGTTGCTTGGCGAGCGCACCCACCGCGTGCAGGCGCGGGACATAGTTGATGACGTCCATGGCCAGATGAAAGCGGTCCAAACTGTTGAGCACCGTCATATCAAACGGGGTGGTGGTAGTCCCCTTTTCTTTGAAGCCGCGCACATGCAAGTTAGCGTGACCGCTGCGGCGGTAAGTCAGGCGGTGAATCAGATGCGGGTAGCCGTGATAGGCAAAGACAATGGGCACGGTCTGGGTAAAGATGCTGTCGAAGTCCGCGTCGGAAAGTCCGTGTGGGTGCTCGCTCTGCGGTTGCAGGGTCATCAGGTCTACCACGTTGACCACCCGGATTTTCAGGTCCGGGAAGTATGCTCTGAGCAGCGAAACCGCCGCCAGGGTTTCTAAGGTGGGCACGTCGCCCGCACAGGCCATCACCACCTCCGGCTCCGCGCCCGCGTCGCTGCTGGCCCACTCCCAGATGCCCAGCCCCCGCGTGCAGTGCGCCACGGCCTGCTCCATGCTCAGCCACTGCGGCGCGGGCTGCTTACCCGCTATCACCACGTTGACGTACTGACGGCTCCGCAGACAGTGGTCCGTGACCGAGAGCAGGGTGTTGGCGTCGGGCGGCAGGTAAACCCGCACCACGCTGGCGGTCTTGTTCAGGGCGTGGTCTATGAAACCGGGGTCCTGGTGTGAAAAGCCGTTGTGGTCCTGCCGCCACACATGCGAGGTGAGTAAGATGTTGAGCGAGGCCACCTTGCGCCGCCAGGGCAGGTGCCGACTGATCTCGAGCCACTTGGCGTGCTGATTGAACATCGAATCTATGATGTGAATAAACGCTTCATAGCAGGAAAACAGGCCGTGCCGCCCGCTGAGGGTATAGCCCTCGAGCCAGCCCTCGCACAGGTGTTCGCTCAGCACCTCCATCACCCGCCCGTCGGGCGACAGGTGCTCGTCACTGGGCAGCAGCGGTTCTTCCCAGGTTTTAGCGCTGGCCGCATACACCGCGTCCAGGCGGTTGGAGGCGGTCTCGTCCGGGCCGAACAGTCGAAAGTTATGAGGGTTGCCCCGCATTACGTCGCGCAGGAAACCGCCCAGCACGCGGGTCGCCTCGCCGTCCACCGCGCCGGGACGCTCCACCTTGAGCGCGTACTGGCGGAAGTCAGGCAGCTCGAGGTCGCGCAGCAGCAGGCCCCCATTGGCCACCGGATTTGACCCCATGCGGCGCTCTCCCAGGGGGGCCAGTTCGGCCAGCTCGAGCCGCAAGACGCCGTTTTCGTCGAAGAGTTCCTCGGGGCGGTAGCTCTGCATCCACTCCTCGAGTTGGCGCAGGTGCTCGGGTTTCTCGCGCAGTTCGGCCAGCGGCACCTGATGCGCCCGCCAGGTGCCTTCCACCGACTTGCCGTCCACGGTTTTGGGTCCGGTCCAGCCCTTGGGAGAGCGCAGCACAATCATGGGCCAATGGGGGCGCTCGAGCACGCCTTCTTCCCGCGCCCGCCTCTGAATTTCGGCGATGTCCAACCACGCCGCCTCGAGCGTCTGGGCCATCAAAGGGTGCATCAGTTCGGGGTCGTCGCCTTCCACGAAGTACGGTTTGTGGCCGTATCCGCGCAGCAGCGACTCGAGTTCGCCGGGTTCCAGCCTCGAGAGCAGGGTTGGGTTGGCAATCTTGTAGCCATTGAGGTGCAAAATCGGCAGCACCGCCCCGTCCCTGGCGGCGTTGAGAAACTTGTTGCTGTGCCAGCTTGCCGCTAAAGGTCCGGTTTCGGCCTCGCCATCGCCGATGACGCAGGCCACCAAAAGGTCGGGATGGTCAAAGGCCGCGCCATACGCGTGTGCCAGACTGTAGCCCAGTTCGCCGCCCTCGTGGATGGACCCCGGTGTCTCCGGCGCGACGTGACTGGGAATACCGCCGGGAAAGGAGAACTGTTTGAACAGTCGCTGTAAGCCCTGCTCACCGTGCCCGATGTTGGGGTAAACCTCGCTGTAGCTGCCCTCGAGATAGGTGTTGGCCACCATTCCAGGGCCACCGTGACCGGGACCGGCGATGTAAAGCACGCTGAGGTCGTGGCGTTTAATCAGGCGGTTGAGGTGAACGTAGATAAAGTTGAGGCCTGGTGTGGTGCCCCAATGGCCCAGCAAGCGGGGTTTGATGTGCTCAAGCCGCAGCGGTTCGCGCAGCAGGGGGTTGGCCATCAGATAAATCTGACCCACCGACAGATAGTTGGCTGCCCGCCAGTAGGCGTGGGTCAGGCGCAGTTCTTCGGGGAAAAGGGACGCGGGCAGTGGGTTTGCGGTTTGGGTCATGGGAACCTCCGGCTCGAGCATGGGTAGTTTAACCCTCGAGCGACAGGGAACCGTCATTGAGGTGAAACGTTCCTCTGGAGTTTGAATTCCTCGAGCGGCTTCACTCAGTATCGGGAAAGCCCCGCCAACCCGCCCAGTTCGGTCTCGAGGATGTGGGCCTGCTCGAGCCGCAGGAAGCGGACCTGAAGCCCGTAGCGCACCCTCAGTTCGGGCAGTACCTCGCTCAGGTATTTTTGCTGCACCGCCAGCCCGTCGAGCGGGGACTGGCCCCCGTCTGGGTACGCGCCGTAGAGGTGGCCCGTCGAGTCCTGCCAGACCTGTTGATTCGAGCCATCGCCCGCCACCAGCAACTGGTACACCCGGCCCTGCTGTGCGGCCTCGAGCGTCTCGGACAGGCCGCGTACTCCCCGCTCGCGCGCCTCGCTCAGCAGGGCCGCTTCTGCCGCGCTTTCGGCCCGTATGAGCGTGCTCTGGGCCGCCTCCAGCACCGCGTGAGCGCTGGCGTCCCCGGTCAGGGCAAACTCCCCGGACAGCGCGCGCTCGAGGCTGGTCGGGAGCTGCGCCTTGAAGGTTGCCCGCGCTCGCACCGGACCGGCCACCATCAAGCGCTCGAAGGCCCCCACCCCATGCAGGTGCAGCAATTGCTCGGTCAGGGCGTGGTAAAAAAGATGGTCCTGATGTTCCTGTTTGCGCTCGAGTCCGTCGTTGTCGGTGTCTCTGCTCAGCAGGCGGCGGCCAGGGTCGCGGTGTGGGTCGGTGTCCTCGAGCTGAGCCTGGGCCGCCCCCGACGGCGCGTGTTCACGGAAGGTATTGCCCAGTTCCAGGACGTTCTCGAGTCGGTACAGCTCGCGGATGACCCCCAAGTGAACCCCGAAGATGCGCGCCCACTCACTGTCTACCAGCACAATGGCGGTGCGCGAACCCGACTCGAGCGCGTAGAGCAGCGGCTCGAGGTCGGGCGCACCGAAGCGGCCACTCTCGGGTAGCTCGAGCTGGGCGTCTACCAGAAGTGCTTTGACGTGACCGTGCTCCTCCCAAAGAAAGTAGGCCCGCGTGCGGGTGGAGCGCTGGGCATCCTCGAGATTGCTTAAAACACTTTGCACCAGGACTTCGGGGGCTTTGAGCGCATTGAGCAGGTTTCTGGCCCGCAGACTCAGCGCGCCCCCCGCATTGAGTGAACTGGCGGGGTTCACCTCGAGTACCACCGAGAGCACGCCTTCAGAAGGCAAGTCGCGCTCGAGCGTCTGGGGGGTGTCACTATCGAGGGCGAGGGGGGCTGGAGGGGTGAAGGTGTGCATGATGGCTCCTTTTTGATTTGAGGTTGTGCGCCGTTGAAAAGGGAGTTGTCTTTGCTCGAGGACCTACTCCACGGAGCGGCCAAGAGTTGTAGAAAACGGCGACGATGCACGGCAGGATGGGGCTGAGCGGGGTTCGTCATTGTGAGTCCTCGAGCGGTGCGAATGCGGTGCGAATGCGGTGTGGGTGCTGTCTTGGGATAAGCGGCACTGTCTTGGCGAGAACGGCACGTCTTGGGATAAGCGGCACCTATCGGGCCATCCCGCCTAGCGGGCCTCGCCGCGTCTTGAGCAGAACGGCACCCCACAGGGCCTGCTCACCTATCGGGCCATCCCGCTTCCTGGGCCGCGCCAGACCTAGGGCACAACCCCACTAAACGAATCGAGTTGCTCTCGAGGCAGCTCTTTGGACGGTCCTTCCCTCTAAAGCCCTCCGGCTCGAGCGTGCAGACCTACCCTGGTCAGGGAATCGGAACCCAGAAGGCGGGGAAACTTGCTCGAGACGTTCGCTCAGCACCCCTTCAAGCTAGGCCGATTACGGGGTGGTGCATCATCGTGAACGTCCAGGTTGGCGTGCTGGCCTGAAAATCAGGAGAAGCTCGGGTCGCTCCAGCGGATTTCGGAGGCACCCGACAAACCGATTTCGAGCGCTTGGGACTTCGCCAGCGGGTTTTTTCGGTTCGAGGTTCCCCATTAAAACCTGTGGCCCACCAGGGCTGTACTATGAAGAGCGTCTCGAGACATAAACCTTGGGGTTCACGACCAAAAAACGGGGCAGAGGACCCACCCGGAGTGAACGCGACCTGTCAGCAAGGTTCCCACCCCTATAGCGTTCCTTAGCTCAACACTTCGACTTTTCCGCTTTGCTGTCTTCTTAGTCAAAACAGCGCCCGTCTTGGGCAGAACGGCACCCGTATGGGGCCTGCCCGCGTCTTGGGCAGAACGGCACCCGTATGGGGCCTGCCCGCGTCTTGGGCAGAACGGCACCCGTATGGGGCCTGCCCGCGTCTTGGGCAGAACGGCACCCGTATGGGGCCTGCCCGCATGAGGACGCTTGACCGCTTGAGCAGTACGGCACCCCGTGGGGCGTCTTGGCGAAAGCGGCACCTACCGGGCTAGGCCGCCAAATTACCTGCTTTCTTCACCAAGGTGTACCCCTCTCCAAAACCTTGTGGCGGTTGGCCAAACCGCTGGCAAGGCAAATCCAGTCCCCCGACGGGGTGTTGATTATCGATGACTCCGTTGATGAAAAGCCCTACAGCACCGAGAAGGGCATCCTTAGGTGGCACTTTGATCACAGCGTGGGGCGAGTGGTCAAAGGTCTCAATTGCATCACGGCCTTTTATTCTTCTCCGCTCTAGGGGAGGGCTTGGTTGGAAGGGGAAGGTAGGTTTCTCTTGCTCGAGCGGCGTACAGGGGTTTCGGTTGCCTGTCAAAACCCCAGAATTCTCAATCGGAAAACAATCGTGCAGCCTCAAGCAGGTTGACGATGTGCAGGGGCGTACCTCCCAGAGCGTCCCGGGTAGCCCGCGATCCCCCCTGGGTTTCACTGAGTTTGACCTCCCAGGCCGAAACTATCTCACCCCCCTGGAGCGCCACCAGGTCGATCGTCTTGAGCAGAACGGCACCTATCGGGCCTGCTCGCTCACCGCGCTTATCCCATAAATAGCCAAGCTGCACCAGGGACGCTTGGGCGTAGTGGTACCCCTTGGTCAGCTCGGCAACGATCCAGTTCTCGAGTAGCGCGCCCTGGTCCTCGGTGCGGCGCAGTTCAAAAGGGCGGTCATCGGCCATCAGCATGGACAGCAAGCCGTTGTCCAGGAAATACACCTTCGCTTGTGCCTTAGGAACGATCCCTCGCAGGTCTATTCCCGGTAGCAGGGTGATGACCGACGCTTCGCAGAGCAGGTCCAGATAGCGGGTGGTCGTGACGCGGCTCTGCTCGAGCGTAGCGGCCAATTGGAGGTGTTGAAGCTTTCCCCCTACTGAACGGGCCAGATACACCAGCAATCGTTTGAGGGTGCTCACGTCGCGCGCTCGAGTTGCACTGAGCAGGTTACGGTACAGCGTACTGTCGAGCACCTCGGTAAGGTAGCCGGTGCGCTGCCAGCCTATTGGCAGGCTCAGCACGCCGGGAAACCCACCCCAGACCAGCATCTCCTTGAGTAAACCCACCGCGCTCGAGGCCCGCTGAATTTGTGGCACACCCGCTCGAGCGCCCCCTCGAAGAAGCGTAGCGTCTCAAAATCGCTCCAGGCGTCGTAGCCGGCGTGAACCACGATGCACACCGAGTCGGTCTCGAGCGACTCCTCCAGACTGCGCTCGAGGCTCTCCAGGTAAGCTTTGATGCTGTGACCCGCCACCGGGTCCGGCTGGGTGAAGGTCATGGCGATGTTCTTGAGACCGTGGCTCCCCAAAATGGCTCGAGCGTGTTTACGCGCGGACGCGTCGCCAAAGTGGCTCTCCAGGCCGTCGTAACCGCGCGCCCCAAAGTGCTGTGCTGCCTGCTCGAGCGGCAGGGTCACGCCCCACAGGTGGCGAAAGGTGTGCAGGCGCGAGATTGAGGTCATTGAAAGCTCCATACAGAAAAGGCGTTGGTGTCAGAGCCGGAGCTGAGGGACAGAGGATTTGACCTGAGCGCACGGGGTCCCAGCCGATAGCTGCGCTGGATTCAGTTTGCTCGAGTGCTCCAGTTCAACCGGAGGAAAACGTGTTTCCTCCAGTGGGTTGAGATGCACCGCCCTGCGGTGCATCTCGGGCCTTGCAAACCGGTTCAGTGCAACGACCCCTGGGGGCCGTGTACTTCGCCACACGGCCCCCCGTCCTGCGTGACCCCGATGTTGAAAGGGGTTGCATCGAACCGCATCAGGTCGCCGTACCAGCTCGACATCTCCAGCGCACTTTCCGAGACGTAGTGAGCGATGAGCGAACGTCGGAAGCGCTCCTGCGAAGTGTTGGGGGTGGACCCGTGAATCAGACTGCCGCCGAAAAACAGCACGTCTCCTGGCTCGAGCACGGTGTGAACCACCTCCCGACCCTCGGGTACCGGCACGAAATCGGTGGTAAACGACATGCTCGAGTCCGACTTTTCCGGGCAGACGATGGGTTCAACGTGCGACCCCGGTACCACGCTCATACCGCCGTTTTCCGGGTCACTGCGGTCCACGGCCAGCCACGCCGCCATGCAGGTTCCCGGCCTGACCCGCAAGTAAAAGTTGTCCTGATGCAGGTCCTGACCCCGCGCACCGGGAGGCTTGAAGTAAAACATGGTCTGGGTCCCGATGGGTTCCTCGCCAAACAAATTCTTGAGAATCGGGAGCAGGCGCGGGTCTAACAGGAAGTTGCGGGCCACGCGGCCCACCTCCTTATCGGTGTGCTTGTGGGGGTGCATCATGCGCGGGTAAAAGCTCAGCGGGTCATCCTTTGAGAAGCTC